>Ga0315268_10006563_pt1 | contig 12361 bp, 11 predicted proteins | sample C1_top_MG_FD_204535 | JGI IMG/M metagenome (GOLD analysis project Ga0315268, IMG submission 204535) | Sediment microbial communities from Yellowstone Lake, YNP, Wyoming, USA - C1_top | ecosystem: Environmental > Aquatic > Freshwater > Lake > Sediment | place: USA: Wyoming | collected 2017-08-01 | reverse complement strand
CCAACCTCGGCTCGCTCGCGGGTCTGCTCGCCATCGTCGGCGGACGCTGCCATCTGGCGGGCACGCACCTGCTCGACCCCGAGAGCGGCGAGTACAACGTCAGCCATGTGCGGAAGATCGTGTCCCTTCGGCAAGCGTGCGTGAAGTCGTAGGCGGTGGCGCGGTACCGTCCTGACCTGTGGCGGGGGAGCAGGAGGACGGGCCATGGCGCGGACGACGGGGCCGGCGGTGCCGGCTGGCGTGAGGCAACTCCGGGAGCGGATCGAGCGGTGGCGCCGGACGCGAGAGCGCCGGACGGCGATGCCCGCCGATCTCTGGACGGAGGCGATCGCACTGGCACGAGCGGGGCGGCCCTACACGGTGGCGCGGGTGTTGCGGATCAACTTCGAGGGGCTCCGGCGGCGGATGGCGGAGGCCGCGACGGGCGGGCATGCCGCGGCGACTCCCGGCGCGTTCGTGGAGTTGAGCGGGGCGGAGATCCTCGGAGCGTCGGCCCCACCTGGCCCGGTGGTCGAGCTGTCGGACGGCGACGTGCGGCTGACGGTGCGCATGGCGGCCGGCGTGGAGTTGGACGTGGCGCGCGTCGTGTCCGCCTTCCGGCGGCGCGAGGCATGATCCAGATCACGCCCCAGATGCGCGTCCTGGTGGCGATCGCGCCGGCCGACTTCCGGCGAGGCATCGACGGTCTGGCGCAGATCTGCCGCGCGGTGCTGGGGGCCGATCCGTTCACCGGGACAGTGTTCGCCTTCCGCAACCGTCGCGCCACGGCGATCAAGCTGCTCGTGTACGACGGGCAGGGATTCTGGCTGTGCCACAAGCGCTGGTCCCGTTCGAGGTTTCGCTGGTGGCCGTCCTCGGCGGACGCGGGGACGTCCCTGCGCGCGCACGAGTTGCAGGTGCTGCTGTGCGGCGGCGACCCGACGGCCACGCGGGTGCCCCCGGATTGGCGGTGCGTGACCGAGCCGGCGGCGTGAAGAAAACGCTTGCGTTCTGTCCCCGCCCCTGATAGCCAGAGGGCATGGACGCGCTGCTGACCTACCGCGGACGATCGGTCACCGCCGACGAGCTGTCCTTCCTGCGGTCGCTCGTCGCCGCGCACCCGGAGGCGAGCCGCCGTCGGCTGTCGCTCGAGGTCTGTGCGGCGTGGGGCTGGACCCAGACCAACGGGGCGCCGCGGGACGTGGTGTGCCGCGGACTCCTGCTGGCGCTGGCGCGCGCGGGTCACCTCGAGCTGCCGCCGCCCCGGTCGAAGTGCGTCCGTCCATGGGCGCGGCGGACGCCCACGCTGCCGGTGGCGGTGGACCGGACGCCGATCGCTGCGAGCCTGGCGGCGCTCGGGCCAGTCGAGATCCGGCAGGTGCGACGGACGCCGGACGAGGCGCTGTTCGGCGGGTTGATCCAGGAGCACCACTACCTCGGCTACGTCCAGCCGGTGGGCGAGCACCTCAAGTTCATGGCGTACGCGGGAGACCGGCCCGTCGCGTGCCTGGCGTGGAGCTCGGCGCCACGGCACCTCGGCCCGCGCGATCGCTTCATCGGCTGGTCGCCCGAGGCCCGGCGCGCAAACATCCGTTTCGTAGCCTACAACAGCCGTTTCCTGATCCTGCCGTGGGTGCAGGTGCCGCACCTGGCCTCGCACCTGCTCGGCCGGATGGCGCGGATGCTGCCGGCGGAGTGGGAGCAGGTCTACGGCCACCCGGTCTACCTGCTGGAGACGTTCGTCCACGCCGAGCGCTACCGCGGCACCTGCTACCGCGCGGCCAACTGGATCGTCGTGGGACGGACGACCGGCCGCGGGAAGGCCGACCGGGAGCACCGCGGCCCGAATCGCCCGGTCAAGGACGTGCTCTGCTACCCGCTCGTGCGGGACTTCCGCGAGCGGCTGTCGAGGGTGCCGTGAGCCGCACGCGGATCAAGCGCAAGGCGTCCGAGCCGCAACGACGCGACCTGCATCTCGATGAGCTCAAGGCGATCGTCGAGCGGGCGAAGGCGGCGTTGACCCCGGCAGACCACGCGACGCTCACCGCGGCGGTCGACACGCTCGCCTTCCTGACCCAGGAGCTGGAGGCGAAAGGCACGACGATCGACCGCCTGCGCCGCATGCTCTTCGGCGCGAGCACGGAAAAGACGAGCACGATCTTCCCCGACCAGCCGCCGGCGAGCGACGGCCAAGACGCCGCCGGCGCCGGGCAGACCGAGGCCGGCACGGCGGCGCCCGGGGACGACGCGCCCGCCGGCGCGGACAGCGGCAAGGAGAAGCCGAAGCGGCCCGGGCACGGCCGCAACGGCGCGGACGCCTACGTCGGCGCCGACAAGATCAAGGTGCCGCACGCCACGCTGCACCAGGGCGACCGCTGTCCGCTCTGCCAGAAGGGCAAGCTCTACCGGCTGCCGCAGCCGGCGCTGCTCTTGCGCATCCGCGCCATGGCGCCGCTCCTCGCCTGCTGCTACGAGCTGGACCGGCTGCGCTGCAACACCTGCGGCGAGGTGTTCACCGCGGAGGCCCCGGAGGGCGTCGGCCCGGACAAGTACGACGAGACCGCCGCGAGCATGATCGGCCTGCTCCGGTACGGAAGCGGACTCCCCTTCAACCGAATCGCCCGGCTGGAGCGGGGCTTCGGCATCCCGCTCCCGCCGCCGACGCAGTGGGAGGTGGTGGCGCGCGCCGCCGGATTGATGGCGCCGGCGTTCGAGGAGCTGATCCGGCAGGCGGCACAGGCGAAGGTGGTCCACAACGACGACACCAAGATGAAGGTCCTCGAGCTGGCCGCCGGCTCGCGTCGCGACGCCGACGACGCGGACGACGACGATCGCAACCGGCCGTCCGCCGAGCGCACCGGCATCTTCACTTCCGGCGTCCTCGCCGACGCCGGCGGGCGTTCCATCGCCCTGTTCTTCACCGGCCACCAGCACGCCGGCGAGAATCTGGCCGACGTCCTGGCTCGCCGCGCCGCCGATCTGCCGCCGGCGATCCAGATGTGCGACGCGCTGGCCGCCAACACCGCCGGCGACCTCCGCACGATCGTCGCCAATTGTGTCGCGCATGCCAGGAGGCAGTTCGTGGACGTCGCGGACAACTTCCCCGACGAGTGCCGCTACGTCCTCGACCAGCTCCGCCTCGTCTACAAGAACGACGCCGTCGCTCGCGAGCAGAAGATGTCCGACGAGGCGCGCCTGGCCTTCCACCAGGCCGAGAGCCGGCAGCTCATGGACGACCTCAAGGCCTGGATGGAATCGCAGTTCGCCGAGCGAAAGGTCGAGCCCAACTCGGGACTCGGCGACGCCATCCGCTACATGCTCGACCACTGGTCGAAGCTCACGCTCTTCCTTCGCCAGGCCGGCGCCCCGCTCGACAACACGGCCGTCGAGCGGTCGCTCAAGAAGGCGATCTGCCACCGCAAGAACTCGCTGTTCTACAAGACGCTCCGCGGCGCCCACGTCGGCGACATGTTCATGAGCCTCGTCCACACCGCCGAGCTCGTCGGCGCCAACCCCTTCGACTACCTCGTCGCCCTCCAGCGTTACCACGACCGCGTCGCCGCGGCCCCCGCCGACTGGATGCCCTGGAACTTCACCGACGCGCTTGCGCGCCTGACCTCCGGTACCGACCCGCCCCGCTGACCGCGTCCGGGTGTCGCGCAGACGAGCGTTTCTGCGACACCCGCCCGCACCGCTCGAAATCGCAGCCTCCAACCCCCGCGCGGTGTCGCAGATCCCTGTCGCGATACCCGCCGTCGCACAACCCGCCTATCCTCGCCCTTTCGCGACACCCGACGGGAAGGAGGACCCATGCTGCTCGGCTACGCCCGGATCTCGACCGACGACCAGAAGACCGACCTGCAACACGATGCGCTGCGCGCCAACGGCTGCGACCGCATCTTCGACGAGACGGCATCCGGCGCGTCGCCCCGGCTGCCCGTCCGCGACCGGCTGCTCGACTACGCCCGCGCCGGAGACGCCATCGTCGTCTGGAAGCTCGATCGCCTCGGCCGCTCGCTGCGCGACCTCATCGACGTCGTCACGCGGCTCGGCCAACGGGGCGTCGCCCTGCGCTCGCTGCACGAGTCGATCGACACCGCCACTCCGGCCGGCAAGCTCACCTTCCACGTCTTCGCCGCCCTCAGCGAGTTCGAGCGCGACGTCCTGCGCCAACGCACCCGCGCCGGACTCGCCGCCGCACGCACCCGCGGCGCCAAGCTCGGCCGCCCCCGAGCCCTCACGCCCGAACAGCTCGAGATGGCCCGCACCCTGATGGCCAACCCGAACCTCTCAGCACGCCAGGTCGCCCGGCAGCTCGGCGTCCATCGCGCCACGCTCTACAGGAATCTCGGCGGCCGGTAGGCCTCGCGCTGCCCCGGCAGAGCCGCCGGCGGCGAATCTACGCACGCTTGCCGAAGGGACACCGACGTGACGCTCGACCTGCTGGCGGACCAGATCAAGCGCGTCGCGCCGCAGGTGCACATGTCGTCCTCCAACCTCGGCTCGCTCGCGGGTCTGCTCGCCATCGTCGGCGGACGCTGCCATCTGGCGGGCACGCACCTGCTCGACCCCGAGAGCGGCGAGTACAACGTCAGCCATGTGCGGAAGATCCTGCCGGGTACTCGCGTACGGCTGGTGACGCTGGCGATGCGCCGGCAAGGCCTGATGGTCAAGCGCGGCAATCCCAAGGGCATCTCGGGCCTTGCGGATCTGGGCCGGCCGGACGTCCGGTTCGTGAATCGCCAGGGCGGGTCGGGAACCCGCGTGCTTCTCGACCACCATCTCCAACGGATCGGTCTTGCATCCCAGGCCGTGCGCGGGTACGGCGACGAGGAGTACACGCACACGGCGGTGGCGGTGCAGGTACTGGCCGGCGGGGCAGATGCGGGGCTCGGGGTGTTGGCCGCGGCGCGGGCGCTGGGCCTGGACTTCATCCCGGTGGCCGAGGAGCGCTACGACCTGTGCATTCCGGTGGCGTACCTAGGGGACGAGCGCGTCGGGGCGCTGCTCGCGGCGCTCGCCGCGCCGGCCTTCCGTGCCGCGGTCGAGGCGCTGGGGGGATACGACGTGACGCCGATGGGGCGGACGGCCTGGGAGGGATGAGGGCCCCCACGCGGCTGGCGCCGTGGCCGGCACGCTCGGGAAACGGCCGACGGCCCGCCTGACGGCCCGCGCGAGGGGATCGCCGTGCGGACGTCGTGACCTGACCCGTTCCGCACGACCGCGGGCGTTGTCCACAGACTGCGAACCCAAGCCCGCCTTGGCCGACGCCACTCCGGATCGTGCCGCGTGATGCGGCCGGCATCGTCCCGTACCGAGCCGCACCGACCGGATCCCGACGCCTGACGGCTTCGCGCGCGCCAACCCTTGACGCGAGTCACGATACTCCTGATAATCGTGACCGCGGATCGGAGGCCACGATGACACGACGACATCGACGGGTTCCGGGGACGGAGGGCGATTCGACGACGAAGGTCCGACCTGCGGCGACGCCGTCTTTCTCGATCCCTCCCCGGGTCAGGCATCTCGTTGCCGGGCAGCTTGACGCGCTGACCGAGTCGTTCCGCGCGTGGTACCGCGAATCCCCTCGGCCAACCGATCGCCTGGCGAGGGGACGCATCTGGCTGACCTACCTGGTCATCCGCTTCACCGGCGCGAAGCTCGGCGAAGTCCTCGCCGTCGACGACCGGACCGATCTGGACGTCAAACGCGGGGTCCTGACGCTTGGAATCGGGAAGGACGGGCAGGTCGGACGACGGGTTCATCTTCCGGCCGACGTCGTCCGGGAGATGCGGTCACACCTCGGGGACCTCGCGAGCGGGTCCGCTCGCGGCAGGCTCTTCCATCTCGACCAGGGATTCGTTCGCCGCAAGTTCTACGAACGGGCCGACTCCTGCGGCATTCCGCGCAGGTTCGTCAGCCCGGAGGTGCTGCGCGCGTCGCGGGCCATCGAGCTTCTGCGCGGCGGCGTTCCCCTGCCGGTCGTGCAACGCCTCCTCGGCCAACGGACGGCGGACCTGACGGCGCGCTATCTCGACTACAAGCCGGACGACGTACGCCGGATCATCGAGGCGTACGTCCTGGCGGAGATGCGCGCACGGACCAGCGCGCGGAACCTGTTCGCGGGACGGGTCGCCCGGATCACGCGCGGGGATCTCCTGTCGGAGATCGTCCTGGCTACCTCGGACGGTCACCGCATCGTGTCCGTGATCACGAACACCAGCCTGGACAACCTGGAACTCCAGCAGGGCTCGTCCGTGACGGCGCTGATCAAGGCGCCGTCGGTCATGATCGCCAAGCCCGCAATTCCCCCGCGCACCAGTGCTCGCAACGTCCTGCGGGGCCGGATCAAGGCCCTCAGGGACGACCGGGTCATGGCCGAGATCATCGTTCAGCTGCCGGGCGGCACCGAGGTCTGCGCACTCATCACCGCGGACAGCGTTCGCAGGCTGGATCTGTCTCAAGGAGACGGCGTGTGCGTCGTCTTCGATACCTCGGCCGTCGTGTTGTCGGTTCCTCGCATGGAACCCCTCCCCGGGCCATTGGGTTCGCGCCGGAGGTGAACATGGAAGCGCCAGGCCCCGTCGTGGATACGCCACGACAAGGTGAATCCGGACATCAGGGCCGCGGCACCGGAGCGACGTTCGCGGCGCCCGTGCCCTGGTATCGACGCTGGTCGATCGGCAAGAACCGGTACGACCGCGTCGAGCTCGCCGGTGCCTTCGGCGACCTGGGAACGCTCATCCCGTTCGTTGTCGGCTACATCGCCGTGATGAAGATCGATCCGCTGGGCATCCTCTTCATGTTCGGGCTCAGCGAGATCCTGGTCGGCCTGTTCTACAAGACCCCGATCCCGGTGCAGCCGATGAAGGCCATCGGCGGCGCGGCCATCGCTTCCGGCGGAGCAATGAGCGCGGGCATGATCTGCGGGGCCGGGCTCTTCACGGGGCTCTTCTGGCTCGTGGTAGGCGCCACCAAGGCCGTCAACCTGGCCACCCGGCTCGCGGCGAAGCCCATCATCCGGGGCATCGTCCTAGGACTGGGCCTGATGTTCATTACCGAGGGCGTCAAGTTGATGCTGGTCACGCCCTGGCTCGGCGGCCTCGGCCTTGCCGTGACCTTCGTCCTGCTGACCTACCCTCGCTTCCCCGCCATGTTCGCCCTCCTGGTCATCGGCGCGGCAGCCACCTACCTCCTCGACCCCATCCACGCCACGCAGGCGCTGTCGATTCCGCCGGTCTTTCGGCTGCCGGAGTTCACCCTCGGCGGGATGAGTTGGAGCGATTTCGTCGCTGGGACAGTCGTTCTGGCGATCCCTCAGATCCCGCTGACCATCGGCAACGCCGTGGTCGCGATTCGCGCGGAGAACAACGAGCTCTTCCCCGACCGCCCGGTTACCGATCGCATGATGGCGGTCTCCCAGGGCCTCATGAACCTGTTGTCGGCGCCCCTCGGCGGCATTCCGCTGTGCCATGGCGCCGGGGGCATGGCCGGGCACGTTCGGTTCGGCGCCCGAACCGGCGGCTCGCTGGTCATGCTCGGCGCGATCATGATGACGCTCGCCCTGTTCTTCAGCGACTCGGTCGGCCTGCTGTTCCAGATCTTCCCGAAGGCGATCCTCGGGGTGATCCTCTTCTTCGCCGGCGCCGAGCTGGCCATCACGACCAGGGACATCGGCAGCGAGAAGGCGGACGTCTACGTGATGCTGGTCGTCGCGGGCTTCGCAATGTGGAACATGGGGGCGGCCTTCCTGGCGGGCATCATCCTCTACCAGGCGCTTCACCGTCACTGGTTGAAGCTGTGACTTCGGGGGCGGAGATCATCGCCTCGACCAACGGCGCCGGGGCGGTTCGCGCCAGGGGCGCCAGGGACGCCGAGAAACGCCAGGAGCCCTTCCCGTTTGGCCGAAACGGAGGGCAACGCCGACCCGCCGGTCATCATCCAGCGTGCGCGGACCGGCGAGGGGGACGGCCTCAAGGCGGCAGGGTGTCGCAGACGCAGACGCCGGCCGTACAGGTGCCGCCGCAACTGACAAGGCACAGCACCGGGGCGCAGCTGCCCTTGGCCTGAGCCATCCCCTCAAGCGAATGCATGAGCAACTCCGTGCCTGAGCCTTCAGCGGCGGCTTCGACGTGATCCACCTGGCGGCGGGTTCGTGATCCACCCGGGCGTGCAATCCGCCGGTAGTTGGCGGCGGTATCGTGTGATCCACCCTCGGTGCGGACGGGCGTTGGCACGGCGTTCTCATGTCCGTACGGCCAAGGCCGCCAGACGGCCGGTGACGAAGAGGGGCGAGTTGCCACGTGGCAACTCGCGAACGGCACCAGGGGCGGTCACCATCGAGATGGCGGGCGTCCAGCGCGCCACAAGTTCCTTATGCGCCTTCGCGTCCGCGCCGCGCGCGCAACCCGCTACCGACCTGGTTTCAGCGAGACCTTGCTCCGCTCGAATCCGTTGGACGGATGGCCGCGCCAGCGCGCGGCCGCGGACGCGACGGTCACGCGCAGCCTGGACACGGCCGCGCGGGCCCCGATCAGCGGGACGAGCTGCTCGATCCCGCCGGAGCTGGCGAGTGCGGAAGTGAACGATCCGTGCGCCCGAGGACGTGCAGACATGCACGACCGAGCACCGGGCAAGCAGACGAAGCAGACGAAGTAGACGCCGGAAGAGGCTCTACCTCATGCGCTCGCTCACCGAAGAAAACGGATCACTTCGCCGCCGCCGAGTGGATCACGGTCAGGCCGCCGCCGAAGGTTGGAGATCCCGCCGTACCGGATCAACCCGGTGGAGGGAGCGGTGTTCATGGAACTGGCGTTGCCGCGGGGGTAACGCGTCGGGGTCGAGCTGAGCGCAACGTACTGCATCACGGCGGCGAAGCGGTTTCGCGAGGAGGGCGCAAATAGCGCGGTGGTCGAGCGTCGTCGGCGTGAGGGCAGCCCTCCCCGGACAGGGACGCCGTGCGGGCGCCAGCGAGGCCATCATGGAGTGCATGCCCGCGATCGGGTCGGTTGCCGGCAGGGAATCCAGGATGTCGGACCGCCGATGCCCGGCAAGCAGCCGGCCGCGTCCCCGCCTCCCCCTCGCCGACATCGGCTTCGTTGGCAGGCGCTGCCGATGCCACGACGGTGGTCGTCTCGCTAGTTGTCCCTACCAGAATCTCCGTCCGTGCGTCATGAACTGCGTCATCGATGTCCGCGGCACCGCGGTGGAGAACGTGACGACCCCGGCGCTGGGGGTTTCGGCCGCGTCGGCCGAGGTGCGAGGGCGGAGCGGGGAGTTGCACGGCGGGCTCGAGCAGGATCGAGACGCATCTGGTCGCCCCCGCGCAGCAGCGGGTCGGCGGCAACGGATCCAGGTTCGGGCGGTCAGGCCGCCCGGCGCTCGTATCGGTGGTGAATGCCGCCGAGGACGGGGATCGAGACGACGTTGCCCATCTCCGGCGGCTGGACCGGCCGCAGGTTCGGCGCGTCCTTGCCCAGCGACAGGTGCGTCCTCGTCGGGTGGTAGTAGCCGTCGATGTACTCGCGCAGCACGCGTCGGAGATGACGCTCGTCGACGGCGATGATGTGGTCCAAGCATTCTCGGCGAATCGATCCGATCATCCGCTCCACGAACGGATTTGCCAAGGCGACCGGTACGACGTGCGGGTCGGTTTCGTGCCCACGGCCTTCACCCCGCCGACGACCAGCGCGGAGAAGATCGAGTCGCGATCGAAGATGAGGTACTTCGGGGCCGTGTCGAACGGGAACGCCTCGCGGATCTGCTGCACGACCCAGGTCGCGCTGGGATGCTCCGTCACGTTGAAATGCACGATCTGCCGGCGTCCGTGCCGGATCACGAACAGGACATAGAGCAGGCGGAACGTCGCCGTGCAGACGACGAAGAGGTCCATTGCCGCGATGATCTCTCGATGGTTGCGGAGGAACGTGAGCCAGCTCTGCCGAGCTTCCGGACGCCGACGAAGTCCGCGCAGGTAGCGCGACACCGTACGCTCCGACACGTCGAAGCCGAGCATGGCCAGCTCTCCGTGGATCCTGGATGCGCCCCACGCATTCTCGCTGGCCATCTTCCGGATGAGGTCGCGGATCTCGGCGTCGATGGCCGGTCGCCCCGTTCTCCTGCCGCGGCGCGAGAGCCAGTTCCAGTAGAGCTTGAAGCCGGCACGATGCCACCGGACGACGGTGTCCGGCTTCAGGATCACCAGCACGTCCGCCCAGCACGACCAGAGCCGGCGCAGCACGACCCAGAAGGCGCGGTCGGCGGGACGGATGCGCGGGTGCTTGCCTCTCGACCTGAACATCGCGAGCTGCTGCCGGAGCACGAGGTTATCCAGGACGAGGTCCCGGCGCCACCGGAGGGCCGAGACGAGCGCGACGAAACCGATCCAGATGATGCGAAGCATGGCCGACGGACGCTGCCCGGGCGCGGGCGGAAGGTCAACGATCACGAGGCGGACGGAGTTCTGTCGATGGACAGGCATCACGACGGGCTACGGCGAGGACATACACTTGGGCCAGCAACTCGTCGACGCGCCGGAACGCCGCCCGGAACGCTCGCTGCCGGTTCTCGTTCAGTCCGGCCGTGGGCTTGCTCGCTGCCGATCCGTGCCGGCCCGATGCGTCAGGCATCGTCGTCAAGCGTGTAGCCGACGCCGCAACCCATGGTGCGGGAACGACGAAGGATCGAGGGACGCCGGAGTCGAGGAGTCACCCGGTGCGGCGCTCGCGAGCGCGGCCTATCGCTTTGGCGATCTCCCACACGGGCAAGACGAGCAGCGACGCGCCGGCGACGACAAGCCAGTCGCCGAGGCCGAGCGGGACGACGCGGAAGACGCCGTGGAGCGGGGGGACGGCGAGGGCCAGGACCTGGAGCGCGGCGGAGGCGGCGACCGAGATCCACAGCACCGCGTTGGGGCGCAGCGTGCGAGAGAAGAGGCCGACCCGACGCGCACGGCAGTTGAACGCGTGGACCAGCGGTACGAAGGCGAGGATGGCAAAGGCCAGCGTGCGCGAACCCGCGGCGGTGGCTGCGGCAGGCGTCAGCGCCGACGGAAGCAGGTATGCGCCGATGCCGATCGCGCCGATCAGCAGCCCGAAGCCGAGCAGGAACACCAGGTCGGCGAAATCCATCAGCCCGGCCGACACCGGCCGTGGACGGTCGAGCATCTCGCCCGGCTCGGGAGGATCGACGCCCAGGCCGAGCGCAGGGGCACCGTTGGTGACGAGGTTGATCCACAGGATCTGGAGCGGTGTGAGCACGAGCAGCGCCGGGAAGAAGATGGAGAAGAACACCGCGATCGCGAGGCCGGCGTTGGAGGACAGGAGGAAGAGGACCGACTTGCGGATGTTGCGCAGGATCGTCCGGCCCTCCTCGATCGCGGCGACGATCGACGCGAAGTCGTTGTCCGTGAGCACCATCTTGGCGGCCTCGCGCGCCACGTCGGTGCCGCCCTTGCCCATCGCGACGCCGAGGTCCGCCTCGCGCAGCGCGGGGGCGTCGTTGACCCCGTCGCCGGTCATCGCCACTACGCCGCCGCGCTTCTTCCACGCGCGCACGATGCGCAGCTTCTGCTCCGCGATGACCCGCGCGAAGATCCGCACTCGCTCGACCCGCTCCGCGAGCGCCTCGTCGCTGAGTTGCTCCAGATCGGCGCCGGTGACGACCAGGTCCCCCTCTTCCCATAGGCCGATCTCGCGGGCGATAGCGCGCGCGGTGACCGAATGGTCGCCGGTGATCATCACCACGCGCACGCCGGCCTCGCGGCAGCGCCGCACCGCCGCGGCCGCCGCGGGCCGCGGCGGATCCTGCATGCCGACCAGGCCGAGGAACTCGAGGTCGTTCTCCGCGAGGTCGGTGTCGACGGCGTGGACATGCCGGTGGGCAACGGCCAGCACCCGCAGCGCGCGCTCGGCCATCGCCTCCGCGCGGTCGCGGATCTCCCGCCGGTCTTCGCCGTTGATGTCCCGCATGCCCTGCTTCTCGCGCACGTGGGAGCAGCGGCCGAGGATCTCGGCCACGCCGCCTTTGACGTAGCTGGTGAGCTCGCCGGAGGGGCCGCTCTGGAAGACGAGCGACATCCGGCGACGATCCGAGTCGAACGGGTTGCTGGCGACGAGCGCCATCTCGGAAATGACGCTCTCGCGCGGCAGGCCGAGGTTCGCGCCGCACATCAGGATGGCGACTTCGGTCGGATCGCCTTCGCCGCGCAGCTTCCCGTCCGCCGCCGCACGCACGACTGCGTGGTTGGGCACCACGGCCGCGCGGATCAACTCCCTGAGGTCGTCGTGGTCCTCCAGATTCGTGGGACGGCCGTCGACGGTCAGCGCGCCGCCGCCCGCGCACGAGCCTTCGGCGAACCCGTAGATGCGGCGCAGCGTGGCCA
>Ga0315268_10006562_pt1 | contig 12362 bp, 10 predicted proteins | sample C1_top_MG_FD_204535 | JGI IMG/M metagenome (GOLD analysis project Ga0315268, IMG submission 204535) | Sediment microbial communities from Yellowstone Lake, YNP, Wyoming, USA - C1_top | ecosystem: Environmental > Aquatic > Freshwater > Lake > Sediment | place: USA: Wyoming | collected 2017-08-01 | reverse complement strand
AGGTAATCTGAGGGGGGAGCTCAGAGCCGCGAGGCGGGCGGGCACACGACAATTCATCTACTGGCGTTGATACGAGAGTCGGGAAGGAGAAGCGGTGGCGGATGTCCTGGTGTTGGTGAACGGACAAGGTGACGTCCCGTCGCAGAACACGCTGGAACTCCTGGGCGCCGCGCGACGGCTGGCGGATACCACTCGAGGAAAGGTGAAGGCTGTCGTCCTGGAGGGGCGCAGGAGTGGGCTGGGTGCGGCGTTGTGTGCGTACGGCGCGGATCAGGTGTTGCGGGCTGAGCATCCACTCCTGAAGGAGTACCAATCGGATGCCTACGTGGCTGCGCTGGACCAGATCGCGTCGCAAACGGGAGCGCAGGTGATCCTCCTCGCAGATGACTCGTGTGGAAGAGAGGTGGCCCCGCGCCTGGCGCACCGGCTGAACGGTGGGGTCGTGACCGAGGTGATGGGCACCGCAGGGGACGGGTCCGCCGTGCTTTTCCAGCGCCAGATGTACGGCGGCCGGACGATCGCGACTTTGGCTGCCCGACGATTTCCCATCGTGGCCACGCTGAAGCCCCGGGCCGTGGAGCCTGCGGTCGAACAGGCGGGCCGCTCCGGCGAAGTGGTTGCCGTGGCGGTCTCCCTCGGGGCGTCGCTCCTCCGCACCCGGGTGATTGAGAAGGTGGCGGAGGAGGTCCGTGGCGTGAAGCTGGAGAACGCCAAGGTGGTGGTGAGCGGCGGCCGCGGGCTCAAGGGCCCCGAACCGTTCCAGCAGCTCGAAGAGCTGGCCCAGCTCCTCAAGGGGGCGGTGGGGGCGTCGCGCGCCGCCACGGATGCCGGATGGATCCCCGTCTCACGACAGGTCGGGCAGACGGGGAAGAGCGTGAGCCCCGATCTGTATATCGCCGTGGGGATCTCCGGGGCGACTCAACACCTGGCAGGCATGACCGGCTCCAAGACCATCGTGGCGATCAACACCGATCCGGACGCGCCGATCTTCAAGGTGGCACACCTTGGTGTCGTCGGAGATTTCAAGGCGGTCCTCCCGAAGTTCATCGAGAAATGCAGGGAGCTGACACAAGGCTGACGGCTGTGGGCGGATTCCCATAGGCGTTCGCTGGAGTGTCCTGGAGCCATCCGGATGATCCCCTCGCGGGAAATCTACTGGAACATCCCGGCGCATCTGCTGCTGTATCCTCTCTTCTTGCCGTTCCTCGCCGCCTTCCTCTATGGCTGCTATCGCCTCGTGAAGCTCGTATGGATCGGCCAGCCCGACAAAGATATCCCGCCGATCGGACGGCAGCTCCGCGAGATCGTGTTCCAGGCCGTCTTCCAGCGCCGTCTGTTCACGCAACGGCTGGCCGGCGGCATGCATGCGGCAATCTCGTGGGGGTTCGGCATCCTCTTCGTGGCTACTTGCATGGTGGCCATCCAGGAGTACTTCGGCGTTCCGACCCTTTCCGGCGACTTTTACCTGTATTTCATGTCCCTCGTCGTGGACCTGTTCGGGTTGGCCGTTGTCATCGGGGTGATTGTCGCCCTGGTTCGACGTTATGTGGCCGGAACCCAACGACTGTGGAAACCGCGGGACGCGGAAGGGTACAGCCTCTTCCTCTGGCTGCTCCTCGCCGTCCTGGTCAGCGGGTTCGCGGTCGAGGGGCTCCGGATCGTGGCCACCCGCGATTCCTGGGGCCCCTGGTCGCCGGGGGGATGGGTGGCGGCTCTGGGTCTCACCGGCCTGACGCACGCCCAGCAGACGGTGTTGCACCGGGTGACTTGGTGGGGGCATGCCGTCCTGGCCTTCGCCTTCATTGCGCTGGTTCCGTACACCTTGATCCGCCATATCCTTGCGGCGGCGGCCAACGTGGCCCTGCGCCGGCCACAGCCCTCGGGGGTGATCCAGCCGGTTGTCCTGGAAGAGGCGGAGCATTTCGGCGTCTCAACGATCCAGGGGTTCCCCCGCAAGGATTTGCTGGACCTCGTGGCCTGCACGGAGTGCGGCCGATGCCAGGATGCCTGTCCCGCCTGGGTTACGGGGAAGCCGCTCACGCCGAAGGGGCTCATCATTGATTTGCGCGACCACCTGCTGGCCCGGGCCGCGAGAAACGGGAATGGCAAATCCATGGTGGGCGGCGTGATCGGCGAGGAAGTGATCTGGTCCTGCACGACGTGCGGCGCCTGCCACCAGGAATGTCCGGTCTTCATCGAGCCGATCCCCAAGATCATCAATATGCGCCGCTTCCTCGTCATGGAAGAGGCCCGCTTCCCCGAGACGATGCAGGCGGCCATGCGGGGGATGGAGAATCGCGGCCACCCGTATCAGGGTGCGGTGCCCAGCCGAACGGACTGGGCCAAGGGTTTAGACGTGCCGCTGATGGCGGAGAAGGGGCCGGCGGAGTACCTGTATTGGGTCGGGTGCGCTGCGGCATTTGACGAGCGCACCCAGAAGGTCGCCAGGGCCCTGGTCAAAGTGCTGAAGGCCGCCGGCGTGGGCTTTGCCATCCTGGGCGAGGAGGAGCGCTGCACGGGCGATCCCGCCCGGCGCATCGGTCACGAGTTCCTGTTCCAGATGCAGGCCCGGGCCAACATCGAGACCCTGGACGGCTACGGCGTCAAAAAGATCATCACCGCCTGTCCGCACTGCTTCAACACACTCGGCAGCGAGTACGGCCGGTTCGGCGGTCACTACGAGGTCATCCACCACGCGGTGTTCATCCGCGACCTCTTGCGGCAGGGTCGCCTCAGGCCGAGGACAGCCATCCGCGAGACCGTTGCCTACCACGATGCTTGCTACCTGGGTCGGCACAACGGGATCTTCCATCCGCCCCGGGAAATCCTTCAGATCCTGCCGGGCATCCGGGTGAAAGAGATGGAGCGGCGCCAGGAGAAGGGCTTCTGCTGCGGGGCGGGCGGCGGCATGATGTGGTTCGAGGAACGGATCGGCAAACGGGTGAACATCGAGCGGACCGAAGAGGCGCTGCGCGTGGGGCCCGACGTCGTGGGCACCGCGTGTCCCTTCTGCCTGAGCATGTTCGAGGACGGCATCCGAGCCAAGGACGCGACGGGGCAACTCAAGGTCATGGACCTGGCCGAACTGGTGGCGCGAGCGCTCTGACATGGGCGCTCGGCAGTCCCTGGAAGTTCTGAGGCCGCGTACCTTCGTACGCTTTGAAGGGCGTACAGGCAAGTCTGCGGAGCATGCATTTTCAGCTTACTGAAACGCAGCGGCTCATCCGTGACTCGGTGCGGGAGTATGCGGAGAGAGAGCTGGCGCCCATGGCTGGCGAGCTCGACCGCCTGAAGCAGTTCCCGACCAAGCCGCTCCAGCGCCTGGCGGAACTGGGTATCCTGGGCATGGCCGTCCCTCCGGAATACGGCGGTGCGGGGGCGGATGGCGTGAGTAGTTGCCTGGCCTTGATGGAGATCAGCCGGGCCTGCGCCAGTACCGCCGTGGCGGTATCGGTCCACAATGCGCTGGCATGCGAGATTGTCTACCGCTATGGGACGGAAGCGCAGCGGCAGAAGTACCTCCCCGGCCTGTGCCGCGGCGAGATCCTGGGTGCCTTCGCCCTGACGGAGCCTACGAGCGGCAGCGACGCCGCAAGTCTCCGGACGACGGCGCATCTGCGGAGGAATCATTACCTCCTGAACGGGACAAAAATCTTCGTCACAAACGGTAGTCGCGCGAGCGCGATCATCCTGTTCGCCTCCACGGATTTGTCGCTGGGGCACAAGGGGATCACGGCATTTCTGGTGGAGCCGTCCTTTGCCGGCTTTCGCGTCGGCAAGCGGGAAGAAAAGATGGGGCTTCGCGCCTCGGATACGGTCGAGCTCGTCCTGGAGGATTGCCAGGTCCCGGTCGAGAACCGGGTCGGGGAGGAGGGCGAGGGGTTCAAGATCGCCATGGCCGCCCTGGTGAACGGTCGCGCGGGGATTGCGGCGCAGGCGGTCGGCATCGCGCAGGCGTGTCTCGAGGCCTCGATCCGGTACGCCAGGGAACGCCATCAGTTCGGTCAACCGATTGGACGGTTCCAGGCCATCCAGTGGAAACTGGCCGACATGGCCACCGGGATCGAGGCGGCGCGACTCTTGACCCTGCGGGCCGCATCGCGGAAGGATCGCGGTTTTCCCTTCGCCGCCGAATCCTCGATGGCCAAGCTTTTCGCGTCGGAGGTGGCCAACCGGGCGGCCTTCGAGGCGGTGCAGATCCATGGCGGCTGCGGGTATATTCAGGACGTCCCGGTGGAGCGGTACCTGAGGGACGCCCGGGTCCTCACGATTTACGAGGGAACGTCGGAGATCCATCGGCTCATCATTTCGCGGCACCTGCTCGGGAAGGAGTACGAAACGGCCGCAAGCGGAGGGGACTCATGACGTTCGATCCAGAGGGGCTTCGGAAGCTGAAGGAGGGGCAGGCCCGCTGGGAGCGGGACACGCTGGGCCCCCGCATGGCGCGCGCGCCCGAGCGCCCGCAGCCATTCACCACGGTATCGGGCAAGCCGATCCGCCGGTTGTACACGCCGGCGGACGTGCCGGATCTGGATTACCAGCATGATCTCGGCTTTCCCGGGGAGTTTCCCTTCACGCGCGGGGTGCAGCCGACGATGTACCGAGGCCGGTTCTGGACCATGCGGCAGTACTCCGGGTTCGGCTCGGCCGCGGAGACCAATCGGCGCTACCGCTACCTCCTGGCGCAGGGGCAGATGGGCCTGTCGGTGGCGTTTCACCTGCCCACGCTGATGGGCTACGACTCGGACCATCCCCAGGCAGCCGGGGAGGTGGGGAAGTGCGGGGCGGCCATTGACTCGCTTCAGGACATGGAGGTGCTTCTCGACGGGCTTCCCCTGGACAAGGTCACCACCTCCATGACCATCTCCTCGACCGCCGCGGTGGCCTGGGCCATGTACATCGCGGTCTGTGAGCGGATGGGCATCCCCTCCGACAGAATCGGCGGGACGCTCCAGAACGACATCCTCAAAGAGTACATCGCCCAGAAAGAGTACATCTTCCCCCTGAGGCCCTCGCTTCGCCTGGTCACCGATACCGTCGTGTTCGGGAGCCGGCATTTCCCCAGGTGGAACACCATCAGCATCAGCGGGTACCACATCCGCGAGGCCGGCGCCACGGCCCTGCAGGAGCTGGCCTTCACCATCGCCGACGGGATCACCTACGTGGAGGAGGGGATCCGCGCGGGCCTGGACGTGGACGAGTTCGCGCCGCGCCTCTCGTTCTTCTGGGATATTCATAACGACCTGTTCGAGGAGGTCGCCAAGCTCCGCGCGGCCCGGCGGCTGTGGGCCCGCCTGATGCGGGAGCGGTTCAAGGCCAAGAACCCCCGCTCCTGGATGCTGCGGACGCATTGCCAGACGGCCGGGGTGTCCCTCACGGCGCAGCAGCCCCACGTGAACATCGCCCGCGTGGCGCTCCAGGCCCTGGCGGGGGTTTTGGGCGGCACGCAGTCGCTTCACACCAACTCCATGGATGAGGCGTACGCGCTGCCGACCCAGGAGGCGGTGACGATTGCCCTCCGGACCCAGCAGGTGATCGCCCACGAGACAGGCGTCACCAACACCATTGACCCGTTGGCCGGCTCGTACTTCGTCGAGGCCCTGACCAACGAGATGGAGGAAGGTGCGCTGGAATATCTGCGGCGGATTGACCAGTTGGGCGGGATGATCCGCGCCATCGAGCTAGGCTTCCCCCAGCAGGAGATCGCCAACTCCGCCTATGCCTACCAGTGCGCCGTGGAGCGCGAAGAGAAGGTGATCGTGGGCGTGAACCGGTTCGTGGATGCAGCGGAGCAGCGTCCGATCCCGATCCTCTTCATTGACGAGGCGCTGCACCAGCGCCAGGTGGAGCGGCTCGCCGCGCTGCGGAAGAGCCGGGACGAGGACCGCTGGAGCCGCGCCATGGACGACCTTCGCGCCGCCGCCCTGGGGAACGATCCGTGGGGCCGGGACCTGCTCATGCCCAGGGTCCTGGAGGCGGTGAGGGCGTATGCGACCGTGGGTGACATCATCGGCCTCCTGCGCGAGGTGTGGGGCGAGTACACCGAACCCAGTATCATCTGACACGGAGCAACGGGGACGGGGAGACAAGGTGACAAGGGAATGGGGGGTGGAGTCATGAGCGACCAACGAAAGATCCGGGTGTTGATCGCCAAGCCGGGGCTCGATGGGCACGACCGGGGAGCCCCACTGGGAGTGCCCAGGCGGGGCGCGACCGTCAGGAGAGGTGGAGATGGGTAGCGAGCGAAAGATCCGGGTGTTGATCGCCAAGCCGGGGCTCGATGGGCACGACCGGGGAGCCAAGGTTATCGCCCGCGCCTTTCGCGACGCGGGGATGGAGGTGATCTACACCGGCCTGCGGCAGACTCCCGAGATGATCGTGAACGCCGCCATCCAGGAGGACGCGGACGCCATCGGTCTGAGTTGTCTGTCCGGGGCGCACATGCACCTGTTCCCCAAGGTTATGGAGCTGCTGAAGGAGCGAGGCGTGGACGACGTCCTGGTGTTCGGCGGCGGCACGATCCCGGACGAGGACATTCCCAAACTGAAGGCCTGCGGCCTGGCCGCGGTGTTCACCCCGGGTGCCAGCACCCAGGATGCCATCGCCTTCGTGCAGAGCAACCTCAAGCGCCAATGATCGTAGGCGGCTCCACCGCCCGCTGCATTGACACTTTCCCCTTGACGGCGAGGCATGAGCTGTGGCACACATTCACCTTGGCTCGGAGATGCCAGCGCGGGTGACACCGTTTCAGCCCAGGTGATACTCCCGATGTTCCAGCGACGCATCATCGATCGTCAGGCGGAAAGGGCGCGGCGTGGACTGCGCACAGGCTTGGTGCTGGCATAGCGTCCGGTGCCGGAAACCCCGATTACAGGAGGGACGTGCAATGAGTGGGAAAGTTGGCGGAATGATCCTTGCCCTCGTGCTCTGCCTCGGGCTCGCTATCGTCGCGGGCTCGCCGGCCGTGGCCCAGACGATCACCTTGCGTGGAGCGAGCCAATTCGATGACAACCACTCGTACAACCAAACAATGCTGAGATTCGCGGAGGCGGTGCAGAAGTATTATGGCAAGCCGGTCAACTTCGTCCTGCACCGCAACCGGGAACTGGGCCTGGAGAAGGACTACTTCTCCTACATGAGCCAAGGCATCTCGGTGGACTACGCCGTTGTGGCGCCCTCGCACATGGCGACCTTCTCGAAGGCGGCCACGCTGATGGACATGCCGTTCCTGTTCCGGGACATTGATCACTGGAACAAGGTGCTGTCTACCGGCGAGACCCTCAGGCCGATCGCAGACGAGGTCCTCAAGAAGGCGGATGTCATGCTCATCGGGTACGCGGGGGGCGGGGTGCGCAACATCGTTGCCAACAAGCCGATCCGGAACATGGCGGAGCTCAAGGGGCTGAACATCCGCGTCATGGGGGCACCCATCCAGACCCGGATGTTCCAGGCCATCACAGCCGCGCCGACCGTCATCGCCTACGATGAGGTGTACAACGCCATCCAGACGAACGTGATTCAGGCGGGAGAGAACGAGGCGCCCGGATGGTTCCAGATGAAGTGGCACGAGGTGGCGCCCGACATCTCCCTGACCCAACACGCCATCACCATCCGACCCCTCTGCTTCAGCGGGAAGACCTTCCGCAAGCTGCCCAAAGATCTTCAGGACGCAATCATCAAGGCCGGGAATGATGGGGCTGCCTGGGGTCGGGAGTGGGAAAGACGGGAGGATGATAAGATCCTCGAGAGGTTGAAGGCCGAAGGGAAGATCAAGGTTTACCCCTTTGCCGATCGCGCCAAGCTCTTGGAGTTGGCTGCCCCGGTGAAAGAAGCATTCGCCAAGGAGAGTGAGGCGGACAAGGTCCTGGCGGCCATCAACGCGGTGAAGTAGTCAGAACGGATGCGACGCCGGCAGGCCACGGGCGCCGAGAAGCTGCCTCGGACCGCCCGTGGCCTGCTTGAACTAGGAGACTTGATCAAACCATGAACATCGTGAAGCGGTTTCTCGAGGGGTACGCTTGGGTGCTGCGGAAGGCGATGACCCTCCTCTTGGGCCTCCTGGTGATCCCCGTGACCCTCCAGATCGTGTCCCGGTACACGGAGTGGATCCCGCGCTATATCTGGACCGAGGAGGCCGCCCGCTTCTTCTTCATCTGGATGATCATGCTTGGCTCCACCATCGCGGTGCGCGAGCAGACCCACTTCAACGTGGACGTCCTGCCCAAGCCCAAGACGCCCCAGGGGAAGGCGGTGGCGGTCCTGATCGTCGACCTGTCCATGCTCCTCATGGCGCTGATCTTCGTCTGGTACGGGTGGGACTTCGTCATGTTCGGGTACACCCAGACATCGGAGCTCACCGGGATCAACATGCTCTTCATCTTCGCCGTCTTCCCCCTGGCCGGACTGACGTGGCTCGCAATCATCCTCGAGCGCATCGTGAAGTGTGTCGCCGTCCTGCGCGGAGGTGGCAATGACGCCCGGTGAAGTCTCTGCCATCATGTTCGGGATTTTCGCCGTCCTGATCGCGCTCCGCGTGCCGGTCTCTTTCTCGCTGGGCGTGGCCTGCATCCCCATCCTCTTCCTCGACGAGCGGCTGTCGCCGATCATCCTCCTCACCGAGATGAACAAGGCCTTCGGCGGCTTCGTGCTGCTGGCGGTGCCCTTCTTCATTCTGGCGGCGAACCTCATGAATTCCTCGGGGATCACGGAGCGCCTGGTGAACCTCTCCCGAGCTACCGTCGGACACTTCCGAGGAGGGTTAGGGCACGTCGGCGTAGTGGTCAGCATGATCTTCGCCGGGATCTCGGGCTCGTCCACGGCCGAGGCTGCCGGTATCGGCTCCCTCCTGATCCCGGCCATGAAGAAGCAGGGGTACGACTCGAGCTTCACCGTGGCCCTGATCTCCTGCTCGGCGGTGATGGGCGTGATCATCCCTCCCAGCATCCTCATGGTCGTCTGGGGGGGCATCATGTCCGTCTCCATCGGGGCGCTGTTCCTGTCGGGGTTCCTGCCCGGGGTGATGATCGGCTTGTCTCAGATGGCGTGCGTCTGGATCTACGCGACGCGACGCGGCTATCCGGTGTATACCCGTGCGTCGCTCTGGGAGCTCGTCCGCACCTTCGGCAGCGCCTCGTTTGCCCTCCTCGCCCCGCTGATCGTGGTGGGCGGGGTCGTGGGGGGCATCGCCACGCCGACGGAGGCGTCGGTGTTGGCGGTTCTCTACACGCTGGTGGTGGGCCTCCTGGTCTACCGGTCCATCACGGTGCGGGAGCTGCCGGCTGTGTTCTACGAGACGGCGCGGCTCGCCTCCATCTCCCTCTTCTGCATCGGCACCGCCTCCGCCTTCGGCTTCATCATGGCTTTCTATCGGATCCCCAAGCTCGTCATGGGGTTCCTGGCGCCCTACGCGACCAGCGTGACACACGTAGGGTTGATTGTCGCAGGAGTGTTTCTCGTGGTCGGGTGCTTCATCGACGCCATTCCGGCGATGATCATCTTCGGCGGCCTCATGCAGCCGCTGGCCGAGCACGTCCACATGCACCCGGTGCACTTTGCCATCATCGGTGTGGTGTCCCTGGCCTTCGGCTTGGTTACCCCGCCCTACGGTCTGTGCCTCCTGATCGCCTGCGCCATCGGGCAGATCGAGGTGAGCGAGTGCATCAAAGACATCGCCATCATCTTGATCCCGATGCTCGGGGTGCTCCTGTTCATTATCCTTTTTCCGAAGGTCATCTTGTTCTTCCCGCGCCTGATCATGCCCAAGTTCGTGTAACAAGAAGAGGGCGCCGGCCCCCGGGCGCCCTCTTGATCTCCCTGGCAGCTAGCCGCCTTGCGATGATCGGTTAGACCGGCACGACGTGCCATTCCCGACCGAGGTCCCGGAGTCCCTCGCAGCCCGTCTCCGTCACCGCCACGGCGTCCTCGATCTTCGCGTGTCCCACTTCGGGACGAATGAGCTCCGTCCCGATAGACAGGACATTGCCGGCTTCCAGCCACGCCCGCCCGATGCTCCGGGCGCGGTCTTGCACTTCGAGGCGGGATTCCCCTTGTTTTCTATGGACATGTCGGATTTTGATATGGTAGGTTCCCGGCTCACAAACGCCGGTTTGAATGCGGGCTTATTTCCCATGGAACTGGTGCAGAAGATCCTGCGGGGTGATCCCAGAGCTGTGGCCCGTTTGATGAGCATGATCGAGAACGGAGCCGCGGAATCCGTTCCTGCCCTGAAGTCCCTCTATCAGCATACCGGAAGGGCCCATGTGGTCGGGGTGACAGGCCCTCCGGGGTCGGGAAAGAGCACGCTCACCGACAAGATCACGGAGGAGCTGCGCCGCCGGGGCCAAACAGTCGGCATCGTGGCCGTGGATCCCACCAGTCCATTCACCGGCGGCGCCATCCTGGCCGATCGGATCCGCATGCAGCGCCACAGTGTGGATTCCGGCGTCTTCATCCGGAGTATGGCCACCCGGGGCCACCTCGGAGGGCTGGCCAGGGCCACCAATGACGTGGTGGACGTCCTGGACGCGGCGGGAAAAGACTACGTCCTCATCGAGACCGTGGGCGTCGGGCAGGATGAGATCGACGTTGTGCGGGCTGCCCACACCTGCATCGTGGTGGCGGTTCCCGGGATGGGGGACGACATCCAGGCCATCAAGGCTGGCGTCATGGAGATCGGAGATCTCTTCGCCGTGAACAAGGCCGATCGCGAGGGCGCCGACAAGGTGGCTATGGAAATCGAGATGGCGCTTCATCTCGGCGAGGCGACCAGGGGGTGGCGACCCAGGGTGCTGAAGACCGTGGCGCTGAAGGGGGAGGGTGTCGCCGAGCTGACCCAGGCGATTTTGGAGCATCAGGCTTTTCTGCAGCAGCACGAGGGTCGTCGGCAGAAGGGCAGGGAGCGCAGCTACTGGGTCTTCCACGAGCTTCTCCGGGAGCGGGCAGCGGCCCGGGTCATCGAAGAGGCAGCGAGCAATGGGACTCTCGACCGCCTGATGGACCGGATCGAGGCGCGGGAGACGGACCCATACTCGGCCGTTGAGGAGGTGCTGAAGAGGGCGGGATTATCGGGTCGAAGGGTAAGCAAGATTTGCGAGGCCGAACCTCATCTCTGACAGGAGCAGTCAGTCTCGGAACATCCGTATTCAGACGGCAGGTCCGCCCAAGGACCTGACCGCTCGCCTTGAGGCACGCGTCCGTGAGGAGATCAAGCTCCGAGCCCAGGTCGAAGTTGTCCCTTCGGGGACGCTTTCCGCTGACGGGAAAGAAATCTCCGACGAGCGAGCTTGGGATTGATCCTGGGTCTCAGATCTTCGAGTGAGGGGTGAGAGAAGTATTAGAAGAAGGATTATGTATCATGTGTAACTTATCGTAATATATAATTATTATTCAAGGAGCCGACCGCAATCATGGAATCGCGAGGGAAGGAGTTTCTCGAACGGCTGAAGTCAGAGATCCTCGTCTTCGATGGAGCCATGGGCACCATGCTTTTCGAGGCGGGCCTCACGCAAGGGGCCTGCCCGGAGCTGTGGAACGAGACGCACCCTGAAGTCATTCGAAGCATCCACAAGGCGTACTTCGACGCGGGCAGCGACTTTGTCGAGACCAACACGTTTGGCGGGACCCGGCTGAAGCTGGGGGCCTACGGCGTCGCGGACAGAGCGCAGGAGCTGAACAGGCTTGCCGCTGAGTGTGCGCGAGGTGTGTGTCCCCCGGGGAAGTATGTGGCGGGCTCCATCGGGCCGACGGGGCATCTGCCGGACACGTTCGAGCCGCTGGGGGACACCAGCGAAGAGGAGTTCTACGGGAATTTCCGGGAGCAGGCCCTCGGATTGGCCGAGGGCGGGGTGGACCTGTTCGCCATCGAGACCATGATGTACCCCGAAGAGGCCGTGGTGGCCATCCGCGCCGCCAAGGAGAGCACCGGCCTCCCGGTGATGTGCAGTATGTTCTTCCAGTGGTAGAAAAACCAGAACCGCGATCGGACGATGTGGGGAACCAGCCCGGAACAAGCGGCCAAGATCCTCGTGGAGGCCGGCGCAGATGTGGTCGGATGCAACTGCGGAGACGGCGGGCCGGAGCGTGCGGCGGGCATCATGCAAGCGATGCGGAAGGTGACGAAGGGGATGCTGGTCGCCTATCCGAATGCTGGGCTTCCCCGGATCCAGGCCGGCCGAACCACCTACGACTTGTCCCCCGACGAAATGGCGGCACGCTATCCCGCCATCCTGGATGCGGGCGCCAACATCGTCGGCGCCTGCTGCGGCAGCACCCCCGCCCACATCGCGCGGATCGCCGAGGTCGTGCGAAAACGACGCGCGCCCCGCGCATAGCTGATGGCTCCTAGGCCATAGTCCAATCCAATA
>Ga0315268_10006560_pt1 | contig 12363 bp, 10 predicted proteins | sample C1_top_MG_FD_204535 | JGI IMG/M metagenome (GOLD analysis project Ga0315268, IMG submission 204535) | Sediment microbial communities from Yellowstone Lake, YNP, Wyoming, USA - C1_top | ecosystem: Environmental > Aquatic > Freshwater > Lake > Sediment | place: USA: Wyoming | collected 2017-08-01 | reverse complement strand
ATTCTGATCAACGTAAGGGATGGCTGAAGTTTCTGCAGAATTATTATAACACAATGTATATTATGGTATTTATTGATTATTCCTGTTGATTTGCGTTGCGTCTATGTACTGACTTGTAAGCGGTAGGTCCCCAGTTCGAGTCCGGGTGTCGCACCATAAGAATTACAAATTAGGCGGAAAATAGGCACGATGGCAAGCTGTGCCAATACTGATATCAGCCATGCTTACCCCAATCGCACTTGCCACTTGGATTTCCTTCTGTATTCCGTCAGCTGATACAGCGCTTGCTACCGCGTTAGTGATGGCAGGCTCCGGTGGAGATCCGACCCTGGTTACTGATGCAACAGGCCTGACCCAAGGGCGGGCGGTGCTGCGTCAAGATAGCCAGGACGAGTTCTATATTGGTCTTGCGCAGATTCCCGCTTCTCAATTACGTGCAATGGGCATCCCGCTTGAGGTTGCGCTCAATAACTGTACCAACTTAACTCTTGGCTGGAGTTTGTGGTCAGAGGCGCACACCTACGCTAAAACCAAGCAGCCGACAAAATGGAAAGCAGTATCGCTGGCATTTTCCTGGTACCGAAGTCGACAGCCAGTGCTGGAAACGCCCTTCAGCAAGAAAGCTACGGATCTTGCGATAGCCTATGTCCCTGTTGCCCCCGCCGCCTTTGGTAGTCGGTTCTACAATGAAGTTGCCGCGACATGGGCGAATGGGCAAGCCCAGTTATTGCGTCTTGAATCCTCAGGAAGTAGTCTTGGTCAGTCCCATGCTTTGAGCAATTGGGCACGTTCAGGTGTCGAGTGAGGGGTGAGTTTCTTGAGTCGTAAGTGAATGCAGAGGAAATATCCGGAGTTCACATGTATCGTTCTCGACTGATTGCGCAGCGGCTGGCTGCCTTTTTCTTGTTCGGTTGGCTGCTGTTTAACTACCCCATGTTGGCTTTGTTCAATCGGGATGCTGCCGTGTTTGGTGTGCCCGTGTTGTATGCCTACATCTTCATGGTCTGGCTGGCATTCATTCTCATGGTGGCATTCATCATTGAAGGGCGCAAGGACTGATGCTGTCAGCCTGGTCACTGATCCTTGCTTCGTTTGCCTATCTCGGCATCCTCTTTGCTATTGCCTGGTGGGCTGATCGGCGAGCCGATCAAGGACGCTCGCTGATCGCCAATCCTACGGTTTATGCGTTGTCGCTCGCCGTGTATTGCACCACGTGGACGTTCTATGGCAGCGTTGGCCGCGCGGCGGCGACCGGCATCGGTTTTTTGCCGATCTATCTCGGCCCGACGCTCATGATGGCCCTTGGCTGGTTCATCATCCACAAGATTATTCGTGTCGCGAAGGCTAACCGCATTACTTCCATCGCGGATTTCGTTGCTTCGCGCTACGGTAAAAGCCAGTTGCTGGGGGGCTTGGTTACCGTCATTGCCGTGGTCGGGGTAATTCCCTACATTGCCCTGCAATTAAAAGCAGTATCCAACAGCTTCACGATTCTGGCGGCTGCGCCAGAAATCGTCATGCCAGCGCGCACGGTCGCCGTGCCGTTGTTTCAAGACAGCACGCTGTATGTCGCCATGATCATGGCCGTATTCACCATCCTTTTCGGTACGCGACATCTTGATGCAACCGAGCGTCACGAAGGCATGGTGGCCGCCATAGCGGTGGAATCCATCGTGAAGTTATTGTCATTCGTTGCGGTGGGCGTCTTTGTTACCTATGGCTTGTTTGAAGGTTTCGGCGACATATTTACCCGTGCGCATGCTTTGCCGCAACTGGATCGACTTCTGACGACGACCGACACGGCGGCTGGCTATGGCAGTTGGGCGATGCTGACGTTGCTTTCCTTTCTGGCGGTATTGTTGTTGCCGCGCCAATTCCAGATCGCCGTGGTGGAAAATATCAGCGAGGCGCATCTGAAGCGCGCAGTGTGGCTTTTCCCGCTTTACCTGTTTCTCATCAATCTGTTCGTGCTGCCGATAGCGCTGGGTGGTTTGCTGTATTTCGGTCCGCAAAGCGGGGTTGATGCCGACACGTTCGTATTGACCTTGCCGATGGCGCGCCAGCACGAGGAGTTGGCCTTGCTGGCCTATCTCGGTGGTTTATCCGCTGCTACCGGCATGGTGATCGTGGAGACCATCGCACTGTCCACAATGGTGTGCAACGATTTGGTGATGCCCTTGTTGCTTCGCCTTGGCTGGTTGGGTCTGAATAAGCGCGCCGATCTTTCCGTACTGCTACTGGATATCCGGCGCTGGGCCATCGTCATCATCCTCATGCTGGGGTATATCTATTTCCGCTTGGCGGGCGAAGCCTACGCACTGGTGAGCATCGGCCTGATTTCCTTTGTAGCGGTGGCCCAGTTTGCCCCGGCCGTGATTGGCGGTCTTTACTGGAAAGGGGCGACGCGTAACGGGGCACTCGCTGGCCTGGTCGCCGGTTTTGCTGTGTGGATCTATACCTTGCTCCTGCCTTCGTTCGCCAAATCGGGCTGGATGCCTGACGACTTCATGTCTGCCGGCCTGTTCGGCGTCCAGTTGCTACGACCACAGCAACTCTTTGGCCTTGCCGGGCTTGACGAAATCAGCCATTGCATGCTCTGGAGTTTTCTCGCCAATATAGGTGCCTACATCGGCATATCCTTGCTGCGCTCACCGGATGCCCGCGAGGCGCGCCAAGCCGGACTTTTTGTCGACGCACTGCACGCCGATCACGCCGGTCACTGGCGCGGGCGCATCAGGGATGGTAACGGAACGGAATCTCAAGTCGAGGAAATCCTGACTCTGGCGGGTCGTTTTCTCGGGCCGGAAAAAGCGCGTACGATGTTTCGGCGTTATGCCGCCTCGCGCAACATGACGTTGGAGACACTCAAGGCCGATGCGAATCTGGTTTATTTTGCCGAGGCACAGCTTTCCGGCGCGATCGGTTCAGCCTCCGCGCGGGTTATGGTTGCTTCCGTGGTGGAAGAAGAGCCGCTGGGAATTAACGAGGTCATGAACATCCTCGATGAGGCTTCCCAAGTGCGTGCCTACAGTCATGAACTCGAACAGAAGTCTCAGGAGTTGACGCGCGCCACTACCGAGTTGCGTGCCGCCAACGAGCAACTGCAGGAAGTTGATCGTATGAAGGATGATTTCATCTCCACGGTGACGCACGAATTGCGTACGCCGCTGACCTCGATTCGTGCTTTCTCTGAAATGTTGCATGATGATCCACGCATCGAACTGGCAGAGCGCTCACGCTTTCTTGGCATCATCGTCAGCGAGACAGAGCGACTGTCTCGCCTCATCAACCAGATTCTTGATATGGCCAAGCTCGAATCCGGGCGTGCCGACTGGACCACGGTGGAGGTTGATTTGGGGCAGGTTGTACACGAAGCCTGCGAGTCGCTGAGTCAGATCTACAAGGACAAAGGAGTGACGCTGACGCTGGAAATTGCCGAGCCGCTGCCGCGCGTCATGGCTGATCGTGATCGCCTGATGCAGGTGATGATCAACCTGCTGTCGAATGCGGTGAAATTTGTGGCGCAGGAATCGGGATGGGTAAAAGTCGGCGCTGGCGGGACGGCAAATGAAGTCAGGGTATCGGTTGCCGACAATGGCCCAGGCATTCGGCCTGAAGATCGCGAGGTGATTTTTGAGAAGTTTCGCCAGGGTGGTCTGGATGTACTGACCGACAAGCCCCAGGGCACAGGATTGGGATTGCCTATCAGCCGCCAGATCATCGAGTATTTTGGTGGCCGACTCTGGCTCGAATGTCCGCCGGCAGGGGGGGCGGTATTCCTGTTCACCTTGCCGCTCACTACAAGCGATAATGCGGGGAAATAGCGGGGAGAGAAAGCCATGAGCAAAAAAATACTGATTGTTGATGATGAACCAAATATTGTCCTGTCCCTCGAGTTCATGATGAAGAAGGAAGGGTTCGAGATTGCCGTTGCCGGTGATGGTGATGCCGCGCTGGCAAAGGTGGCATCGTTCTCGCCCGATCTGGTGTTGCTGGACGTGATGATGCCCAATAAGTCCGGTTATGAAGTCTGCCAGATCTTACGTGCCGACCCGCTGCATGCCGGGTTGAAGATCGTCATGCTGACGGCCAAGGGCCGTGAAACCGAGGTGGCGAAAGGCACGGCCCTCGGTGCCGATGCCTATGTCACCAAACCATTTTCGACCAAGGATCTGGTCGCTCAGGTCAAGTTGTTGCTGGCATGAACGCACGCATCCGCTTCATTCTTGCCATTGTGGCCCTTGGCCTGCTGATGACAGGGCCGTTTTTGCTGACGGTGGGGGTTCTTTATGCTGACCTGACCGAAGTAGAGCGCGTGGCGTTCCGCGCGGCCATGGACCGATGGTTGCCAATCGGCGTGCTGATGACGACCGTCGGCCTCTTTCTCGGTCTGCAATTGCTCCGCATGCTATTCAAACAGTACGTCCAGGGTCTGATGGCAATGGCTGAGACGCTGCGGCTCATGCTCGGTGCCAACCGGAATTTTCGCGTCACCTCGGATGGCCCACCCGAAGTGCAGGAACTGGCCCGTGCCGCCAACGAACTCGCGGTGCAACGCGATGCGCTGCTCAATGATGTCGATCTCAAGATAGCCGAGGCCAACGCATCGGTAGAAGCCGAGAAGAATCGACTGGCTGCGCTGATGTCTGAATTGGCGCTCGGCGTGGTGGTCTGTAATCTCGACGGTCGCATTCTGCTTTACAACAACCGTGCGCGTTTGCAGTTCAAGGCGCTGGCGCAGGGGCCGACCTCGATGAGTGGTGGGGCGCTGATCGGTCTGGGGCGGTCAATCTTCTCGATGCTGGAGCGCGCGCAGATTACCCACGCGCTGGAAAATGTGCGCCAGCGATTGGAAAAAGGCAGCCCGGAAACCGTTGCCAACTTCATTACCACGACGCGTGCCGGCCAATTACTACGGGCGCAGATGGCGCCGGTGCTGAGTCATGCGGAAGGTGAGGCGACTACGGCCATTGTTACGGGCTATGTGCTGACCACCGAGAACATCACCAAGAGTTTCGAACGTGAGGCGCAACGCGATCAGGTTTTGCAGTCACTCACCGATGGATCGCGTTCTTCGCTGGGCAATATCCGTGCAGCGGTCGAAAATCTGATCGATAGTCCCGACATGGAGCCGGCTTATCGCGAACGCTTCGTCGGCATTATTGATGAAGAAACTGCGCGCATGAGCGCACGCCTGTCTACCACCATGACGGAGTTCGCCGATTCACTGAAAACGCGCTGGCCGCTTGAAGATGTGTTGGGTATGGATGTCGTCGCTGCGGCACAGCGCCGTATCGAGGACAAGCTCAAATTGGCGACGAAATCGGAGGAGCTTAACGATGGTTTATGGATTCGCGCCGATAGTTTTGCCTTGATCCAGGCCATCACCTTCCTTGCTTCACGTTTGCAGGATCATTACGCTATCCGCGAACTGCGGTTTCGCCTGATCGCCGATGGCAATATGGCCTACATCGATCTCATCTGGTCGGGCGCGATCGTGTCATCCGAGACGCTCTACACTTGGGAGCTCGAATCGATGACCATCGGCAACGAGTCAAGCCCGCTGACCTTGCGCGACGTCGCTCAGCGCCATGGCAGCGAACTCTGGTATCAGCGTGACAAGGCGGCGCATCGGGCGTTCTTCCGCTTCGTACTGCCGGTTGCCGTGATGCCTGAGGCGCAGCAGATAGACATCATGCCGCAACAACACGGCGACAGCAGGCCGGAATATTACGATTTCAATTTGTTCAATTTCAGTGATACCGGCATTGATCTCGACCGCAAGCTTACCGATGTGGCCTTTTCCGTTTTCGACACCGAAACTACCGGCCTGGAACCTTCTGCTGGCGATGAAATCATCCAGATTGGTGCGGTGCGCGCCATTAATGGTCGCTTGCTCAGACAAGAGGTAATCGATCAAATCATCGATCCGCGTCGGCCGTTGCGTCCCGAGGGGATTCCGATCCATGGCATCACTGAAGACATGGTGCGTGGCCAGCCGACTATCGACGTGGTGCTGCCGGTATTTCATGAATTTTGTGCCGACACAGTATTGGTGGCGCACAACGCCGCTTTCGATATGCGTTTTCTTCAGCTCAAGGAGACGAGTAGCGGCCTGCGCTTTGACCAGCCAGTGCTCGATACGCTACTGCTTTCGGCGGTGATTCATCCGAACCAGGAATCGCACAAGCTCGAAGCCATCGCAGAACGGCTCGGTATTAATGTGATTGGCCGGCATACCGCCCTCGGTGATGCTTTTGTCACCGGCGAGGTTTTCCTCAAGATGATTCCGCTCCTCGCCGACATGGGTATCCTCACCTTGCGGCAGGCGCTCGAGGCTGCTGAGAAGACCTATTACGCCCGCGTCAAGTATTGATGTGAGCAGTAGCGAATGAAAATTAGATTTCGTATCGAAGGATAAAACGCAACATGAGTACCTCATCCACATCACGCCCCACCCTGCACAGCCAACTGGCTGCCATGATCCGCCGCAAGCCGATCACCGCGACGCCTGAATCTTCCCTGCGCGAAGCTGTGCAGTTAATGGCGGAAAACCGCGTTGGATCGATCATCATCGTCGAGCCCGAGAGCGGCCGGCCCATCGGCATTTTTACGCTGCGCGACCTCTTGCATCGTGTCGCCGCCAAGTCCGGTGACCTCGACCAGATGGTGATGTCGGTGATGAGCGGCTCCGGTCTGCTGATGCTCAACTGGCGCTCCACCGTGTATCAGGCGGCGCTCGTCATGGCGCGCAACGGCGTGCACCACGTCATCGTCGTCGATGCTGCCGGAAAACTGGTTGGCATCGTTTCGCAGGAGGATATTTACGAGCTGCAAAGCGGGGGTGGCAAGGCGATTTCCGGTGCGATTCGCGGTGCGCGCGACATGGATGGGTTGATCGCGGCGGCCGAGGCGATTCATCGGCTTGCCGAACGTACGCTGGCCGAGGGCGGTGCCGCCGAATCGCTCACCCAGTTGATTTCATCACTTAACGACCACCTGACCGTGCGCCTGATCGAATTGACCAAGGCGGCATTCGATCTGCCGAAAGTGCCGTGGGCCTGGCTGGCCTTCGGCTCCGAAGGGCGTTTCGAGCAGACGCTGTCGACCGACCAGGACAATGGACTGGTGTTTTCCGCAGCGGCCGACCAGGCCGAGGCCATCCGTCAGGCTTTCCTGCCCTTCGCCAGCGAAGTGAATCGCCGCCTCGACGCTTGCGGTTTCCCGTTGTGCCAGGGCAATGTCATGGCGAGCAACCCCGAGTTGTGCCTTTCGCTCGAAGAATGGCATCAGCGCTACGGCAGCTGGCTGCGCTCCACCTCGCCGCAGGCGTTGCTCAACGCCACCATTTACTTTGATTTTCGCGCCATCTACGGTGAGGAAGCATTGGCCGACGAACTGGCCGAATGGCTGCGCCAGCATGTACCGAGCGCCACGCTGTTCCTGCGTTTCATGGCCGAAAACGCCATCGGCGTGAAGCCGCCGCTGGGCCTGATCCGCGACTTCACCTTTGATGAGAATCAGGAGTTTCCGCGCACCATCGACCTGAAAACCTATGGTACGCGCCTGTTTGTCGACGCGGCGCGTATTCTCGCGCTAGCCAACGGTATTGGCGATACCGGTACCGCAGAGCGACTGCGTGCCGCTGCCGAAAAAGGCAAGGTCGGGCGTGACGATATCGCTGCCCTGATCGATAGCTTCAACTTTCTGCAGCAACTGCGTTTGCGTCAGCAGCGGGACGGCTCACCGCTGGGGCTGGCCAACCGCGTCGACCCCGAAAAGCTCAATGAGCTTGATCGTTTCGTCCTCAAGGAGGCTTTCAAGCAGGCGAAAAAACTGCAAGTCCGTATCCAAATGGATTACCGGCTCTGAGTGTTGCCCATGGATCAGTCCGCATCATTTCTCCAGTTCATCGAGTCGCGTCACTCGATACGTGCGTTTCTACCTGAGGCTGTGCCACGCCAGACGATTGAGCAGATACTTGCGACGGCGGCGCGCGCGCCTTCCGGCACCAATATGCAGCCCTGGCAGGTGCACGTGCTGACAGGCGCAGCGCGCGACCGGCTGGTGGCGGCGGTGTGCGATGCCTTCGACCATGTGGCAGCGGAACATCATTACGAATACGCCTATTACCCGGCAGAATTTTTCGAGCCCTATCTGGCGCGGCGGCGCAAGGTGGGGTTTGCGCTGTATGCATTGCTGGGCATCGCCAAGGGCGACCGTGCCGCCATGCAGGCCCAGCATCGGCGCAACTTTGAATTCTTCGACGCACCAGTCGGTCTGATGTTCACCATCGACCGCAGCCTCGGGCAGGGCAGCTGGCTCGATTATGGTGGCTTCATGCAGAACGTCATGCTGGCGGCGCGCGCCTGCGGCTACGATACCTGTCCGCAGGCTGCCTGGAACCAGTTCCATCGCATCATCACTGCCCAGCTGGGGTTGCCAGAGAACGAGCAACTGGTGTGCGGCATGGCACTGGGGCGTGCCGACGCGGATGCGCCGGAAAATCGGCTGGTCAGCGAACGTGCGCCGCTGGCTGAGTTCGTGAATTTTCATGAATAGCCGGCAGCATCGCCGTACTGCCAACGCCGACTTTCTGCGCGCATGGAGCTGATCCTCGCCTTTAGTGCGGGTTTGTTGATCGGCGCTATACTGATGTGGCTGGCACGCGGGGCCTTCACCGATACTTTCCGTGCTCTGTCGGCGGAAGCGCTGCAACGTAATAACCAGGCCTTTCTCGACCTGGCGCAGTCTTCGCTCGAAAAACAGCAGATTACGGCCAAAGGCGAACTGGAAAAACGCCAGCAGGCGATTGGTGATTTGGTGGCGCCGATCCGCGCCTCCCTCGAAAAATTCGATCAGCAGGTGCAGGGCGTCGAAAAAACACGCATCGATGCCTACGCGACACTCTTCGAGCAGGTGCGCGCGCTGGCCGATGGCCAGGGCCAGTTGCGGCGCGAAACCGCCAATCTCGTACGCGCCTTGCGTGCGCCCCACGCCCGGGGCCGCTGGGGCGAACTGCAACTCAAGCGGGTGGTGGAACTAGCCGGCATGCTCGACCATTGCGACTTTTACGAGCAGGCATCGACCGATAATATTCACGAGGGCGATGGCAAATTGCGCCCCGACATGATCGTGCGCCTGCCCGGCGGCAAACAACTGGTGGTTGATGCCAAGGCGCCGCTGGCCGCCTATCTGGACGCCATCGACGCGGTGGATGACGAGACGCGGCGGAAGAAATTGCTCGATCACGCCCGCCAGGTGCGCGAACACATCGCCAAATTATCCAGAAAATCCTATTGGGAGCAGTTCCAGCCGGCGCCGGATTTTGTCGTACTGTTCCTGCCCGGCGAGATGTTCTACAGTGCCGCGCTTGAAGTCGATCCGGGACTGATCGAAAGCGGTGTCGAGCAGCGGATCATTCTTGCTACGCCAACCACGCTGATCGCCCTGCTACGCGCGGCAGCCTACGGCTGGCAGCAGGAAGCACTGACGGAAAATGCCCAGCAGATTTCGCAGTTGGGCAAGGAACTCCATGAGCGCCTGGCCACGCTGGCTGACCACTGGTCAAACGTTGGCAAAAATCTCAACGATGCGGTGGGTGCTTACAACAAGGCTACCGGCTCGCTCGAATCGCGCGTATTGGTTACCGCACGGCGCTTTCGCGACCTGCAGGCCATCGCGGGGGACAAGGAAATTCGCGATCTCACCCCCATAGACAGCACGCCGCGCCTGCCGGTGGCCGACGAGTTGCAGCGTCCGAGCGCTGCTACGGCTGGCCTGCCTTGATGCGCTCGGCGGCCTGACGGAACAGCTTGAGCGCCTCGTCACGCCGGCCGGTCGCTTCGGCAGCGCGGGCCTGATCGAGTAACTGGTCGACACCCTTGATGTCTTTACTGACCTGTGGGCTGGCCTGGCTCGCATAGACGAACGCCATGGACTGTTGATCCGGCTTGCTGCGCTTGGCGCGGATGAGTAGCGCCTTGGGTGACATGGCGACGTTGGCCTTGGCGGCTGGCGCCGTCTTGCCAGCGCCGACTTTGGGTGGCGCCTGCTGGGCTTTCAGCTCTGCCCATGCCTTGCGATAGGCTTCCAACGCTACGCCGCGCTGGCCTTTCGCTTCGGCCAGGCGTGCCATGCGCAGGTGTTCATCGACGGCATCTGGTGCGGCGACGGAGCGGACCGGCTTGACGGGTTTGGCGGCGGCCAGACGTGCCAGTTCGGCGAAATTTGCGGCGCTGGTGAAGCCCTTGGCGATGTCGTAGTTGCCCTGGCGCATCGCCCAGGCGACGGCATCGTCGTCAAAATCATTTTTCAGCGCCGGATTGGCTCCGGCGGCCATGAGTTGCTGTGCGATGGCCACGTGCCCCTCGCGGGCGGCCATCATCACCACCGTGGAGCCATTGGTGGAGCGGGCATTTACGTTGGCCCCTGCCGCCAACAGACGTTCCACCAGTTTTCCGTTGCCGGAGAATGCAGCGTAGTGCAGCGCAGTCCATTCCCGGTCGGTGGTGCGATTGGGCTGTGCGCCATGATCGAGCAGCCATTGCAGCGCCTCGCGACGGTTTTTCCAGGCCGCCAGCATCAGCGCCTGTTCGCCGAAGCGATTGCTGCGATTGATGTCGGCGCCGCGCTCCAAAAACAGTTTCATCAAGGGGATATTGCCTTCCCAGGCGCCGATCATCAGGCCGGTGCCGATGACGTTACCTTCGAAGTTCGGGTCGAGCCCTTCATTTAGCCAAGTGCGCGCCTTGTCGAGGTCGCCCAGTTCGAGTACCACCGAAAAACGTGTCGCATCCGGAAGCTCGGCAAACACCGGGCTCGGTAACAGGATAACGAGGCAAAAAAGGGCAAGCAGCCGTTTCATTTTCAATCTGGCGGGGCGGGCAGATGCGCAGTCTACCCGCCCTGCGGTAGCATTCCCCCCATGACGGCGATTTCACTGCGTGCCGCCCCGCCAGTGTTGCGGTTCGGTTTGTCCATTCTGGCGAGCCTGCTGTTGCACGTTGCCGTGTTCTGGCCGCTGGGCGCCTTCCTGCAACACCTTGCTCCTGTGCCGATGCCGCCACTGGAAGTGCTGCTGCTGGCAGCAGAAACGCCCGCACCTGAACCCGCGCCGGCGCCTATCGAAGCTGAGCCTGCGCTTGCCGAAGACGCCAAGCCCCCTGATCAACCGCTTACACCACCCGTCGCCGTCCCGCCAGCGCCGACTTTAACGCCAAAGCCACCTAAGCCGCCTGAGCAGCGGGACAAGCCCTTGCCTACGGCAAAGCTCGAACAGGCCAAGCAGGAGTTTTACCCGCGCGAAGCCATTGCGCGCGGCCTCGAAGGTGATGTGGTCGTGCTGCTGACCCTGACATCTTCCGGCGGGGTTGCCGACGCGAGCGTGGCAACCAGTTCCGGCCATGCCATTCTTGATGCCGCCGCGCTGAATGCCGTGCGCCATAGCGGTGAACTGCCGGCCGGCCAGCGCCAACTCTTGCTAGCGGTGCAGTTCCGGCTGGATTGATGGCAGAGCAAATCCATATAGCGTTGCAGCTTGCGGCGCCACCCAAGCCCGCCGTGGGCGCGCCCTGCAATGGCTGTGGTGTTTGTTGCAGCATCGCACCCTGCCCGTTGAGCCGTGGCTTGCTCGGCCACCGCAACGGTGCATGCCCGGCGCTAATCTGGCGAGAAACGGAGCAGCGTTATCTCTGCGGACTCGTGGCGGCACCTGCCGCTCATTTAGACTGGCTGCCGCAGCGTCTGGCGAAAGTGGCTACGTTGCTGGCCCGCCGCTGGATCTCCGCCGGGACGGGCTGCGATTGCGCTGCCGAAGTGAGCGACACGCTAGAGTGTGGGTATGATTAAAAGCCGCCGACCGTCAAACCAAGGAAGATCATGGACGCATCTGTAAAACGGGTGGCGCATGCCGATTCGCTTACGGGCGGGCAGGCGCTGCTGATTGCCCAAACCCTGATTGAGGGTTTCAACAAGCATTACCGGCTGTTTCGCGCCAGTTCGGCCCATGCCAAGACCCGTTTTGAGCAGGGCGACTGGCATGGCGTGCAACGGGCAGTCAAGGAGCGCATCCAGTTTTACGATGATCGCGTCGCCGAAACCGTCGAGCGGTTGCATCACGATTTCAATGCCGAGACCATCGACGACGTGGTCTGGCAGCAGACCAAGCTGTATTACATCGGCTTGCTGACGAATCACAATCAGCCAGAACTTGCGGAAACCTTCTTCAACTCGGTTTTCTGCAAGATTCTCCACCGCACCTATTTTCATAACGATTTCATTTTTGTGCGGCCGGCGATTTCGACCGAATACATCGAATCCAGTCCGCCGACCTACCGTTCTTACTACCCTACCGAAAGCAAC
>Ga0315268_10006558_pt1 | contig 12365 bp, 7 predicted proteins | sample C1_top_MG_FD_204535 | JGI IMG/M metagenome (GOLD analysis project Ga0315268, IMG submission 204535) | Sediment microbial communities from Yellowstone Lake, YNP, Wyoming, USA - C1_top | ecosystem: Environmental > Aquatic > Freshwater > Lake > Sediment | place: USA: Wyoming | collected 2017-08-01 | reverse complement strand
CCAAGATGCTGACGCCCGCCCAGGAGGCCCGGGTGGCGTGGCGGCCCGACGCGGTGACGCCGGGCGGATTTTTCAAGCCGGCGGCCGACGACCTGCGCGCGTTTCGTTTCGTCGAGGACCCGGCCATGCACAACGTCCAGGTCCAGCTGTCGACGCGTTTCTCGCACACCGGCGAGCAGGACCTCAGCCGCATGCTCGCCTACGAGGCCGGCCTCTGGTACGGCGAGAAAGCCAGTCTCGACAACGCCGGCCGCGTCACGCTCGGTCTCAGCATGCTCGAGCGCGCCATCCACCAGCAGGGCGACTGGTACTGGTCGAACAGCCTGCTCGAGGAGCCATGGGCTGATGAGTCGTTCCTGCTGCAGCGCTACGGCCTGGACCAGGGATCTTTTGCCGCGATCACCGGCGCCAGCGGCAACCCGGACGACTTCTTGCCCGAGCATTTCAAGAAGATCGGAGAGGTCGTCACGCAGCACGGCCTGGCCAGTGCCGCCGGCGCAACACCCAAGCGCGTCGGCGTCGACATCAGCGTGCCAGACGGTATCCGGCTGCCGGCCAGCGGCATCGACAAGAGCGTGCTGCAGTCGGCGGTCGAGCGGCTCGGCTTGCGCGGCACGGTCGAATCGTTCAGCCCGACCTGGCTGTCCGATGGCCAGCCCAACAACCTGGCCTGCGTGCTGCGCAACAGCGACGGCTCGACCCAGGTGCTGGGGCTGGGCGTCGACAGCGAGGGCATGCTGCGCAGCGCGGCCAGGCTGACGCTCAAGCTCGACTCGATGAAGGAACAGGGCGCGCGCGTGCACCTGGGCGAGCTGGCCAATGCCAGCAGTGTGCCGGTGGCCGACCTGCAGGCGGTGTACGATCAGGCGCGCACGGACGGCAAGACGATCGCCGGCGCGCTGGCCGACGTCTACCGCATGCTGCGACCGCGCAGCGCGCCCGGCACCGACCTGCCACGGATGAGTGCGCTGACCAAACTGACCGAGTACGGCCTGGCCGACCCGGCCGAGTGGAAGCCCGCCACGGCGGTGTTCGAGCGCTTGTTCGCGCAGGGTGCGGCGCTGTACGCCGAGCAAAACTTCTTCGCGTGGGCCAGGGCAGTGCCCGGGGTCGACGCGGCCGCGCTCGATCAGCTCTACCTGAGCAAGCTCGACGCTGACCCGGCGCGCAGCGGCCCGGCGGCCGGCGTGCAAGCCGTGCTCGAGGCGCTGCCGCAGCCGTTCCCGGCCGGCACCGCGTCGTGCGACGTGCTCGACCTGATGAAGTCGGGATTGATCGCACCCGCTGCCATGCCCGAGCTGACGCGCGTCTACATGGAGCGCTTCGGTGCAACTCCGGCCACGCTGGCGCGCGACGTGACACTCGCTGGTCTGCCCTGGTCGGCCAGCGACGACGCGCGCCAGGCGGCGCTGCGCGCATTCGATGCCGATCTTACGGTCGGTGGCGTGGCGGCCAGGGACGTGATCTTGCACATGGCGCGCGCGGCCAGGGAGAGCGGCGGTGTCGACGCCGTGCCCGAGGTCAATAGCAAGCTGCTCGAGCAGATGGGCATCCTGACCGCCGGTGACGTGCAGCTGGTTGACGTCGGCCTGGCCGAGCTCAAGCGTCCGTAGTCCGTCCGCGCTCCCGGCCCAGCATCGCGCACGTCGTCGAAGGCGCTCGAGCGATCTGTCTCACGGCCACTCCGGCATGCTCGAGCCGGTGCAAATGCCTTCGCAACGCAGGCTGATACGTCCGTCGCCGCCCGTCCCCAGGTCGCGGTTCGGGTGGGCACCACCGATCGCCTGCACCAGCTTGTCGTTGAGCACGGCGTCACCGACCCGGAGCACGATGCTTCCGCCCGAGCCACCGCCGCCGCTGGTGGTGACCCCAGCAAAGAAGGTACCGTTGGCGCTCAGCTCGCCCTTGACCGTCAGCGCCTTGGCCTCGATGAAGACCGCGCCGCCACCGGCGCCGCCCGCGGTACACGTACACAGCATGTCGCCCCGGCAACCCGCGCCACCGCCGCCCGAGCCCAGGAAGATCCGCTCGGGGAAAGCGATCCCGCTGCGCGGATCGGGAACAACCTCGCCGCCGATCGGCGGCAGGCAGGACCACGCGGGACATGCTGAGACCGCTGGCGCCTGGCCAGCGCCGCCGTAACCACCACCCGCGCCATCGAGACTGCACGACCAGACTGCATCGAAACAGCCGCCGCCACCGCCGCCCAGGTTGCCCGTGTGGAGCGATCGGCCCGGTCCCAAGATCGATTCGCCCTGCAGTCCATAGCCAGACATGACGTCGCAGTGTTGCCAACCGCCTGCGTAGCCGAGGCCGGTCATCGTGATCGCGCCGAGCACCTCGATCGAACCTTCGGCGCGCAGCGCGAGCACGCCGCCCGTGCTGCCATTCCAGCCCTGCGCGATCAGCCGGCCGTTCGCCTCGACTGCCAGCTTGGCGTAGCGCGGCACCCGATAGAGCGCGATCTGCTGTCCTCGCGTGGTCACCGGTACGGTGCTCAGACATGGCTCGTCGCCGAGGCACACCGTGCGCGAATAAAGAAAACGCACGTCGCTGCGATCAGCCCGGTCGACGGTGACAAATTCGTGGGCGCCGACTTCGGCCGAGCGGATCGTGTCAGCTTGCAAATTGATCAACAGCAACTGGTCGAGCGGTGCCAGACAGCACTCGGGAATCGTCTCGGCCAGCTGCGCGCCGTCGCTGGTCAGTGCGACCACGCTGAACACCACACCATCGCCGCACGAGCGAAACCACGGGGTGGGCGTGCTCGACAGATCATGCTCATCGCCCGCGCCCACGGTCAGTGAACCGTCGTTTGAAAAAACGCACTGCCGGCGCGCCGCGTCCCACGCAAAGCCGTCCTGGCAGAGGCAGTGGCTCCCGAGTTCGGTCGTCTCGCAACCCGTCGACCAGCAGCTATCGCAGGACAGCTCGCCACTGGCGCATTCGTCGTGAATGCACTGACCGCTGGGCAGGCACGCCTCGTTGGTGCCGCATTGCGCGGGGCAGGTCTGGCCGCAACTGGTCGCCGGCGCGCAGCGGCCGCTGCAGTCATAGGTGCACGCATCGCTACCAACCGGTGCGTCTGCGCCAGCGGATGAATCGAATACCACCAGCGCGTCGCCGACTGACTGGTCAGGCGCACTCTGGTCCGCTGTGCGCTGGTCCGATGAACTGTGGTCTGAACCAACGTGATCCGACGTGCTGTGGTCTGCTGCGCCGTCAGCTGGCGCTGCGTTGTCGGTTGCCCGCAGGTCCGGCAGCACGCGATCCTGAGCGCCATCGTCGTACACCGCATCGACGAACGGTCGCTCAGCGACCGCGCCATCGCGCACGCGCTCTGCCGATGACGCATCTGGGATCAGGGCGTCGACAACCGCTGCATCGACGATCACTCCGTCACCGGTCGCCGTGTCCTGGCTCGCCCGGTCAGGCCGCATGACGTCGGCCGGAGCGCAGTCGGGACCAGCTGCGTCGATCCCGCTGCCATCGCCGGTCGCGGCGTCAGCGTCAGTGGTCGCGCGCGTGCAGACACGACGCGCTGGATCGCAGAAATAGTCCGCCGGGCAATCCGTGGTCCGTTGGCAGTCCGTGCTCCCCGGCGGTGCGAGGCAGCCGCCACCAAACGCGCTGCCCATGACCGCGACCGCGAGCCACGCTCTCATGTCGATCCCCGACCCTTTGCCCGAGGTCGATTGTAGCACGGGACCACCGGCAGCGGGCCACGGCAACGCATGCGCGCGCGGCGGTCAACAGGTATGATGCCGATCTCCAACTGCGCCGGAGATCGGTATGAACGGGATGCGTTGGCAACGGAGGCTGGCCTGGAGAGCACCGCTGGTGTACCGGTGGATAGCGTCGGGCGCGCTGGCCGCGCTGGCTGCCTGCCCCATCAACGTCACCTCCAACCAAGGGGCGCCGACCGATGCTGGCAGCGGCTTCTACGATCGGCGCGGCGGCGACCGCAACAGCGGCGCGGACACGACCTTGACCGACATGGCGAGCGGCATCGACCGCAACAGCGGCGTCGACCAGGGTCAGCCCGAGCCCGACGCAGCTGGCCGCGACGGCCACGGCTGGCACTTCGACGCGGGCGCCGGCAGCGACGCCTGGCAACCTGCCGTCGACGCCAACCAGCCGCTGACCGATGGCTCGGGCGTCTACCAGAACGACTCGGGCACGATCGTTCCCGAGCTCTGTCCTGCCGCGCAGCAGGTGGCGCCCGGCTGTCTGGTCCAGCTCGACGAGCGTGTGGCCGGGTTGTGCGACGGGCTTGACAACGATTGCGACGGTACCATCGACGAGAATTGCACCTGCAAGCAGGGCGCGGTGGTGCGCTGCTTCCTTGGCCCGCCTGGCCGCCACAATGTTGGCGCCTGCCAGGATGGGCAGCAAAATTGCCTCGACCTCGGCAGCGGTACGTTTGGCTGGGGACCGTGCCAGGGCGGCATCATGCCCGGCGCCGAGGTCTGCGATGGCCTCGACAATGACTGCAACGGTTGCACCGACGAGATCGCCGGCTGCGTGCCGGTCGGCACCTGTCCTGGCCCCGGCGATTCGCGCACGCCCGACGGACAGCCGTTCTCGACCTATACTCTCGATGGCACTCGGTTCTATGCCGACAGCGACGCCATCGCCTGGCACTGGACAGTCACCGGCACACCGTGCGACCAGATGTTCCTGGTGCTGCCGGGCTCGATCGCGACACCCGAGAACGGCCAGCTCAGCTTCACCCTGCACAACGCGGCCAGCCCGCAGGCGTCGCTCGACTTCACGCTGAGCGGCGACTACACGGTCAATCTCGACGTCACGCGCAGCGGAGGCGCCATCTTCAGCTGCACCTGGATCGTGCACGTGCGCGCGCCTGGCCTGCGTGTCGAGCTGTGCTGGGACGCCACTGGCCCCACCGCCGACAACCTGTTCGGCGGTGACCCGTGCGTCAACGGCGGCGACTGCACGCTCGACATCGACCTGCACCTGGGCAAGACCGGCACCACCAACACCTGGTTTGCCAGCAACGACTGCGACTACTCGAGCTGCCGCAGCTCGACCAGTATCTGGAGTTACGCCAACACCGACATCAGCCACTGCACCGGCACCGGTGCGCGCGGCTCCTTTACTGGCAGCTGCCCCAATCCGCGGCTCGACATCGATAATGTCAGTCAGAGCACCGAGTACGTTCCAGAGAACATCAACGTCGACAACCCGAACAACGGCGACCAGTTTCGGGTCATGGTCCACCACTTTGACAGCCAGGACCGGCCGGCGCACCCGCTGGTCAACGTCTACTGCGGCGGCGAGCTGCGCGGCAGTTACGGCGTGGCTCCCGACCTGGTCGGCAACTTCGATCAGGGCGGCGGCCGCAACGACGGCTCGATGTGGCGCGTGGTCGACGTCACCATGCAGGTCAGCGGCAACAGCAGCGATTGCGACCTGGCCCCGCTGTCGCCCCCCAGCGGCAACGGCTACTGGGTCACCAACGACGATAGTCGTTATTGACGGCCATCCCGCTCACTCGCAGTCGGCGATGCGCACGACCTTGAGCTTGCTGGCGTCGCCCCAGCTGTAGGCCCAGGCTGCGTCGCCGCTGGCCAGATTGACCACGTCCTCCTGCTCGCCGATGCTGGCCGCGATGGCGACTGGCGTGCCGAGCGGACTGCCAGTGGCGTCAAGCTCGAGCGCCAGCAACTCGCTGCCGGTTGACCACAGCGCGAGAAAACCCGAGCGGTAGCGCGCCAGGTGAATGGCGCTCTCGTTGACCGCATCGGTGCTGGTGAGCCAGACTTGCCTGCCAAGGGTTGTCGTACCCGAGATGGTGTTGAAGGCGACATCGACGCTGGCGCGACCGGTCTTGCCGCCCCACACCACGGCATAGCCGTCGCCACCGGCAACGATTGAACCAAGCCGGGCATCGCTGGTGCCGTTGCAGTAGCCCGGCTCGTCCGCCACCTTCAACCGGTTGTGGTGAAAGTGGACGCCTGACACCGGATAACAGTCGGACAGGCACAGTGGCCCGAACCCGACCGTGGTATGCGCGAGCCGCACGTCGAGACTGTGGCTGCAGCCCCAATCCCAGTAGACCGACGCGTTGCCGGCCGCGTCGATCATGCGCAACGTGTCGCCCTGGTGGTTGCCCTGCACGCCGTGATTGCCCGTGATGCCGAAGTAGGCGACGTACTGGTTGCCGTCCCAGTCGAGCCGGCCATAGTGGCCCCAGCTGTCGATCCAGCGGTCGCCCGCCTGGGTGTGGTCGTTGTCGCCGACCAGAGTCACATCGAAACGGACGGCGCCGGCCGCATCGAGCCGCAGCATGTGCATCTGCTCGCCACGCGCCAGCAGCAGACCCGCGCCGTCGTCGTGCGCGACCAGACCGCGCACCTCGTCGGCGACCACCGTCCAGTCAGCCGCCTTGCGGGTGAGCACGGCGTTGAGCGGGGTAACGTGGGCATTGCCGTCGCTGCCCTGCCAGGCGATCTGCGCCTCGCCGCTGGCCAACGTCGACAGGATCACCGGCTGATACGGCGATTGGTAGGCGCTGCAGTATTGCTGGACCGTCAGCGGCGCCACGTCGATCTCGGTGATGCTGACGCGCTCGGCCAGTCCGCCGCACGCCGGGCAGTCGGCGTCGTTGGCGTGGGTACACTGTGGCAGGCAGCAGCCGTCACCGCCGACGCAGACCGTCAGCGCCGGGAAGTTGCAGCGCGCGCTGCAGTTGGCGGCCGAACCGATCAGCTGGTTCTCGGTGCACAGATTGTTGTCCTCGCAGCTTTGCGGGCAGCTGGCCGGCGGGTCGCAGGTCTCGCCGCTGTCCAGATCGCCGTCGCCACAGTCGGGCGAGCAGTCGCTGTCGTCGGCGTTGCTGCAACCGGCCGGACAGCAGCCGTCGCCGCCAGCGCACGCCGTGAGTGGGGTCGCAGCGCAGCGTACGTCGCAGTTGTCGGCGCTGCCGGTCAGCGCATCGCTGGTGCAAACGTCGCCGTCGTCGCACGCGGCCGGGCAGCTGGCTGGCGGGTCGCAGGTCTCGCCGTCGTCGAGGCCGCCGTCGCCGCACTGCAGGTTGCGGCACACACCGCTGCCCGGATCGCAGCTCTGGATCGCGTTGCAATCACCGCAACTGCCGCCACACCCGTCGTCACCACAACTGCGATCGGCGCACTGAGGCTTGCAGACCGGGCCGCTGCGCTGGCAGTCGTTGCAGGCGACCGCGGCCAGCAACCAGAACGCAAGCGACCACCTGCTCGCCAACCGCGCCCGGCCAAGACCCAACTCGATGCTCATTGTCGGCCGCTCCCTCGATCCTCGATCCTAGCGCATTGGCCGCAGCACCAGCGACTGCCAGGGCGTCAGTTGCAGCCGCAGCTGAGCATCGACCTTGGCCAGCTTGTTGCCGGTCAAGGCGTCGATCAGGGTGAGCGGACCGCTGCCAAGGCCACCACCCAGGGCGAGCAGGCCATGCGCTGGTGCGTTGCTCCAGTTGACGACGACGATGCGCAACTCGTCGCCGGCGCACCAGCGGTGGCAGATGAGCTGCAAGTGGCTCGGGTCACCGGCACTGCGCGCCTCGAGCAGTTGCCAGTCTCCGCTGTGGAAGATCGGCTGATCGATCAACTCGAGCAGCTGGGCATAGCGCGCCACCAGCTCGGCAGCGGGCTCCTCGGCGACGCCGTGCGCCAGCTGGATCGGCAACTGGTGACGGTTGCCGCACAGCTGGCCGTGCTGGAACAGACGCAGCCCGGGCAGCGTGGCGCTGAGTATCAGCGCGGCCGGCATTTTGTCCGGCGCAAACGCAGCCGCACAGCGCTGCTCGTCGTGGTTCTCGAGAAAACGCACGCAGCGCGTCGGGTCGACGGTGGTCGCCAGTAGGTGGCGACGGACCTCGGCCGCGCCCTGGTAGCGCAGCAGATCGAGCAGCGTCTTGTCGTAGGTGAAATCGAAGCCCAGTTGCTGCAATCGCGGTTCGAGCGCCCAGTAGACCTCGGCGATCCAGATCAGCTGCGGCGCCGCTGCCAGTGCCTCGGTCCAGAACTCGCTGGTCGGCACCGACCAGCCAGCGAGCTGCTGACTCCAGGTGCGCGGAAACACCTCGTTGAGCAGCAGCATCGCCATGTCGCAGCGCAGCCCGTCGCAGTGGCCGCCGATGCTACGAATGACGTCGAGCATGGCCGCGCGCGTCGCGGGATTAAAATGGTTGAGCTGAGCCGAGTCGACCCACGGCGCGAAGTAGGGATCGCGGCCGTGCGCGATCAGCTGCGGTCCGTCGTCGCGCTCGACCACGAAGTAGCCATCCGGCTGCTGCCTCCAGTCGGCCAGATCGCCCTGGATGAAGTAATCGGGATGCGCAGCCAGCCACGGATGATCGAGGGCGACGTGGTTGGGCACCAGGTCGAGCACCAGCCCGATCCCGCGGCGGTTGAGCTCGCTGCGCGCGCGGTCCAGCTCGCGCCAGCCGCCAATGCGCGGATCGGGCTGGTAGTCGGCAACCGCGTACGGCGACCCGATCACATCGGCCAGCGTCCAGCCGGGCAGCGCGTGGTCATACCGCTCGTAAGCGGCGCTGGCGCTGCGCGCCTGCTGGCGGGCGGCCGGGCTGCGGCGCCACACGCCCATCAGCCAGACCAGATCGAAGCCGCGGCCGCTCAGCGCGTCCCACTCAGCCTCCGGCACGTGGCCCAGGTCGATCGGCCGGCCGTAGCGAGCGGCCAGTTCATCGAGCCAGGCCCAGGCGTTGATCTGGTACAGGTGCGGATGGCGGCGCAGCGTGAGCCGCGGTACCGCTTTTTCTTTTGCCATGGTCACCTCGTTGTTCGATGGTAGCGCGCGATGGCATTTGGCAAAAGTACGGCGCCGCGGGTCCTGTTCGTCGTCAGCGGCGAGAGCATTGCCCACACGCTGCGGCCACTGCCGATCGCGCAGCGGCTGCGTGCGGCCGGGTTGCAGGTGCAGTTCGGTGGCCGCGGCCGTTACCTGCGCTTCGTCGAGGAGGCCGGATTCGAGGTGCTGGCGCTGCCGACGCTGCCCTACCCCCGCGTGCTCGAGTGGCAAGCGCGGCTGCTGCACCGGGTCTACCGCCGTGACGAGGTACCGGCACTGGTCGAGGCGCAGCGCACGGCCATCGCCGGCTGCGCGCCCGCCGTGATCGTGCAGGACGGCCCCGACTCGACGCTGGCCATCGCAGCGCGCGCAGCCGGCGTGCCGCTGGTCGCCATCAGCAACGCCAGCGTGATCGGCCTGGCCGGGCGCGTCCGTTACACGCCGTTTCACCGTCGTCTGCACCACGCGGTGCAGGGCGTGCCGCAGCTGGCCCCGCCGCTCGATCGCGGCATCGAGCTGCTGCGCATGATCCAGACCGCGTTTCCGATCGGCTACTACCTTGGCCGCCAGCACATCGCGTTGGCCGACATCGCGTACCGGCAGCAGCTGATCCCCGACCTGGCCGAGCTGTTCCCGGGTGAGCATGACCCGACAACTGGCGTCTTCGTCGGGCCCCTGCTGTACGAGCCACCCCTGCCACGGCCCGATTGGTGGCGGCGGCTCGATCGGCGGCGACCGCTGGTCTACGTCGCGGTCGGCTCGTCGGGCGGTGCGGTCGGTCTCGACGTCATCATCGCCGCACTGGCCGATCAGCCGCTGCAGGTCGTGCTGTCGACCGCCGGCGCCGTCGACGTCGATGCGCTGCCAAAAAACTTTCTGGCCAGTCCGCTGGTGCCGCGCGACGACGTGCTGGCGCGCGCCAGCGCCCTGGTGTTTCACGGCGGCAACGCCACCATGTACCAGGCGATCCGCCAGCGGGTTCCGATGGTCGCGATCCCGGGTCACTTCGACCACGAGCTCAATGCACGCGCGATCGTGCGCGCCGGCCTTGGCCGCTGTATCCTGCCATTCGATCTGACGGCGCCTGGCCTGCGCCAGGCGGTGGCCGCAGTCAGCGCCGACACCGCGATCCGGACCAACCTGGAGCGGTTGAGCAGCTGCCTGGCGACGACCGACGGCGCCGGCTGCGCGGCTCAGATCGTGGCGACGCTGGCGACTGCGCGCGCGCAACAACGCGCGATCGCGTTTGGCGGGATGTTCGGCCGTGGCCACGGCGGTGTACCGTGGCGACGAGACCGCGCTGGCGCACGAGGAGCGAACCCGTGATCACACAGGCCCTGATCCTGGCCGGGGGCAAGGGGACGCGGCTGGCGCCGCTGGGCGAGTACCTGCCCAAGTGCCTGGCCACCGTCTACAACCGCCCGCTCATCGATTTTCAGCTGCGCCTGCTGCAATCGGCCGGCGTCAACGAGATCACGATCGCGGTCGGCGAACCGTACGGCGCGGTGCTGCGCGAGTCGGTGCGGCTGCTCCAACGCAAACTCGACGTCCGGCTGGTGGTCGAACCGGCGCCGCTGGGCGTGGCCGCGCTGTTCGAGGCGAGCCAGCAGCTGCGCGCCGAGCCGTTCTGGTTGTTGCTCGGCGACATCTACCTCGAAGCCGAGCAGCTGCGTCCGGCCGAGCTCCCCGACGGCAAGGATGCGCTGCTGCTGACGCGCACGTTCGGCGACGCGGCACACATCGCCGCCCAGACCGCCAACGTCGTCGTCGACGGCGAGCGGGTGATCGCCGTGCGCGACAAATCAGCACCCACGGCAATCAAGGGCGACCTTGGCTGGACCGGGCTGGCCGTGGTCGGGCCGTCCCTGCTCGCCCGCCGCACTGCCATTCTCAAGTGGCTGGACAAAAGATCGGGCGCTGCCCAGTTTGGCGACCTGTTCGAAGCCGCACTCTGGCTCGGCGGCTCGATCTCGGCCCGGCCCGGGCCGACCGGCGCCTGGATCAACATCAATACCCCGGAGCAACTGCTGGACGCTGCGCGCTGCGAGTCGCGCAAGGCGCACGCTGCCGCCGACCACCATGCGACCACGACGCCCTGAATGCACTCACCAGCGGACTCTGCACTGACACTCCCGCAGACAATGACGAGCAAGAACGTTGCCAGGATCGACGCGCCGACGACGACGGATGAAAACCCCAGCAATCTCGTCCCGTTGGTCCACGACAGCAGATCGCGTGACGATCGGGTGTCGGCTCGAGTCGACACCGATCCGGATCACAATTGAGGAGCCGGGTCCCCGAAAACGACCGCCGCTGTGAAGTCGAGTCCCCAGATCGAATCTCCGACCCGACCACCGGTCGCGACTTGCCGTGATCACCAAGGCGGAATAAATTTGCGTGGCTCCAAGTTCCTGAATCTCGGAGCGGACCCATTTAATGAAGAGGTGCCGATCGTGATTGTCGCTGAGGAGGTCAGCAAATTCTACGGCGAGCGCCGCGCACTCAATCTGGTCTCGTTCAAGATCGGCGCCGGCGAGGTGGCGGGATTTCTTGGACTCAACGGCGCCGGCAAGACCACGCTGCTCAAGATCTTGTGCGGTCTGCTGCTGCCATCGACCGGCCGGGTCCAGATCGACGGCATCGATGTGCTCGACCAGCCACGCGAGGTGCGTCGTCGCATCGGCTTCCTGCCCGAACAGCCGCCGGTCTACGGCGACCTGACCGTGCGCCAGATGATTCGCTACGCCGGCCAGCTCAACGGCCTGACCGGTGGCGAGGTCGATCGCCGCGTCGACGAGGTGATCGCGGCGACCGAGCTGGCCAGCGTCGAGAACGACCTGGTGGCGTGGTTGAGCCAGGGCTACCGGCAGCGTCTGGGCATTGCCCAGGCGATCGTGCACCGGCCGGCGCTGGTGATCCTGGACGAGCCGATCACCGGCCTCGACCCCAAGCAGATCGTCGGTATGCGCGGACTCATCCGGGGCCTGGCCGAACACCACACGGTGCTGGTCTCGAGCCACATCCTGGGCGAGATCCATCAGACCTGCGACCGCATCCTGGTGCTGCACCAGGGGCGGTTGATCGCACAGGGCACCGAGGCCGAGCTGACCACGCAAGCCACCGGCCGCGTGCAGGTGGTGGCGCGCGGCGCGATCGAAGTGGTGCAGCAGACCGCGATCAAGACCAAGGGCGTCAGCAAGGTCGAGATCGAGCAGAGCGGCGACGACGTGGTCACGTTGCTCGCCGTGGTAGACGGCCTGGCCGGCCGCGAGGCGCTGGTCAGCGCACTGGTCGGCGCCGGGGTCGGAGTGCGGCGCGTGACCGAGGTCGAAGCCGGGCTCGAGGCGGTGTTCTTGCGGCTGACCGGCTCCAGCGCCGCGCATGCAGGCGTGAGCTGATGTTGCGCTGCTGGTTGGGTGAAGGAAAGGCAGGTGTGCAATGACAACGGCGTGGCTGGTGGCCAGGCGCGAGCTGTACGGCTACCTGATGTCACCGCTCGGTTACGTCATCGTGGCCGCGATCTTGCTCATCGACGGCCTGCTGTTCAACGGCTT
>Ga0315268_10006557_pt1 | contig 12365 bp, 10 predicted proteins | sample C1_top_MG_FD_204535 | JGI IMG/M metagenome (GOLD analysis project Ga0315268, IMG submission 204535) | Sediment microbial communities from Yellowstone Lake, YNP, Wyoming, USA - C1_top | ecosystem: Environmental > Aquatic > Freshwater > Lake > Sediment | place: USA: Wyoming | collected 2017-08-01 | reverse complement strand
GCGCTGGGCGGGTTTGAGCCAAGGAACGTGGGCATAACTGAACACGGCAAATCGGTCTGGCCCCAACGCCAGCACTTCGTCAAGGGTTTTATCGAATGAAGCAGGGGTCTGAAACGGGAGGCCGAAGATCAGGTCAATGTTGAGCGAAGTGAATCCCGCCTCGCGAATCCACGCGACGGCCTGGGCCGTGAGCGCGAGCGGCTGAATTCGATGGACGGCCTCCTGCACGCGGGGGTCATTGTCCTGCACGCCGAGGGAGGCGCGGTTGAAACCGATCTGGCGCAGAGCGGCCAGGTGTTCGCGGGTCAGGCCGCGCGGGTCCATTTCGACCCCGGCTTCGACGTCGGGCGCGAACGTGAAGTGCTGATGGAGGTGCTCGCCGAGCCGGCGCAACTGGTCCGGTCCGCAGAAAGTGGGCGTGCCGCCACCAAGGTGCAGTTGCACGACTTTTCGCCCCGGATGAAGCCGCGGTTTGAGGAGGGCGATCTCCTTGCCCAGGTACTCGATGTAGGTTGCGCTCTGGCGCTGCGAAGTGGTGATGATCGAGGTGCAGCCGCAGAACCAGCAAAGCGACGCGCAGAACGGCAGGTGAAAGTAAAGCGAGAGGTCGCGCGCGGCGGCGTTGTTCTGGCGAATGCATTCCTCGACCGCCTCGACGCTCACTTGGTCGCTGAACTGCGTCGCCGGCGGATACGAGGTATACCGCGGCCCGGGCACGTTGTATTTGCGGACCAGGCTAAGATCAACCTCAAGCTTGCTCATGCGAAGGCCTGAACGGTGGAGACAAGCGTCTCGATGTTTTCCAGTTTCGCGTCCGGCGGCACGCCGTGGCCCAGGTTGAAAATGAAGCCGGCGGCCCCGCGCATTTCCTCCAACAGACCGCGCGCGGCAGCGGCGACTTGCCCCGGCGTGGTGGTCAGCAGCGCCGGGGCGAGGTTGCCTTGCACGCCGACGTGCCGGGGCAAGCGCGCCCGCACCTCGGCCAGCCGCGCCGTCTCGTCCACGCCCAGCACGTTGGCGCCGGTGTCCACGAGCGTCTCCCAACAGTGGTTGACGCCCTTGGCAAATACGATCACAGGCGCCCGGCCGCCGAGTTCGGCGACGATCCGCTGCATCCATCGCGCTGACGCGGAGGCGAACTGCTCTTCGGGCAGCAGCCCGCCGAGGGTGTCGAACAATTGCACCGCGTCGGCGCCGGCCTCAAGCTGCAGCCGCAGGCAGGCGGCGACGGCGCGGGCGAGCTTCTCTGCCAGGCGGTCGAAGGAGCGGCGATCATTCAGCAGCAGGGCCTTCGCCGCCGCGAAGGGCGTGGCGCTGCCCCCTTCCAACATGAAATTGGCCAGCGTCCAGGGCGAGCCGGCAAAGCCGATCAGGGCGGTGCGGCCGCCCAGGGCGGCCTTGACCAGGCGCAAGGCCGCGGCCAGGTACTGCAGGCGCTCGGCCACGGCCGCCGTCTCCAGCCGTTCGATGTCCCGGGCGGAGCGCAGCGGAAACTGCATTTGCACCCCGCCGCCCTCGCGAAAATCGAACGGCTGGCCCAGCGCTTCGGCGACCACCAGGATGTCGCTGAACATAATGGCCGCGTCGAACCCGAACCGCCGAATCGGCTGAAGCGTGACCTCGGCGGCGAGTTCGGGAGTCTTGACCAACTCCAGAAACGAGTGCTTCGCTTTGAGGGCGCGGTATTCTGGCAGCGCGCGCCCCGCCTGGCGCATAAGCCACACCGGCGGGCGGTCCACCGGCTGGCAGCAGCAGGCCATCAGAAAACGGTCGCGCGGCGCCAGTCGGTCTGATTCCGAGCGGCGGTCGGCGCCGGCGGGGGGCGCTCCTTGGACATCATGAGACGACAGCGGCTGGGTAGGGCGCGCACTCCGTTGCGCGCCGCCTTCCCGCCGGGCAGGGCCCTGCGGCGCGCAGAGGACTGCGCGCCCTACCGTGCCGTGGTAGGCCGCGGTTGAGTTGTTGTTGACCTCGTCCGTCAATTGCGTTAAGAGCTGTGAAAACGCCCTGCCAGTGGGCCAAGTTGTGGGCCAAGGCGCCCCTTGGGCGCGAGCTTTCCAGCCCGTCGGGATAGAATAGGCTCTTTTGCGCTGCTGGCAAGCCAGCTCATGCCCTGGCGTGGCGCCACAAGCCATGAAAATGGAGCGAGCGGTCGCTGGCGCGAAGCGTCTTGGAGTGCGCCAGTCCTCTGGCGCTTTCGCCTGCATACTGGTCCCAAAAGCGGCAGGGGACTGCCGCAGTCCAAGACGCTTCGCGCCCACGCGTCCAACCGCCATTTTCTGGCCAGTGACCTTGACAATGCGCTTTTGGCGGTGGGTGCGCTCCGCTAGGCTGTCGCGGCGACGTGGAAACAACCGCAGAGGTTCAAGGCGCTGAGGCGGCCCGGCAGCTTGAGTTCCCGCTGCCGCCGTTGGCGCCGACGCCGCCCCAGCCAGAGGCGCTGGTAGTCGCCGGGCGGCTGGTGCCGCTCTGGCTGGTGAAAAACCGGCGGGCGCGCCGGTATATCTTGCGGCTGCGCGCGGATGGCTCGGCGCGGGTCACTATTCCGCGCGGCGGGTCGGCGGCGGAAGCGCGCGCCTTTGCCCAACGCCATCTGGCCTGGATCCAAAAGCAATTGCAGCGACAGGCAGCCCAGCCATTGCCGGCGCGAAGCTGGCCCGCAGGGACCGAGATTCTTTACCGCGGCGAACGGGTCCGCCTGCAGCTCGGCAGCGACGGCCAGCGAGCCTGGGTCCAGGTCGCTGAGCAGGTCGTGCCCTTGCGCGGGCCGGCCGCTGACTTGCGCCCGGCCGTGGAACGCCACCTGTGGCGGTTGGCGGCCAGAGAGTTGCCCGCCTGCGCCCTGGCTTTGGCCGCAGTCCATCAGGTGCCGGTGCGGCGCGTCACGGTGCGCAACCAGCGTTCGCGCTGGGGTTCGTGTTCGCGCCGCGGGACGGTCTCGCTCAACTGGCGGTTGATCCAGACGCCGCAGTTCGTCCGCGATTACCTCATCATCCACGAACTGATGCACTTGCGGCAGATGAACCACTCCCGGCGCTTCTGGCAGGCGGTCGCGCGGGCCTGCCCCAACTACGCTGCCGCCGAACGCTGGCTCAAAGAGCACCGGGATTTGCTCTGGTGACGGCTCGGCCCGAAAATGTTCTTGAGCCATGGATGGAACACGGATGAAACACGGAAAGGGCCCGAGCGCCGCATTTACGCCGCATCAGCGTCCGGCGGTCCCCCGCGCTGCTGGTGTCTTCCACCAGTCCGGGCAGTCCACTGAAGCGGCATGAATGCCGCGCTCCGAGCCACGCACCGTCGGGCGGTATCATTCTAACCGGAGCCAATCAGCTCACGATAGGCCTCGGGGGCCAGCAGAGCCGCGAGTTCCGCTGGTTCGCCCAGCCGCAGGCGGTAGAACCAGCCGGCCCCGTAAGGGTCGGAGTTGACCAACGCCGGGTTTTGCACCAGCGCTTCATTGGCCGCCACGACCTCCCCGCTCAAAGGCGAATAAACGTCAGTGGCCGTTTTGACCGACTCGACCACCGCAGCGGCCTCGCCAGCCTTGAGTTGCCGTCCTGGGGCGGGCAACTCCACGAAGACGACATCGGTCAATTCGTGCTGGGCATAGTCGGTAATCCCAACCGTGGCCGTGTCACCCTCCAGCCGCATCCACTCATGCGACTTGGTGTATTTTAGATCGGGAGGAACGTTCACGCTCATAAACCCGGCGGGAAATGTCGCGCAACGCGGCAAAGCCGCAAGGTTTTTCCGGCAGCCGCGGCTGCGGAGCGCGGCATTGATGCCGCATCAGCGTCCGATGCTTGCCGGCGCGTCCCATTCTCCCGGCTGGGCCGACCTTGTTCAGTGAGGCGGAATGAATTCCGCGCTCCGAAAAGCCAAGCGCCTGGCCGTTTGGTTTATCGGCGGGCGCGGTTCATGGCGCATCAGCGGCTGGCGGGGCCGGTGGCTTGCGGTAGAGCGGCTTGGGCGCCACCACCGCCGGCAAAGTCCTGCCGCGGACCTCAACCTGGAGCGCCGTGCCCGGCGCCGCGAAGGCCGGCGGCACGTAACCGAGGCCGACCCCAATGCCCAAGGACGGGCTCTGGGTGCCGCTGGTGACCGTGCCAATTGGGGAGGCCGCCGGGCCGGCGCTCCAGAGCGCATAATGTGGCCGCGGCGGCGGCGACCGCTCACCCATTTTGAACGCGATACACTTTCGGCCGACTCCCCCGGCCTTTTGGGCGGCCAGGGCCGCCCGCCCCATGAACTGGCCCTTGTCCAGCGCCACAAAGAAGCCCAGACCCGCTTCGATGGGGGTGGTCTGCTCATCCAGTTCATGGCCGTAGAGCGGGTAGCAGACCTCGGTGCGAAGCGTGTCGCGCGCGCCCAAGCCGGCGGGCTTCAGCCCAAACGGCCCGCCGACCTCCAGCAGACGCTGCCAGACCTCGGCGATAATCCCAGCCGGCGTGATAACCTCAAAGCCGTCTTCGCCGGTGTAGCCGGTGCGCGCCACCATGGCGACCTCCTTGCCCCGCGACCACCAGAAATTGGCGAACTGGTTCTTCTTGAGCTGCGTGACTTCCGCCACCGGCGTGCCAGACACCGCCGGCCCCGGAAAACACTGGCCGATGAACTCCGCTACCCGCGGCCCTTGGACGGCCGCTGCGCCCAGCTCGGCGGAGGCATCCCGGAGCGAATCGCTGTCGAGCAGATGACGGGCCTCCCAGCGGCTGCCTATCCAGGCGTAGTCCGCGTCGGTCCGCGAGGCGTTGACGATAAGCAAGTACTGGTCATGCCCGAGCCGGTAGGCGTAAAGGTCATCAATCGCTCCCCCTCGCTCATTGCACATCAGGGTGTATTGCCCCTGGCCGACGGCGAGTCGGCGGAGATCATTGGTCAGGAGGCCGTTAAGGAAAGTCTCGGCATTTGGCCCTGTCACCAGAATCTCGCCCATGTGCGAGATGTCGAAAAGCCCCGCCGCCTGGCGGACGGCGAGATGCTCCGCCACGATGCTCTGATACTGGAGCGGCATCTCCCAGCCTCCAAACTCGACCAAGCGCGCCCCCAGTTGCTGGTGGGCGGCGAAAAGCGGCGTGCGTTTGAGCATAAGCCGGCCCCAAACTAGCAAGCGGCGCGGCGGCGTCAATGGGGAGGCATTGGCTAAGAGTTGAGGGTTAAGAGTTGAGAGTTGAGGGATGGCCGTTCTTTGTGGTTGCCTTGGCGCCAGGAGTTTGGTTTACTCTGCCGGCGGTTGATTGCCACGCAGCATTGAGTTGCGAGCCAAGATCGTTGCCGACAATGAGAACGCGCTTGCTTGTTTTGGGGGCTGCCGTGCTGGCAGCGGGAGTTGCCGCCTTGGTGGTCGCTCAGCCGCCAACGGCGCCAAGGGGCAGGCCCCTGGTTGGAGCGGAGCCGAAATCGGCCGGACCAAAGCCCGCGTCAGCGCCGAAGCTATCGGCGGGGGACAGCCTTCCGACGGTGGGCTATTTGGAGACGCGCGACCGTGTCGTGGCCATCAAGGCCGGCCCGCAGGGGACCGTCTATACGATCTACCGCAAGGATGGCCGGGTGCTCCACCGCAATCTGTCGCTGCGGGCGCTGCAAGCCCAAGCGCCTCAACTCCACCAGCTTGTCCGGCATGGGCTGGCCCAGCCTAAAAAGACGGACAAGGTAGTGATTGACGCCAGCCTGAGCCGGAGCGCCGCCGGCGGGCCAGGGCGCTGAGTTCACCCGGCGCAGAGCATTCGCTTGTGAAGTGTTTCGTAACCGGCGCATCCGGGTTCATTGGGGCGAACCTGGTGCATGAGTTGGTGGCGCGCGGCCACCAAGTAAAGGCCTTGGTGCGCGCCAGCAGCGACCTGCGCGGGTTGCAGGGAGCGGTTTACGAGCGGGTCCAAGGCGACCTCTCAGACCAGCCGGCGCTCACGGCGGCGATGCGCGGCTGCGACTGGTGTTTTCACGTGGCCGCCAGCTATCACCTTTGGCTGCGCAATTATGCGCCGATGTATGCGGCGAACGTGGACGGCACGCGCAACGCGCTCGAAGCCGCCGCCGCCGCCGGTTGCCAGCGGATCGTCTATACCAGCACCGTCGGCTGTATCGGGCTGCCCAGACCCAGGCACGGCCGCATCACCCCGGCCGACGAGGACACTCACGTGTCCGCCCGCCAGATGCAAAACCCCTATAAGATGTCCAAGTGGCGCGCCGAGGACATCGCCCGCAATTTCGCCGCCAAAGGGCTGCCGGTGGTCATTGTCAACCCCAGCGCCCCCGTCGGCCCCCGCGACGTCAAACCCACCCCGACGGGCAAGTTCATTGTGGATTTCCTCAACCGCAGGCTCCCCGCCTGCCTGGACACCGGCCTGAACTGGGTCCACGTGCGCGACGTGGCGGTGGGGCACGTCTTGGCTGCCGAGAAGGGCCGTGTCGGGCAGCGTTACATTCTGGGCCACGCCGAGGGCAACTGGACCATGCGCCAAACCCTCGCGGTGCTGGCCGAGTTGACTGGCCTGCGGGCGCCGGCCTTCAAGATACCGTACTGGCTGGCCCTGGCGGCGGGGCATCTGAGCGAGTTGGGGGCCGGGGTGACCGGCCACCCGCCCGGCGTGCCGCTGGCCGGCGTGCGCATGGCCCGCCACAAAATGTGGTTCAGCCCGGCCAAGGCTATTCGTGAGCTGGGCCTGCCCCAGACGCCGCCGCGCCAGGCCTTCGCTGACGCGATTGAGTGGTTTCGCGCCAACGGCTACGTCAAGTAAGCTGAAACTGGTAGGAAATTGCTCTTATGACGCCCGGCGGGTAAGATGGGATCAAGCCGAACCTTTCATACCCGTTGGAGCCGTGCTGCCCGGGGGGCATGTCCTCTGCAGCCCACTTCTGCACGCCCTCGAGGAACACCGTGGCTTCGGGTGAAAGCTCGAAGGAATACTGGCCCGCCCCCAACTTGCGCCAGAACATGGGGCATGGAGTTGCGTCGAGAAACGCACCGGCTAACCTCTCTGACGGCACTTGCAGCCCGCTCAGGAAGTCAGCATCCGGCGCCGTCGCATTCGACTTTGAATTATGGCTCTGGTCAATGCACTCATTTCGGTCAGGACAATGCTGCCACACCTTGCAGGCGCGGAAAAGGCATCTTATTCGGGATTGACCCTCTTGGCCATCTGTATTTCCGAAGCGGCTGGGGGGCTTTCTGCCGCGGTTGCTTCTGAGCAGCGGTCGGCAGCAGGGAAACCGGGGTTGCTTTCCGTAGGCCTCGGCTGCCTGCGGGCGAGCCGGTGAACTCTCTAACGGGTTTTCAGGTCCCACGAACAACGGGTTGCCTTTTCAATCGCCCTCGATTAGATTCGCCCCGGCAATGAAGAAACCGAAGAGCGGCGCTGCTCGGCTGTGGCCTGTTCCTAACGAGCGATTTGCACTGCACCGGCTTGGATTTCCAGCGCCTGGCGCTGGAACTCAAAGCGTCCGACGTCTCCGTTCCTGTCATCGGTAGGCCGCGCGACATCGTGCGCAGGTTTTGGTGACCGTTTCCCGCGCGGGCATAGGCCGGAATGCAGATTTTGGGCGAGCGCGCCGGCGTGGCATTGGGTCGGCGCCAACAGCGTTGCAGGGGCATTCACGCATCGAGTTTCAGCCGCCAAACGACTGGATCAGCAGGCCTACTTCAGCGAAAACACCAGCGTCGGGTCGAGCGGGTAGCGGCCGAAACGCTCGCCGTAGATCGCCAGGCCGCCGGGCAGGGCTTCGTCAACTTCCAACCGAATGACGATTTCCTTCGCGGCGGCGGCGGCCTGGAGGGCGGCTTCGGGGAGGGTCGCCGAGACCAGGTAACCGTAGGAGCCGGCCTCGCGCAGGCGGCGGTCGCGCTTCTGGGCGTGCCAGGAGAGGATGCCGCGATGGTCGGCCGGGTCATCCGGCAGTTCAAAGACGCCGCATGACCACCCGGCCACGCGCACGCGCACCGCGCTGGGAAAGCGCACGGTATCGGTCATCGGGTAGGCGTTCGGATTGGAGCTGGGGTCGTGCGTGCCCCGGCCGCGCATGAAGTCGCCCTCCTGCTTGGCCGCGCCCTCGCGGTCTTTGCCGAACAACTCCTTGGCCGAGGCCTCAAGCAACAAAGCCGCCCCAGTCACTTTGTCCGGGGACAATCCCGCCGGCCAGGGGAGGCGGTACTCGAAGTAGCCGTGGCCGGCGCCGTTGACCTTGAGGCCGTCCAGCACGTTCCACTGCTTGAGCGACCAGCGGGCCTCGCGGAAAGTCTTCGGAGCGAAGCGGACCACGCGCACTTGATGGTCATCGGTCTTGACCATTTCGTCGCGCGGGGCGGGGCCGCCGCTGACGAGGAACGTGGTGAAGTTGCGATGGAGCGCCAGGCCGCCCGGGGTTTCGAGCGTGATTTGCAGGACGCACAGCGCCGGTATCGGCGGCAGGTTGAGCTTGAGCTGGGGCAACTCGGCCGCCATCCAGGGGGCGAACGGTATCTCCGTGGCGCCGCGATAGAAGCTGCGCCGGCGGCCCAAGGTGTCCCAGCCGCAAAGCTCCGAGCGGACGATCAGCCGCCGGTCGGGCGCGCAGTCGGTCATGAAGGAGGCATACAGCGGCACACGGACGCTTTGGCCGGGGGCGGCCTCGCGGCACAAGTCGCTCCCGGTGGAGAGATAGAGGGGGGCGTGCAAGTCGCGGAGGCTCATGCCGGGAACCAGTTCGTCCAGCCCGGTGAATTTGTCCGAGCGGTCATAACGGTAGTAACCATTCCATTCGTTAATGACGTCGTGGTGCTCGGTGTAGAGCCAGCCGCAGATTTGTGGGTGGCGGCGGAACTCATTCATCATGATGTGGTAGTCCCAGCTCCAGTCCACGTCGCCGGTGCTGCCTTCGTAGCCCCAAACATTGCCACACTCGCTGTTGAGCAGCGGTTGGCCGGCCTGGGCGCGCCCCCCAATGAAGTTCCACTGCGAGCCGGGGTGGGTGTCGCGCGTCACCTGGTCGAGGCGCTCGCGCCAGACATAACCGGGCAGGTAGTCGTGCCAGCTATTGATGTCGGTGGCCACGTGGTCGTGATTGCAAGGCGAGTTGTCTTCAACCAGGCGCGTGGGGTCGAGCGATTTGGCCAGCCGATAGAGCAACTCCACCCACTGCTGCGTCTCGGGCAGGTAAAGGCGCTGATTGCCTTGCTTGGTGACCAGGCCCCAGGTCTCATTGAACGGCACCCAGGCGAAGATGGCCGGGTGATTGAAGTCGCGTTGGATCATGCCGCGCAGGGCGGTTTCCAACTCGCGCCGCATCTCGCTGGTCGGTTCGCCCCAACTGTTGGGCACGTCCGCCATCAACAGCAGCCCCAGCCGGTCGGCCCAATAGAGTTTGCGGGGCACGTCAATCTTCACGTGCAGCCGGTTCGCGTTGAGGCCGAGCCGCCGCGAGCGGAGGATTTCATCCCGCATGAACTCGTCGCTCGGATACGTGTAGAAGCCCTCCGGATGATACGATTGATCGAGGGTCATCCGCAGGTACAACGGCTGGTTGTTCAAGCCGATGTACGGAAAGCCCGAGCCGGGCATTTTGACCACGCTGATCTTTCTCATCCCGAAATAGGTGGCGACGCGGTCTTCGCTGCCGCTGCCGCGGAGCGCGGCCTCAACTTCGTAAAGAAACGGGTCCTCCAGTGACCAGAGGCGCGCCTGCGGAATGGCCACATCGAACTTGACTTCACGGGCACCTTTGGCCACAGGCTGAATCGTCGGCGGGACCCCTCCAGTCTTGAATTGCAGGTGCAGCGCCAAGTCGGCGGGGGCCGGCTCGTTGAGCGCCGCCTTCACGGTGACGATGCGACGATCGATGTCCGGCTCAAAATGGAGCGTCTCCGGAAACGTCTGCGGGCGCGCCTCCAGATAGGCCGTTTGCCAAATCCCTTTGGCCGGGCCGTAGCCCTGCTTGCCCTCCAGTTTGAAGGGGTGCGGCGTGTCATCCACGCGCAACACCAGCCGTTGTTCCTGGTCCCACTTCACCAGCGGGGTCAGTTCGAGGGCGAAGGGCGTGTAACCGCCGCGGTGGCGGCCGAGCGGCTGGCCATCCAGCCAACCGCTGGTTTCCCAGTCGCAAGCGCCCACGACCAGGAACACCCGCCGGCCACGCCACGCGCCCGGCACTTGGACGGCCCGGCCATACCAAGCGATGTCGGCCTTGTTCTCCACCCCGGAGAGCTTCGATCCCCACGGGAAAGGAACCGTGATCGTCTCGGGAAACTCCGCCTTGCCGTTGAACCACTGCTCGGTCTCGCCGGTGTTCTCTTTGTCGAAACGCAACTGCCAAGGGCCGTTGAGATTGAGCCAATCGGCGCGCTGGAAGTCCGGGCGTGGATGCTCGGGCAAGGGGATGCTCGCCGCGTTGGCGAGGCCGAGGCCAGCAAGGGCGGCGGCGCAGGCCGCGAGCCGCCCGCACCGGCCCGGCGGGGGACGGCGGTTGGATTGGGCCACTAATGATAGATTAGACATCGGCCCAAGTTCGCCAAAACTCCGCGCCCACGGCAAGCCACAAGTGGATGGTTGATGGTTGATGGTCGAGAGTTGAGGGTTGGGGCAGGCGGCTTTTGGCGATACCCATTAGCCGATGGCCAATTGCCTATTCCGCACGCCGCACGCCGCACTCATTGAGCCTCCCCGGCGGTCTTCTCCGGCGGGCTCTGGGCGGCAGGGACGGCTTTCTTCAGATAGGGCGTGTGCAGGTTGAAGTAAACGGCGCAGAGGGGCCGCTCGGCGTCAGATTGGCTGAGGACGACGGTAAAGTATTTGTCGAGGGCAATGCCGTGCCGGAGGCTGGGGCCGCGATTGGCGTAGGTTTCGAGGGCCTTTTTCATGAGCGAAACCAGCGACGCCTTGCACTGGTCGGGGGGGCGTTCGAGGCAAACCACGAACTTGTCATAGGCCCGGAGCGCCTCGGTAATCTCTGGCCGGAACGTCTCGACGGTCATGCGGGACACGGTAGGCGTGGGCCAAGGGCGTGGAAAGCCAAAAAGGGCCCAGCATTACGGAGCCGCGTCATCCGCACTATCAGCGGTTTCTCAGAGGACTGCCTGCCGCGGGCGCCAGCCTGGCTCCGGGTCCTGTGAGATTCCTTGCCTGCTGGCCTGCTTGGAGAAGGTCAGCCAAGACTTTCGCGGCCCCTTCAATCCGGGCTTGCAATGGGCGGCCAGTTGGCGTAAAACTCGTTTTCGGCAATCGGCGTCATCGTTTTTTGGCAATATGAAAAGCAGTTTGAACCACATTATCATTGGCTTGGCGATGGTTTGCACTTTGAGCATTGTCGGAGCGCCGGGGGCGCAGGCAGCCGCGCCGGCGGACCCCGCCATCGTGAAAGAGGAGTTCATCGCGGAGAACCCGCCCTTCCCAACCAGTCACGCCTCCACCATCGTGGAGACCCGCGAGGGTTTGCTGGCGGCCTGGTTTGGGGGCAAGCGCGAACGCTCGCTCGATGTGAGCATTTACCTCTCGCGCAACGACGGGCGCGGTTGGACACCGCCGGAAGAGGTCGCTAATGGGATTGATGAGCAGCAGGCGCGCCGCTACGCGTGCTGGAACCCGGTCCTGTTCCTGCGCAAGAACAGCGAGTTGCTGCTCTTCTACAAAGTCGGGCCCAGCCCCGAGACTTGGTGGGGGATGCTCAAGACCTCCACCGACAACGGCAAGACTTGGTCGAGGGGCGAGCGTTTGCCCAAGGGCATCATTGGCCCCGTGCGCAACAAGCCGGTCGAGTTTGCCGACGGCACGCTCTGGTGCGGCTCTAGCGCGGAGGACGGCGGGTGGCGCGTGCACATGGAGCGCATGAAGGAATCCGACGAAGGCAAGATCTGGCACCGCGGCAAGGACCTCAACAGCGCGATGGTGTACGGGGCGATCCAACCCACCATCTTGGACTGGGGCGGGGGCAAGCTCCAAATCCTGTGCCGCACCAAGCAGGGCGTGATCACCGAATGTTGGTCCACCAACCAGGCGGCGCGCTGGAGCCGCATGGTGGCCACCAAGCTGCCCAATCCCAACAGCGCCATTGACGGGGTGGTGCTCTACGATGGGCGGGCGCTGCTGGTCTATAATCACCTCCCCAAAGACCGCGACATGCTTAACGTGGCAGTCTCGCCCGACGGCCTGGCTTGGCAAGCCGCCCTGGAGCTCGAAAAGGAAGATGGAGCCGAGTTCTCCTACCCGGCGGTCATCCAGACCAGCGACGGCTTGGTGCACGTGACCTACACCTGGAAGCGCCAGCGCATCAAGCACGTCGTGTTGGACCCGGCCAAGCTCCAACTGCGCGAGATGCCCGGCGGCAACTGGCCATAAGCGGCGGCGGATCCGGCTCCTTAAGTCCATCGCCTACCCACGCCGGGGCGCCACAGGCCA
>Ga0315268_10006556_pt1 | contig 12368 bp, 8 predicted proteins | sample C1_top_MG_FD_204535 | JGI IMG/M metagenome (GOLD analysis project Ga0315268, IMG submission 204535) | Sediment microbial communities from Yellowstone Lake, YNP, Wyoming, USA - C1_top | ecosystem: Environmental > Aquatic > Freshwater > Lake > Sediment | place: USA: Wyoming | collected 2017-08-01 | reverse complement strand
GCCGGGCCGCGAGGCGGATCTGGCTCGACCTGCGCGCGCGGCACGGCCGCGCGGGCAGGATGATCGAACAGCTCTGCGCCATCCTCGAGCTGGCCGGCGCGCGGGCCCAGGCGCGGGAGCTCTCCGCCCAGGCCGATCCCAAGGGGGAGTCCGTCGCGCGCCTGCTGAGCGAGGCGTTGGGCCGCGACTGCCTGCTCGTTCTCGACGACTGCGAGACCCTCCGGGCGGGGAGCGGCTGGGCCGACCCCGCGGCGCGCGAGCTGGCCCTGGCCCTGGCCGGCCTGACGGGCTGGAGGTGCCTGCTCGCCTCCCGGGAGCCGTTCTATTTCGGCGACGGACGCCAGGACCCCTGCCCCATCCGCTGGATCGAGTGCGGGCCGCTCGGCGCGGCGGAGCGCGGCGCCCTCCTGCGGCTCTTGAGGGAAGAGACCGGGTTCGATTTCGAGGGCCTGCGCCCCGAGCTCCAGGAGAAGCTCTTCGCCGCGGCGGGGCATCCCTTCGAGCTGAGCCTCTTCTTCAGGGCCGCGGCCTCGGACCCCGCCTGCGCCGAGAAGGCCTTGCGCGCAAGCCGCGCCCAGGGCGGGCGATGGGCCGGCCTCGGCCGCTACGTCGGCCGGCTCGACGAGGCGCAGGGCAGGCTCCTGCACCTGCTGGCCGCGCTCGACGAGAGCGTGAACGCCCGCCTGCTCTCCCACCTATGGAAGGCGATGGGCCGGCAGTCGGGGCGGGGCGGGGGGCAGCGCGGCGCGGCTGACGAGCTGGAGACCCTCGCGCGCCTGGGCCTCGCCGAGGAGAACGGCGGCGCCTACGGCATCCTGCCGGCTTTGAGGGATTATCTGCTGAGCCCCGGGGCGGTCCACGGGATAAAGCCCCGGGAGTGGACGCGCCTGCACGCCGAGCTCTCCAATTTCTTTTTGAGCCTGGGCGCGTGCATCTCGGAGGAGAAGGGCGAGCCGCTCAACGACCTCCAGCGCGCGCTCGCGCACGCGTTCGAGCAGGACGACATGGCATTGACCTGCCGCGCGTTCCGGGAGCTCATAGGCCCCCTCGCGGGCCGGCCGCCCCTGCTCAACGCCTGCGCCCGGGAGCTGCAGGCCGCGGTGCGCCTGGCCGACGCACGGCCCGGCGGGGAGGACGCGCCGGAGGACGTCGGCGCCGGCTACGGCGTCGTTGGAAAGGCGTTCGCGCGGCTCGGGCTCTGGGGCCCCGCCCTGGAGAACCTGGCCCGCGCGGCCAGCCTGCTCCGGAGCGTCCAGAGCGGCCGGCTCCTGGGCGAGACGTACGGCGACATCGGGCTGGCCTACGAGGAGCAGGGCGACTGGGTCAACGCCTTGAAGAACTACAGGCTGGCCCTCGAGTGGGACGAGAAGGCCGGCCGGCAGGAGCGCGCCGGCGAGACCTGCCACCGCATCGGAAGGGTGCATGAGAAGGAGCGCGACTGGGCCGGGGCCCTGGAGTACTACGCGCTGGCCGTCGAGCGCAGCGCGAAAGCCGGCCGGCACGACGAGCTGGGGGAGACGTACCACCGGATGGGAAGGGTCTGCGAGGAGCAGCGCGACTGGCCCAACGCCCTGCGCGACTACAAGCTGGCGCTCGAGTGCAAAGAGAGCGCCGGCCAGCGCGGCGAGCTCGGCGCCACCTACCTGCGCGTCGCGATCGTCTGCCAGGAGCAGCGCGATTGGGCCGCCGCGCTGAAGAATCTCGAGTCCGCGGTCGCGCGCGACGAGGAGGCCGGCCGGCTTTCGGAGCTCGGCGAGGCGCACGGCCGCATGGGGATGGTCTGCGAGGAGCAGGGCGACTGGCCCAAAGCCCTGAAGAACTATGAGCTGGCCGCGCAATGGCACGAGAGGGCCGGAGAGCCCCGCGAGCTCGGCGGCGCGTACCGCCGCATCGCCGGGGTCTATGAGAGGCAGCGCGACTGGGCGAGGGCCCTGGAGAACTACGAGCTCGCCCTCGAGTCCGACCAGAAGAGCGGCCAGGTCCAAGAGCTCGGCGGCACGCTCCGGCAGGCCGCCCTGGTCCGCCAAAAGCAGGGCGACTGGAGCGGAGCTTTGCGGTGCTGCGCCCTCGCGATCGAGAGCCACGAGAAGGCCGGCCAGCTCGACGAGCTCGGCGGCGCCTACCATCAGATGGGAAGGGTCTGCGAGGAGCAGCGCGACTGGCCGGCCGCCCTGGAGAACTACAGGCTCGCCCTCGAGCGCGACGAGAGGTCCGGCCGGCTCCACAAGCTCGGCAGGACCTACCGCCGGATCGGCATGGTCCATCAAGAGCGGCGCGACTGGGCCCGCGCCCTGGAGAGCTTCGGCCTCGCTTTGGAGCGCGACGAGAAGTCGGGCCAGCTCCACAAGCTCGCCGGCACGCACTTCCAGGCCGGCAGGGTCCGCGAGGAGCAGCATGACCGGGCCGGGGCCGAGCGGAGCTACAGGCTGGCCATCGAATGGGCCGAGAAGACCGGCCAGCTCCACGAGACCGGCGCCGCGTACGGCCGCATCGGGCTCATCCGCCAGGAGCAGGGCGACTGGGCCGGCGCGCTGGAGAGCTACAATCTGGCCGCCGAGCTCCACGAGAAGGCGGGAGAGCTCCACGAGGTCGGCGCGGCGCACCACCAGATCGGCCTGGTCCACCACAAGCGGCGGGACTGGCGCAGCGCGCTGCGCAGCTACGGGCTGGCCCTGGAGTGGAAGGAGAAGAGCGGCCGCCGCCACGAGCTCGGCCGCACCCACCGCCAGATCGGCAGGCTCTGCGAGGAGCAGGGCAACCTGAGCGACGCCCTGCGCAGCTACGAGCAGGCCCTCGACTGGATCGAGAGGACGGAGCAGCGCAGCGAGATCGGCGCGGCGCGCTGCGCCGTCGCGCGCGTGCTGGCCGCCCGGGGAGAGGCGCGCGCGGCCGCGGCTTGCTACGCGCAGGCGCTCGAGTCCTTCCGGCGGGACGGATTCGAGAGCTCGAACGACCTCGTCGACGCCCTGCGCTCGCTCAAAAAGCTCCTCGATGACCCCGAAAAGGGCAAGGGGCTCGCCGAAGCCCGGGCCGCGTACGAGCGCTGCATCGCCGCCTCTCCCGAGCTCGGCGCGCTCGCCGACGGGGGCCCGGGCGCTTTTGGGCCTTTAGACCTAGGATGATGTGGGCCATAGGCCTCTGGAGCCTACGACCCCGCCGACTATAATTAATAACACCTGTAATCCTCGAGATCGGTCGGGGAGCATCCACCTTCGGACCGGAATCCGAAGTCGCCAGGGGAAGCGGAACAGACCGCGCAAAGGAACGATTCATGAGAAAACTCTACGTCCCGACGCTGATCCTGCTCTCCGGCCTGCTCTGCGCCGTCGTATTGCATCAGGCCAACGCGCGGAAGGATTTCCCTGCGGCGGGCCTTAGCGCCGCAGGGACGACGCGGGCGGAGAACGACCTGCGCGACGCGCCGAACTCCGGGAAGGCGCTCAACGGCGACGTCAAGGGAGTGCTGCAGGACATCAAGGACGGCGGCCAGGGCTCCGGCGTCCCGGCGGTCCCCGCGCCCGTCGCGGTGCAGGAGCCCGCCAAGGGTTCCGCGGCCTCTTCCGGCGCCGGCATGAACGTCTATTTCGTCAACGTGGGCCAGGGCGACGCGGAATACATCGAGCTGCCCGGCGGCAAGAACGCCTTGATCGACGGCGGCCCGGAGGACATGAAGGGCGTGACCTTCCCCGATCCCGACCATCCCGCCCCCGTGGAGGACCCCAACAACCTGCCGGACCCGCCGCTGGCCGAGTTCCTGACCCAGCACGGCATAGACCACATCGACTACCTGGTGCTGACCCATCCGCACGCGGACCATTACACGGGCCTGGTCTACGTCTTCAAGCATCTTCAGGTCAACCATTTCTACGACACCCGCATGAACAACACCGACGCCACGATGGACGAGTTCGTCCGGCGCCAGGCGAAGAAGGAGCCGAACTGCACGACCACCTACCCCTCGCCCGGCGACAGCCTCGACTGGGACGCGAACGTGCAGGTGAAGGTGTTCCATAGCTGCCCGAAGGCGGGCAAGTCGTCGGACTTCGGCGACAAGTCGGGCCAAGCCCTCAACGACTGCTCCATCGTGCTCAAGCTCACCTACCAGGACACCTCGGTTCTTCTGACCGGCGACATGCAGGACGACGTCGAGGCCCAACTGGTGTCGCAATACGGGGACCAGCTCCAGGCGGACGTCCTCAAGGTCGGCCACCACGGGAGCCGGCACTCCTCGAGCCAGGACTTCCTGAACCTGGTCAAGCCCAAGATCGCCTACATCGAAGTCGGCCAGAACACCTACGGGCACCCCACGCCGGAAACGCTGACGCGGCTCAAGGACATGGGCGTGACCATCTACCGCACCGACCAGGACGGCACGCAGGAATACTCCGTCGGCGGGAAGGCGGGCCCCGCCGTCTCCTTCACGGACAAGCACCACAAGAATTGATCGGGCCGGCTGAAATCCGCATAGGCTGCGCTTCCTGGCTCGACCGCTCCCTGATCGAAGAGGGGGACTTCTACCCTTCCAAGAGCATGGACGCGGAGTCCCGCCTGCGCTGGTACGGCGAGTTCTTCGACTTCGTCGAGGTCGACTCGACGTACTACGCCCTGCCGAGCGAGAGGAACGCCCTCCTTTGGAACGAGCGCACCCCGCCCTCCTTCCTGTTCGGCGTGAAGGCGTGGGCGTTGATGACCGGCCATCGCGTGAAGGCAGAGAGGCTCGGGCGCGAGTTCCGCGAGCTTCTGCCCAAAGACGCCGCGCTGAACGCGCGCGGCGAGATCGACGCCAAGCTCTTCGCTCCGCAGGCGCTGGAGCTGGCGTTTACGCGCTTCAAGGAAGGGCTCCAGCCTCTGGCCCAGTCCGGCAAGCTGGGCTACGTCCTGTTCCAGCTCGCGCCGTGGGTCCATTACGGCAAGGAGGCGATGGACTATCTCTCCTCCTTGCCGGAGAGGCTCCCCGGCTGGCCTCTCGCCGTGGAGTTCCGGCACCGGAGTTGGATGCCGGACCGCGCCGAAGAGGCCCTGCGCAACCTCCGGGAACACGGCCTGGCCCACGCCGCGGTGGACGCGCCTTGGGCGCCGCGCCTCATGGAGAGCACCGCCGGGACCTTCGTTTTGCGCTGCCACGGCAGGAACGTCGAGGGCTGGCGGGCCCAGCTGGAAGGCAAAGAGCCCAGCGTCTGCGAAAAGTACGATTACCTCTACAGCGAGGAGCAGGTCCAGGAGATCGTCGCGGCCCTGCGCCGCGTGAAGGCGGCGAGGGTGTTCGCGGCGTTCAACAACAACAACCGCGATTACCCCGCGGTCAACGGCCTGCAGGCCCGCAGAATCCTGGGAGATAAGGTGCCCGATCCGGCCGAGCGCAGGCTCGCCTGGCGGCCGGCTCCGCGCCGCAAGCCCCGGCAAGAGGAGCAGCCCCGCCTCTTGTGAGGATGCCCTCGAGCACCTCGCTCGCCGCGCGGTCCAGAAGCTCCAGGTACTTCCGCACGTCGTACTCCAGGCCCTCCTCCAGCAGGGCCAGGGGCGCCGAGCGCCAGTCCTTGACGTCCGAGCGCGCGTCGGTGATGACGTAGCGCACCGTCTCGCCCGCGTGGAGGGCGACCCCGGAGCGCGCGAGCTGCCTGGCCGCCAAAGTCGAGACCGTGTCGTGGACGTACTCCTCGGGCTCCTTCGAGAGGCCGAACGTGATCGCGAGGTCCTCCGCCGAGACGCGGCCCTCGCGCAGGCGCAGCCGGCATTCCGAAACGAGCTCGAGCAGATCCGGGACCATGGCCCGGCACTGGGCGAGGCCGGAGGCTTGGGCGAGCCGCGAGAGGATGTCCCTCTGCAGGGACTTCAGGATCCCGGGAGTGTCGCGCCGGCGGCAGGCGATGCCCCTGAGCTTGAGCTCCCCGTCGCCGAACGCCCCGAAGTAGCGGCCGGGGACCCCGGAGAGGGCGCTCTGCTTCGACGGGCAGAACCTGATCCAACGGTAGACGCCGTCCAGGCTCAAGGGACAGCCCGCCTCGCGCTCCATGGCGGCGCGCAGCTCCTCCAAGTCCGTGCCCGGCACGACCTTGACCCACACGGAATCGACCAGGGCGTGCAGGAGGCGCAGGCCCCTGCGCTCGACGACGTCCTTGGCCCGCAGGAGGACCTCCCGGCCCCAGGCGGTCACGCACTCGTGGGCCTCTATCTTGCCGAAGCGGGCGTTCTTGAATCCCAAATATCCGAAGCAGCAGACCAGGCACCACTTGTGCGCCGCGGCGCGCGCCTTGTAGACGGAGGCCCGCGCGCCTCCCTCTTTGGCCAGGGCCTTGTAGCGCGCGCGCTTGGCCAGTATCGGGGCCAGCACCGAGGGCACGAGCCCGCGGCGCCGCCGGCAGAGGTTGTGGCCGAGCCCGGGCGCGGCGTTGTCCTTGCAGCAGGCGCAGTTCACGGTCTCGGGGCTGATGTTGTGGCGCACCATCATCTCCGGGTACATGCTCGCGAAGTCGTACTCGGCCACGTTCTCGTGCCAGCCCACGTCGGGCTCGTAGCAGAGCCCGCCCTTGTCCGCGGCCAGCAGGTCGGAGGCGGGCCTGAAGTCCTCGGCCTGGGCCTTGTCCATGGGGATGAGCACGCCGTGGCGCCAGGCCCAGTCCATCTGCATGGAGGACAGCGAGGTGCCGATGGTGCAGCGCCCCGCGCGCTGGACGGGGATGCGCGCTATCCGAGCGATCTCGAAGAGGCCGTGCGTGCCGGTCTCGCGGAGCATGAAGCTGTTGCGCATGTCCAGGTGCCAGCGGCCGAAGAGGCAGCGGGCGCCGCCTTGGTAGACGGTCCTGCCGTAGGTGTAGAAGCTCCGCTCGCCTCTGCCCGCCATGCCGCGGCCGGGGTCGCGGCTCCAGGGGAGGCTCAGGCCGAGCCTTCGGGCCTCGGCGTCCAGCCTGGGGAGGAGGAAGCTGTCGCCCCAGTCCGTGGCGAGCAGGTCCGGGTCCCACTCGCGCAGGCGCCGGGCCAAAGAGTCGAGCTGCTCGGCCATCGGGCCCTCCAGCTCGTGGGCGCAGCCCTCCATGCTCAGGACGAGCTTCCCGCGCGGCGCGTGGTTGGGGTCGAGCTGTCCGGCGACGTCGGAGCGCGAGAGGGCCAGATGGACGGTCCTCAGCGGCGGCAGCTCGTAGTCGACGGCCCAGGGGTCGTCCTGCAGCTCCCAGCCGGCCAGGCGAGCGTCTTCGACGCTGAACCGGCATCGGGCCAGCGGGAAGTGGCCGCGGTCGTAGTGGTACTGCTGGACGAGGTGGATGTCCGCGCTGTGGAGGGTGAGGCCCATGCGCTTGAGCTCGCCCGCCGCGCGCCCGCGCAGGAGGGGCGGGACGCGGACCTCGAGCACGGGAACGGCCTTCCCCGAGAAGAGGTCGGTGCGCTCGACCGCGGCGGCCCGCGTCGGGAAAGGGGCGCGGCGCAGAAAGGCCAGGGCCCGGCTCAGCCGGGACTCGTCGCCCGAGACGTAGAGCGCGGCGAGCCACGGGTCGAGGAAATGGCGATGGCGGCCCTCGCGGTCAATGACCCAGACGCGCATCCCCTCCGGCTCGGGGTAGGCGTCAAAGAGCCATGCCTCCAGGATTTCCCGCGGCATCGTCTTTCGCCTCCTTCTCCAGGGCTAGAAGCCTCTGCTCCAAGTCCATGACCCGGCGCGCCATCCCCACGAGCATGCCCATGAACGCGGCCTCCAGGGGCATCGGGCGGCCGGCCATGGACGCGGGGGCCGCGTGGCGGCGGGCGCAGGCCCAGAGGACGTCGTACGCCTCCTGGTCATCTTTGCGCAGGGCCCTGCGGAAGAGCCTCCAGCTCTCCTCCTCGGAGCGGAGCGCCTGGATGATGGTGGGAAGGGTCCTGCCCATGGCCTCACTCTTCCTTCGCGAGCCGGACGATCTCCTCCAGCCAGCGCTCGCGGCCCGCGGGCGCCCTGCAGTCGACCGCCAGGACCATCCAGGCGGCGGGCAGGGCCCGCATCCCTGCCAGGACGCTGCAAAAGACCCGGCGCGCCTCGCGGAAGGGCACGTCCTCGTCGTAGAGCATGGGGAGCGGGTCCGATAGGACCACCGGCTCGCCGCGCCACTTGGCGGGGAGCTTGCTGCGGACCATGGTCTCGAGCTGGAAGAGGTTGAAGGGCCGGGCGATGCTCACCTGGCGCAGGGCCGCTCGCGGGTCCAAGCCGAGGGCGCGGGCCGCGCGGCTTGCGCCGTAGGCGTCGAAGGAATTGCCCGCGTCCAGCCAGAAGAGCCTGGCGCCGCGCTTCAAGGCCGGGCAGAGGGCGCGGAGGAAGCAGGAGGGCAGGCTTCGCGGGCCTGTGGCTACGTAGATGCCCGGGGGCCAGGGCAGCTCATTTCCCATATCGGCGCAGGAGGCCGACGACCTTGCCGATGATCCTGAACTCGCGCTTGATCGGAGGGTGCTTCGGGTTCGCGGCTTCCAGGAAAACGGATCGGCCCCGGCGGCGCAGGCGCTTGACCGTGGCCTCGTCCTCTCCCACGCGCGCGACCACGACCTCGCCGCTCTCGGCGAAGGCCGCCTGCCGGACAAGGACCATGTCCGCGTCCAAGATCTCGGGCTCCATGCTCTCGCCCTTGACCCGGAGGATGAAGTCGGCCTTGCCGGCCAAAGACTTGTCCAAAGACAGGCGCTCTTCCATGTTCTCCACGGCCTCGACCGGCGCCCCGGCCGGGACCTGGCCCAAGACCGGGAGGCTGAAGCCGGAGGAGAGCGGCGCCTTGGCGGCTAGGAGTATGCCCCTGGCCTTGCCGGCTTCGCGCCGGATGGCGCCCTTGGCCGCGAGGGCCGCGACGCGGTCCTGGGCCGCGCCTAGGGAGAGGCCGAAGCGGCCGGCGATCTCGCGGAATGTGGGGGGGCCGCCCTGCTCCTCCAGGCGCCGGGCGATGAAATCCAGGATCTGCCTCTGCTTGGGCGTCAAGTCGGCGTTCATGGGAGCCGGCTATAGTATACCATACAAATGTATGGCGTCAAGGGCCGCCCCCCGCCCCAGCCTAACCGCCGCCCGGGCCGAATCTTCCGCCAACGCCCGGCTTTGCTCGCAACATTTTTCACCCGCCCCGCCCGCGCAGCGGTATGTGCGGCTGGGCTCATCTTCCCAGACTATCCACGTGGATAGTTCAAGACCGGGTCCAACTATCCACGTGGATGGTTAGATCGAACACCCACGGCTCCCAGGCCTGGGATGCATTGCGGAGAGATCGGCGGTGCTGGGGTGCAAGCCGGGATGGGCGACTTTGGTAACATATCGGGGGAAAGGCCTTGATACTCCTTCTGACCGGACCGCCGGGAGCGGGGAAGACGACGGCGATGGCGCGCTTGGCCGAGCGCCTGCGCGCCTCGGGCAGGAAGCTCGCGGGGTTCTACACCCGCGAGGTGAGGGAGCGCGGGCGCAGGGTGGGCTTCGACATCGAGACCTTGGACGGGAAGACCGGGGTCCTGGCCCGGACCGGGCTCAAGGGGCCGGCGCGCGTGGGAAGCTACGGGGTGGACGTGGAAGGCTTTGAGCGGCTCGCGCTCGATTCGCTCTCCGGCGCGCCGGAGGTCTTCATCATCGACGAGATCGGGAAGATGGAGGGCTTCTGCCTCGGCTTCGTGCGCAGAGCGCGGGAGCTTCTGCAGGGCGAGGCGCCGGTCGCCGCGACGGTGGCGGAGAAGGGCGGGGGGCTCATCGAAGAGGCCAAGTCGAGCCCGGGCGCGGAGCTCATCGAGATAAGCGCCCAAAACCGGGACGCGCTTCCCGCGATGCTGGAAGCGAAGGTCGTCGAGCATCTCAAGCGGGAAGAGGAGCGCAAGATGCGGCGTCTGCGCAGGATCGCGGACGTGACGCAGGCCCTGCTCCAGCAGTCCGGCATGAGCCTCCAGGACTGCCGGCTCGCCGTCGAGGAGGCGAGAAAGGCCGCGCTCTCGCTCTTCCCGGACAAGGGAGCGGAGTTCGACCTCATCTACGCCCCGCGCTTCGAAAGGATCATCCGCGAGCGCTTCGCGCGCGCCCATCCCGACGGCGGGGGCCAAACGCTGCTATGATCGGAGAACCCATGATCGCGACGATGCTCCTCATTTCCGCCGTTTGGGCCGGGCCCTCCTGGGCGGCCAAGGCGCGCGAACCGAACTACGGGCGCACGCCGGAAAATATAAGCTACTCGCACTGGCTGAGCTCCGGCCAGGCAGGCTACGCCATCCGCGACGATACCCCTCTGCGCAACGCGGCATACTCACAGGGCGATGTGCTGGCGCGCTTGCCGGCCGGCGCGGCCCTGGACATAGTCCAGCGCGCCCCGTTCTGGGAGCGCATCGGGGACCTGCGCGAGCCTTGGTACACCGTGAAGCTGCCGGGCAAGCCGGGCGAGTACGCGGAGGTCTGGGGAGGCAACCTCGCCCGGGCCGTCGCGGAGGTCCGGCTGGGGGAGAAGCCAGCGTTCCTGCTCGTGGGCATCGCCTCCACATCCCGGGACTCGCGGGACTACCCCAGCATGCCGGTCCCCTTCGCGCAGGCGCTCCTCATCTCCGAAGGCCGCGTGCTCGGGAAGGCGAGCGTGCCGGTGGTCGGCTACATCGACGAGGGCCGCTACCCAGCGAAGTGGAGCGTCGAAGCCGTGGACCCGGCCAAGGGACTGGGCCGAGCCACGCAGCTGTTCATCGTCAAGTCCACCTTCGACCTGAGGGGCTACGAGGAGCGCGCCAGCCTGCTCGTCTGGGACGGAGCCAACCTCTTCGACGGTCTCGACGAGGCCGGTTCCGGCGGGGAGTGTACCGAGGAATTCTCCTTCATCTTTCCAGGCGACAAGTACGGCCGCCCGGGCCGCGTCGGGGTCGAGCGGATGGCGGGCTGCGAGGGCGACGATTCCCCGCCCCAGCCGGTGTACACCTACTGGAGATGGGAGCCGGGCCGCTTCGTCGAGGAGCCCGGGCGCTACATCCTGCAGGACGGGCGCTGGACCACACGGGAAAAGTAGCGCGGGCAAGCTGGGCGCCATAGCTGGCGACGTCATCGGCTCCGTCTTCGAGTACCAAAACGCCCGAAGGCCAGATTTCTATCTCTTCTGCGGCGACTCGGACACCATCGCCTGCGGACGTCCTGAGCAAGCGCCAGCGGCGTTGTTCGTCGTGTCCTCCCCCGGGAACTCTTTCAGGGGGTCTGTCGTACTATGAATTATGGAGACCCCCGTGCCCTTACGAACGCGGCATTTTCCTGGTTCGCGGCCAGCGCGTCATGCTGGACATGGATCTGGCCGCCCTATATGAAATAGAAACGCGGACCCTCAACCAAGCCGTAAGGCGCAATAATCGCGCGATTTCCTGATGACTTTATGTTCGCGCTGACGCGCGAAGAAATATGGAACTTATCACAGATTGGGGATATGTTCGAGAAGTTACGACGCCATGCGTCAGCTCATGAATCTTCCCGAGGAACCCCGGCGCCAAATAGGCTTCCATCCTTAAGGCCTTAAGGCTTCACTCCCTGGGCGGGGCCTCGCCCGCGACTTCCTCCGTGGCCGGATGGTCCTTCGCGCAGGCCACGCTCTCTGTCCAGGTCTCGGACTGCGGATCGGCATAGTCCGCGTCGAGGATGGCGGCCAGGCGCTTGACGTCGGCGGGCTTGTCGAAGAAGATGCCGAACTCGCGGTTGGCCGAGGTCGCGGTTTCGGAGCCGTTGACGGAGCCGACCCAGGCCGAAGCGTCGTCCACCACGATGGCCTTGGCGTGCAGGTAGCCCGACCTCCCGCCGACCTTCATGGACGAGGTGAAGAAGCGGAACTGGATGCCGGCCTCGCCGAAGCCCTGGAACAGCTCGCCGGAGGCCTGCCTCCCCTTGGGCCTGCCGAAGCTGCAGAGGCTGGAGACCATAGGATGGATCTCCACCCGCTCCTGGGCCTTGGCCTTGAGCGCGTCGTTGATTTCCTTTTCCTTGAGGTACTGGTTTTCGATGCGGATGCTCTTCTTCGCCCGGCCGATGAAATCGAGCAGCGGTTGGAGCGAGTAGGGGCTGACCGTCAGCTTCTTGCGCACGCCCGACGTGAGCAGGGCCTCCAGGTCGTACTTCTTCTGCGCCAGGTCCCCGGCGAATATCTTGGCCAGCGTGCCGACCACCTCAGGGTCGGAAGTGACGTAGCTGAAATCCCGGTTGCAGACGCGCGGGTTGCGCCTGCGGTTGCACAGATTCGAGCTGTTGAAGTTGCCGGTGCTGAGCAAAGCGTGCTTGCGGTCGATGATGACCAGCTTCCCGTGCTCGAAGCACTTCCTGGGGCCGCCTTTCTTTGTCCGGCCGCCGCAGAGCTCAGCCTTGTTGAACGGCGCGAAGGCTCCCCCCGGCGAGGCCCGCACCTCGGCGACCAGCCTCTTCTGGTCCTGGAAGTCGG
>Ga0315268_10006555_pt1 | contig 12368 bp, 8 predicted proteins | sample C1_top_MG_FD_204535 | JGI IMG/M metagenome (GOLD analysis project Ga0315268, IMG submission 204535) | Sediment microbial communities from Yellowstone Lake, YNP, Wyoming, USA - C1_top | ecosystem: Environmental > Aquatic > Freshwater > Lake > Sediment | place: USA: Wyoming | collected 2017-08-01 | reverse complement strand
GGCCCTGGCGAGGCCGGGGATACCTGGCCGCCCTGAACCAGCCGGGTCACTCCTTCATCGTCGAGACCGCGCGGAGAACCCCCCCGCCGCCGGGCTCGCCTCAACATCCCCTCTTGGACCTCCTCTCGAACCCTAAGCCCATCCCCCCGCGCGAGGAGCGCGACCTGATCCAGAGTATTCCTTACTAGTGCCGTTCCAACTGAATGAGGCGATGTGTTCCGCTTCTGTCTTACGCAGCACCGGCTCGCCATCGGGCTTACGCGGACTCGTCGCAAGAAGTTGGAACGGCACTCGTGAAGCCCGATGGCGGCCGCCCTCTACTTGCCAAGGCCCTCCGAAGTTGCGCGGGCGGAATCCGCTGTGTTAGCTTGTCCTGCGTCTCCGCTTCACATGGCGTCTTCACCGAACCGAGTCCCGCGCACGCCTCCCCCAGAATGTCCCCGTGAGGATTTTCTCCCGCCGGGCCTCCTGGGACGCGCGGACCTGGGAGCGGCTGTGCTGCTGGTCGCTTGCGTCGTGGCCCAGTTCTGGAAAATCGTCTTTACCTCCTGGATGCTCTACTTCCGCGATATCCTGAATTACACTTACCCGCATGCGCGCCTGATTCATAGCCTCTGTCGCCAGGGCATGTTGCCCTACTGGAACCCTTACCTGAACTACGGCCAGCCGGTGTTGGCCAACCCGAACTTCCTGTTTTTCTACCCGTCCACGTTGCTCCTCATCCTCTTCCCCGCCGCCAAGGTTTACAACCTCCAGTACGTAGCGCACTTCGCCCTCGCCGGCGTTGGGGCCTACCTGCTGGCGCGGCGATGGGGCCAGAGCACGCTCGCCGCGTTCTTCGCGGGATTTGTCTTTGTGTTCAGCGGGCCGGTCGTCTCGCTGGGCAATCTTAATAATGAATTGGCGTGCGTTGCGTGGATGCCCTGGGCGCTGCTGGCCACCGAGCAAGCCCTGGAGAAGCGCGGCCTTCGCCCCTGGATCCTCCTGGTCCTCGTCTTCTCTCTGCAGAACCTGGCGGGCGAACCTTTCACGCTGATTGCGACCTTCGCCCTGGCGTTCGCGTACGCGTTATACCGCAAGGGGAATCGCCACGCGCTCGGGTCCAAATCCAATCTCGAGGTCCTCGCTGCCTTCTTTCTGGTGGGAACCCTCATGCTGGCGCTCTGCGCCGTGCAGTTTCTGCCCTCCGGGGATTTTCTCAGCCACTCCCGCCGGGGGATCGTGGGGCTCAGCTTCCGCGACACCACCCATTGGTCCCTCCATCCGCTCTCGCTGCTGGGAATCCTGATCCCCGAGTTCTTCGGAGGGACCATCGACTCCCTGACGTCCTGGGGATGGATGATGGGCGACAACGACGCGCCCTATTTGACGACTGCCTTCGTGGGATTTGTGCCGCTCTTCTTTGCCCTGTGTGGATGGGCGCTCAGCCGGGATCGGCGGCGCCATTTCGCTGCCGCCGCGGCGCTGGTCCTCCTGCTCATCGCCTTCGGCCACTTCACGCCGGTTTTCTCCCTGGCGTACCTGCTGGTGCCCTTTCTGCAATTGCTGCGCTATCCGGTGAAACTGCTGATTCCCGTCCTCCTCCTCGTGGCTCTCCTGGCAGGCTGGGGGCTGGACGCTCTCCGCGACGCGAGCAATGTGTGGGCGGCTCGCCGCCGGCGCGTGCTCGCCCCGCTCCAGGGGCTGTTGGGAGTCGTAGTTGCCGTCCTGTTCCTGACCCTGATCGCACCCGCCTTGATCGCCGAACCCGTACGGCAGTTTCTCATCTCCACTCACCACGATCCCGAAGAAATCCGGGAAATGATCACTTACCTGGTGACCATTCTGCGGCTCTACTTGCCGGGCCTGGCGGGTTTCCTCCTGGGAGGATGGTTGCTGGTCATAAGCCTGGAGCGGCGCAAGGCCGGGGCGCGCGCCGCGCTTTCGGTGGCCGCTTTGCTCGGTATGGGTCAGTTAGCGCTGGTCAACTACAGTGCCAACCCCTCTGCTCCGCAGCGGCTCTTCACTTTTCGCCCGCCCGTCCTCTCCTACTTCCAGGATCCGCCCGGAACGTATCGCTTCACTTCGGGCGTGCTCCCCAATTACGCGCCTGCCGGCGCTCCCGCCTTGCAGGGCTTCGTCGATCTACAGCCTTTCCCCGAGGCCAAGGGCCTGCCGCCCCTTGCCTACGGAGTTTTCCGCGAGAGACTTCTCCTGTCCATGGGATCCATGCTCAACGACGTGGAAGGGAGCTTGAACATCGATATCGAGCGCTCGCTCCCGCCGTACCTCTACGAGCTCTGGATCTACATCATGAAGCAGGCGCCCAATGCCACGCGCGTAGATTGCCTGTTTGGCCGCACCAACGTGAAGTACCAGATCAAGCGGGACCGCGAGGCGTCGCCGGTCACACGCCTCCTGGCGGAGATTCCCAACGGCTCCCCGCAGCCCAGCTATTTGTATGAAAACCTCTACGTGCTGCCACGCGCCTACGTCGCGGGCAACACTCGCTTCTCCACCGAGGCCCTGGCGACTCTGAACCTGCTCTCTTCCACAGACTTCGACGCGCCGTATACGGTGATCCTGGCGGCGCCGCCCGGCGAGGGACCGGAACTCCACTCGAGCGGCGTTCCCGGCCGCGTTTTCATACTCTCCCAACAGCCCAATACCGTCGTCCTGCGGGCCGAACTTTCCCAGCCCGGCTATGTCGTCCTGCTCGACCGCTACGACCCCAACTGGCACGCCACGGTCGATGGCCGCGAAGTCCGCGTCTTCCGCGCCAATCAGCTCTTCCGGGCTGTCTACGCCGGACCCGGCCGACACGAAATTCGCTTCGAGTACCGGCAGTGGGGGTTGGTCACCGGAACCGCCATCACCCTGCTGGCCGCGGCGCTTCTGGCGGGGCTTTACGTGTTTAACCCGCTTCGCCAGCGAACGGCCGGAGCGGCATGAGAGGAACGTGGCTGGGAAAAGCCATCATCGCCGGGGTGAAGAGGATTTGGAAGGAATAAGACCGCGGCGCGCGAGGATGTTCTTGACCTCGAAGTAGAACGACCAGCGATCGTCCAGCACCGTGTCCAGCATTCCGCCCGCCCAGCATTGTGCGATCTGGGTGTCTGTCCAGTCCCAGAGCCGCTCCTGGTGGTAGTTGACATCGTTCGGCACGCCATCCCAGATCCCTACCCTGTATTGGTACGCGCCGAGCATCTGGACCCAGAGGGCGATGGCGACGGCCACTCCCATCGCCATCCTCATCAGCGAGCGGGCGCGAAATACCGGCCAGACGGGGATGAGGAGGAAGGCCAGGAAGGGCGTGACGTCGGTAAAATAGCGCGGCCCATAGCACCAGCCCGCCCACCAGCCGCCATAGCTCGCATGAACCAGAATGACGGCGGCCAGGCTCAGCAGCAGATACCGGCTCCAGAAGAACCGGTTCTCCCTCCAGAAACGTACGGCGCCCCAGAGGCAGAAGAGCGCCCAGGGCATGTAAACCAGCAGCCCCCGGCTGGGGCTGATGAACAGGCCCAGCAGACCTTCCCAGAGCGGATGGTCCTCTTTGTATCGCACGTAATGAGCCGTCCCTGTGGTCTGCAGTGTTTTGAAATACCCGCCGTAAATGCTCCCAAAGAAATAGAGGTTGTAAGCGAGAACGAGCCCTCCCAGGATGACTAGAGGAAGCAGGACTTCCCAAAACCGCGCGCGCGCCTGAAGAACAAAACAGAGCAGGAAGATGAGCACGACACTCATGTAAAGAGGATTATTGGCCGCGGCCATCGCCAGGCTTAGCCCCACCCAGAAACCGTAGCCGCGCGACTGAGGATCGCGAAGCAGCGCCCAGAGAAGAAGGGCGAGGGCAAGCTCGGTGAAGCCGTGCCGCCACAGGGCTTGGCTGGAAATCACCCAGGTCTCGCTCGCCGCGCCGTAAATGGCGCTCACCAGCAGGCTGATTTGGGAGTCGGCCACTTTGCGGAGAGCCAGAAACAGAATGCCCGCCGACAACGCGGCCATCAACGCCGCTGAGACCTTCTCCATCGTCTCAACAACCAGGGCCCTCGCCACGGGGCCCAGGACAGGCGGCTGGCGATGCAGCCACCAGGCCGGGAGAACATAAAGGGGCGTGAGCACCACGGGCATGATGATGGGATACGCCGACATCAGGTGCCCACGGCGGGACATGGCGAGACAGTAAGGTCCCACCGGATAGTCCGCCTTGAGGTATTTTGGCGCCCAGGTGTCGAGGTAGAAATTCCCGTGCAGAACAATATTCAAAGGCAGGTAGCGGCTGGGGACGGTGTCGGAGCTGGCGATCACGCGCAGGTTCGAGAGGTACAGCGCCAAAAGAACAAACAGGAGAAGGAGGAACGGCGGCCACGTCCGTCGAGGCTTTTCCTGCGGTTGGTCCATCGTTCCGAAACACCCCGACTTCCCTGCCGTCACGCCTCCGGCCGTCTGAGGAGCTCCTCTCCGCGGACAGACTGCCAACGCCGGCCGCATCTGGCAATGACTTCGAGCGAACGCCGGAGCGATTCTAGATTCGGCTCGGGGAAAAGGCAAGGCGCCAGAGAGAACTGGGCCGGGTTGATCTTTTTCTCGGCGAGTCCCTACCGCCGCCCGAGTCGTGAAGACGCTTTAGTGGAGCGCGTTTTGTCTTGGAGCCGGCTCATCGGCCACCACGATGCCTCTTCATGCGGCGTGCGAATCTCGCCCAATTTGGGCCCTGGCTCCTGCCCCATCATACTGATAATAAGGCACTGCGGAGCTCAATTACCGGATGCCCAGTTTGCGCAGGAAGGTCATCATCGGACACCAGTTCGAGAACGCGGACTGAAGCAGGTTCAAGCCCACAAAAGCCGTAAACAGGTACCACTTGGGACTGACCCAGTAACCCAGGGCCAGCGAAACGACGACGAACGTCCCCGCAATCAACCTCAACCAGCGATTCAAATCCATCGTTTCCTCCTAGCAAAAGATATGTGAAAGCTGGGCCGCCTCAACGCAGCCGCGGGTCCTGTTGTTGGGGTCACCCCCGCGTAAGCGGGGGTCCACCGCGTTGCAGGAAGGAGGCTGGATTCCCGCTTTCGCGGGAATGACGGGCGAGGTACGACTCCGCATTCGGCAATCGGCGATCGGAAATCAGCAATCGACCATGGCTTCACGCCGCAATCTCCCGCACGGTTTTTTGTTCTTCGCGGCGGGCGTGCAGGTAATAGAGCACCGGCACGGCCATGCGCGAGAGCAGCGTGGAAGCGACTTCGCCGGCCATCAGCGAAATCGCCAGGCCCTGAAAGATGGGATCAAACAGAATGACGAACGCGCCCACCACCACCGCCGCCGCGGTCAGGAGCATCGGACGGAAGCGCACCGCACCCGCATCCACCACGGCTTCTTCAAGCGGCATGCCCTGCCGGCGGCGCAGCTCGATGAAGTCCACCAGGATGATGGAGTTTCTCACGATGATGCCCGCGCCCGCAATGAAACCGATGATGGTGGTGGCCGTCAGAAACGCTCCCAGCAGGGCGTGCGCCGGCAGAATGCCGACCAGCGTCAGCGGGATCGGCGCCATGATCACCAGCGGCACGCGGAAGGACTGGAACCACGCCACCACGATGACGTAAATCAGCACCAGCACCACGGCGAAGGCGAAGCCCAGGTCGCGGAAGACTTCGTAAGTGATCTGCCATTCGCCGTCCCACTTCATCTTGACCTGGTCGGTCAGAAACGGGATCTGCGTGGAGTAGCGCTCGATGGTGTACCCGCCCGGACCGCGAATCTTGTCGAGCGACTTGGAGAGGCTGAGGATGGCATAGACCGGGCTTTCCTCCTTGCCGGCCACGTCGCCCGTCACGTACACCACGCGCTTAAGGTTCTTGTGGTAAATGCTCTTCTCGATGGTGTCGGGGTCGACCCGCGTCAGCTCGCTGAGCGGGACGAGCGCGCCCGTCGTCGAAGCCACGCGGATTTCGCCAAGGTCATTCAGGCTGCTCCGTTCGGCGCGCGGCAGCTCCAGCACGATGTTGACGTCCTCTTTTTCCCTGGGCTGGTGCGCGAGCCCCACCTCCGCCCCGCTCAGCGCCAGCCGCAGGGTCTGCGCAATCTGCTCGGCGGAGACGCCATGGAGCGCCGCCTTCTCTTTATCCACCACGAAGCGGTATTGGGGTTGCGGGTCTTCCACTGTCCAATCCACGTCCACAACCCCGGGCGTCTTCTTGAACTGGTCGCGGACCTGGCGGGCAACCTCGATTTGCTGCCCGTAGTCGGGGCCATAGACCTCCGCCACCAGCGTCTGGTACACGGGGGGCCCCGGCGGAATCTCCGCCACCTTCAGCTTCGCTCCGTACTGCGTGCCGATGGGGTCGATCGCTTCCCGCACACGCTTGGCGATGTCGTGGCTCTGCGCCGACCGTTCTCCCTTGGCCAGCAGATTCACCTGGATGTCCGCCTGGTTGGAGCCGCGGCGCAGGAAATAGTGGCGGACCAGCCCGTTGAAGTTGAAGGGCCCGGCGGTGCCCGCGTAGACCTGGTAGTTGACGACCTCAGGCTCCCGGGCAATGCGCCGCGCAACCTCCCGCGTCACCCGGGCGGTCTGCTCGAGCGTCGTCCCCTCGGGCATGTCCACGATCACCTGGAACTCGCTCTTGTTGTCGAAGGGCAACATCTTGACGCGCACAATCTTCAGTAGCGGCAGGGTCATCACGAGCAGCAGCAGGAGCACCACGCCCACAAGAAACAGGCGACGCTTCTTCGCGTCCACCAGCAGCGGCGTCATGACGCGCCGGTAGAGCCGCGTGGTCCAGCCTTCCTGGCTTTCTTCTCCCTCGGCAGGGTGCGCGTTGTCGCGCGAGAGCATCCGCAGCGCCGCCCAGGGAGAAATCACAAAAGCGATGAACAGGGAGAAGAGCATCGCCACCGAAGCGCCCACGGGGATCGGCCGCATGTAAGGACCCATCAACCCGCCCACAAACGCCATGGGGAGGATCGCCGCGATCACCGTCCACGTCGCCAGCGCCGTGGGATTGCCGACTTCATCGACCGCTTCCACCGCCACCTCGGCGACCGGCCGGTTCCTGTTCTCCGGCAGGTGGAAGTGGCGCGTGATGTTCTCGACCACCACGATGGCATCGTCCACCAGGATGCCGATGGAAAAGATCAGCGCGAACAGCGTGACCCGGTTCAGCGTGTAACCGTAAATGAAGTAGAGGAACAGCGTGAGGGCCAGGGTGACCGGCACCGCCGCCAGCACGACCACCGACGACCGCCACCCCAGCGCCAGCGCGATCAACGCGGCCACGGAAAGGGTAGCCAGAAGAAGGTGTTTCAACAGCTCGTTGGATTTCTCCTGGGCGGTCTCGCCGTAGTTCCTCGTCACCGTGACATTCACCGCGGAAGGAATCACGGTCCCCTTGAGCTTCTCGATCTTTTCGAGGACGCGGTCGGCCACCACCATGGCGTTTTTCCCTTTGCGCTTGGCCACGGTCAGGGTCACGGCGGGAAACTCGCCGGGGTCGCTCGACGCATTGACCTTCGCGCCGCGGCCCGGGCCGAACAGCACGTAGTTCGTTGGCTCCGAAGGCCCGTCGCGGACCTCCGCCACGTCGCGCAGGTAGATCGCCTGGCCGCCGGACACGCCCACCACCACCTGCCCCACCTCGTCGGCATTCCGCAGGAAATCCCCGGTTTCCACCCGGTATTCCTGGTTCGCGGCGGCGAAGGCGCCGACCTGCAACCGCTGGTTGGCGCGCTCTATCACCCCCAGGATGCTGGCGGGCGCAACCCCGAAGCCCGCCATCTTCGCGGGATCGAGCAGCACGCGGATTTGCCGCTGCTCCCCGCCGATCACCTGCGTTGACGACACGTCGTCGATACTTTTGACGTCCCGTTCCACTTCCGAGACGACGCGGCGCAGCGTGTACCCGTCGTAATGGTCGCTCCAGAACGTCAGCGCCAGCACCGGAACGTCATCGATGGAGCGCGGCTTGATGAGCGGCTTGGACGCTCCGGGGGGGATCAGGTCGAAATGCGAATAGAGCTTGTTGTAGAGCTTGACGATGGAGTCTTCCTCTTTTTCTCCCACCTTGAAGCGCACAATCGCCATGCTGAGACCGGGGCGCGTGGTTGAATACACGTACTCCACGCCCGGAATCTCCCAGATCAGCTTTTCCATGGGTGTGGTAACGCGCTCCTCGACTTCCTTGGCCGTCGAGCCCGGCATCTCGACGAACACGTCCATCATGGGAACGATGATCTGCGGCTCCTCCTCGCGCGGCGTCTCGAACACCGCGAAGGCGCCCAGCAGAATCGAAAAAACCATGATCAGCGGCGTCAGTTTGGAGTTAATGAAGTAGCGGGCGATGCGGCCGGCCAGACCCAGCTTGCCGTGCGTCATAACTCCTCCACGCGCGCGCCATCGCGCAGGCGGTCGTTCCCGGAAATGACGACTCGCTCACCGTCCGCAAGGCCCGAGAGAATCTCCACGCGTTCTCCCAGATCTTTTCCCGTCTTTACCAGGCGGTACTCCACGGCGCCCTGCGGATTCACGACAAAGAGGCCCTGAAGTTCCCCGTGCTCGACGATCGCCGCCCGCGGCACCGTCAGCCGTGTTTGTTCACCGATCCCAAAGTTCGCTTTCCCGAATTCCCCGGAATGGCAATCGCAATCTGCCGGCAACTCCACCTTCACAAGGAACGTCCGGCTGACCGCGTCGGCGGCCGGGACGACTTCCACCACGCGCCCTTCCAGCTTCGCGTGGTCCGTAGTGACATTGGCCGCCTGGCCGACTTTCACCCTGGACAGCAACTGTTCCGGCAGGCTCGCCTCCAGGCGATAGCGCCTCGTATCCTCCACCGTAAGAAGCGCCGTGCCGGGCATCACCACTGTGCCGACATCCACGGACTTCGCCGTCACCACCCCGTCGATTGGAGAAACGATGCGCGAATAGCTGAAGACGGTCTGCGCGGATTCCTGCTGCGAGCGCGCCTGCTGGCCGCGCGCTTCAATCTCTTTTCTCTTCGCCGCGAGCGCGCGCTCGTTGGCCAGGGCCGCCTTGCAGCGCGCCTCCGCGCCCTCGAACTCCTGGCGGCTGACGGAATTCTTTTCGAGCAGTCCCTGGTAGCGGCGATAGGTGGCCTCGGCGAACTGCCGGTCGGCGCTCGCGGCCTGGAACGCCTGCTCGACCTCGACGAGCCCCTCGGAAGCCTCCTGCACGCCGGCCGCCGCCGCATCGAGCTGCGCCCGCGGGCTGCGATCGTCGAGGACCGCCAGAAGCTGCCCGCGCTTCACGCGGTCGCCGGGCTTCACGCGGACCTCGCGCACGGTTCCGCTCAACTGGGCTGCCAGGACGCTTGTGTTCGCCGAGCGGACAGTGCCCATCGCCTCGTAAAACTGCGGCGTGGGCTGGAGCCGCACCGTTTCGAGCGCGACTCCCTTCACGACCGGGTCGGCTTCCGCCGGGCGTTTCCCGCCCGAACTGCAGGCGAAGAAAAATCCCGTGGCGATCAGAATCAAAATCAATCGTCGAATCCTTTGTTTGTTCATTGACTGTTTCATCCTCAGGTGATCGATGAGAAAAGCCGCCAGGGGGACAGGTCTCAGCGCCGCCCCCACCCGGACTATTGCGTGACAGCCTGGGAGTTGGCCGAAAGTTCTCCGGTGGCCAGTTCCAGCGCCGCGAAGCTGAGGCGGTCATCGAAAACCGCGTTTAAGTAATTCCTCTGCGCCGCCGTGTGAGCGGCCTCAGCCCGCAGGAGGTCCGTGATGGTAGCCAGGCCCGCCTCGTAGCGGTTCTGGATGATTCGCAGGCTCTCTTCCGCCTCCGAAGTGGCCTGGCGAGACACCTGGACGCGGTCCTGCGCGGTGGTCAGGTTCAGATAAGCTTCGCGGACCTGCAGGCGTACCGCCGAGGCCATTTGCGTGACGAACGCATCGGCCTGGCGCTCACGGGCCCGTGACTCGGCAACGCGCGCGCGGTTGGCGCCGCCGTCGAAGATGTTGAAGCTCAGCGTGGCGCCGAGCGTCCAGTTGTTCCCTCCGCGCGCGGCAAACGTCCGGTTGTCTTCCTCCCAGGAGCTGAAGAAGTTGAGCTTGGGAAGGAATTCGGCCCGGGCCATGCGCACGCCGTTCTGAGCGCGCTGTTTCCCCAGGTCCATCTCGCGGAAATCCGGGCGAGCCGCCAGCGCGCGCTGCTGACGCTCGGCCAGCGCGCCGGCCTGGAAGGAGACTTCCTTCAGATCGCCCGTGACCTCATGGGGCGAGTCCTCGGGCAGGCCCGTGGCAACGTTCAGCGCCGCGTGCGCGAACGCCACGGCATTCTGAGCCTGGAGCAGGTCCTGCTGCGCCTGCGCCCACTGCACCCTGGCGCTCAGAAGGTCGGAGGGAACCGCCAGCCCCTGGTCCTGCCGCGCCTGGGCCCGCGCCAGGTCCGCTTTCGTCATGTCTACCGCCGCCTGAGCCACCCGCACGCTTTCGCGCGCCAGAAGTTCGTTCAGGTAAGCGTTGACAACGTTGAAGACCACTTCCTGGCCGGTGCGCTTTCGGGACTGGTCGGCCGCCTCGGCGTTTAACTTCGCGTCCTGGACCCGGCGCCGCGTCTGGCCCGCATCAAAGAGCGGCATCACCGCCGTGAATTGCGTCCGGAAATTGTCGAGCGGCGTCGGCGTGTTGAGCGTGTTCAGGGCAAAATCGTTGGCCGTAAACTGCCGCTGAGTCAAGAGACTCCCGAAGACGTAGACCGGATTATTGCTGCGGGTGAATCCCTCGGCGAAATCAATCCGCGGAAGATGTCCGGCCCGGGCCTGGGCAATTCCCTGCCTGACGGCTTCGGCGTAAGCGCCCGCCGCCTGCGCCGAAGGATTCTTCTCCAGAGCGATGCGCACCGCTTCCTGGAGCGTCAGCGGTGGCGCCGGCGGAGTCTGGCCCGACGCCACGGATCCGACCGTGAGAAGAGTGAGAATGAAAACGGGGGGGATGCCTCGTCTCATCATGCGGCCTCGGCGTTGTCTTCGGAAAGACCTTCGGAAATAATTTCAAACGTGGTCTCGATCTTCGCGGTCTTGGAGATCATCGCTCCCACCGAGCAATACTTCTTCTCAGAAAGCTCAATGGCCGACCGGACGGCTTCCGGATCGATCCGGCCGCGCAGCTTGTGCTTGATCTCGACGCGCGTAAAGTACGTGGGGGGCTCCTCGCGCTGTTCGGCGTGCAGCTCGATTTCGTACCCGGACACCCGCTGGCGCTTCTTGCGTAAAATGTTGATGACGTCGAAAGCCGTGCACCCGCCGAGCGCCAGCAGCGCAAACTCGATGGGCTTCGCGCCTGTGTGCCCCTCGGCGTCATCCATCACCACGGCGTGTCCCGTGCCCGATTGGGCCAGGAACTGCCGTCCGGTGCCCTCCACGGTCGTCAACCGCAGTTTGCCTTCAATCATGAGTTCACCTCAGTTATCGATGAGAGATTTCTCGCAAGCACCGGCCCCAAACCACGGCATCCCGTTCTTGCCTGGAGACTCGAGAACATTCGCAAATTCCCGCATGGCTTCTTCGAAGATGGGTTCGGCTTCAGCGGGCGATTTCTCCGCAACCTGCCAGTAGTCCCAACCCGCGGCAACGCAGGAAGCTTCGGGATAGGCCGTAAAAAAGTGGTCGAGCACGGCCGGGCCATACTTCTCAAACCTGCGCTCGAAGCGGACAAAGAGCTGTTGATCCAGAGCGAACTGCTTCTGCGCTTCGTCGCGCAGGGAGCGGGCCGCCTCCGCAAAAGTGCTCCGCGAGAGGACCATGCGCACAACGGAACGGAGCAGGTTGAGCCTCGCCTTGAACCGGCCCTCGCAGACCATCGGGTCATGGCCTGCCCACTCAACGCTCCAACCCGCGAACCCCGCCCTCAGGAGGTCGACGAACACCTGGAGATCCACTACCGCGAAGGCGCGTACGGCCCCGCTCTCAACGGCCGCGCCCATGTCCCCCGCCCAATTCTTCATCGACTCCACGTCGGGAAGGTCATAGGCGCTGCCTTCCTTCAAATAAACGGCGCGCGTGCGGCCGAGGTTGGGGATGAAGGACTCGACAGCCTGGTAGTCGTTCCGGCCGCAAAGCGGGGCATTCGGTCCCTGGGGGTCTGCATGGAGAACTACGGCGTGGTACCCGTCTCCCAGCTTTTCCAGTCGCACCCCCTCGGAGCGGTCCCCGTTGCTCAGCAACCGCAACCACGTTTCCTGAATGGCTGTATTGGCCTGCATCTTCCCTTCCTCCTAGGGATAAATGCAGTCGGGGGCAGGAGGTAACAGAAAATTTCTCAGGACAATGCCCCCACAGGGGCGGTCACGCGAGGCAGGGGGCACCCCTCCTGGCGTCATCTCAACCTGGATTCAAGCAGTGGAATCCCGGGGGGTTCCAATC
>Ga0315268_10006554_pt1 | contig 12369 bp, 11 predicted proteins | sample C1_top_MG_FD_204535 | JGI IMG/M metagenome (GOLD analysis project Ga0315268, IMG submission 204535) | Sediment microbial communities from Yellowstone Lake, YNP, Wyoming, USA - C1_top | ecosystem: Environmental > Aquatic > Freshwater > Lake > Sediment | place: USA: Wyoming | collected 2017-08-01 | reverse complement strand
CCTTCTTCGTTTTCGTCATCAACATCGGACCTGACGTAAACTTCTTTGATCATCTGGGTGGCTTTTTGTTGGGCTTGTCGACGGGGTATTTACTCGCAGCAACGCGAAAACAAAAAACGGCATATAGATATAGCTATCAGTACAGAGTTTGACCCGAAATGCATCTGTGAAAAAAGAGCAGCCATAGAACTTCGTCAACAGTCGCGCTTTGTCCGTATCATCTTTCCAAGAATCGTATCAGGGAAGCGTCAGAACTTCGACCTTAACCTTGTGGCCGTCTTTAAGCTTAAGATGTTTCCTCATGTTGACTGGAGCAATGATCTCTAGCACTGAGGCGTCATAGTGGCTTCGCAAGGCTGAGATTAATGCGCCTTTCACCTTGTTCTCTACTATCACTGGATAGCACTTTACGGAGCCAAATGTCCGATCCTCACTTTTGAAACCCTGAACCTCAACAGCCGGGTAAGCCTCCAATTCGTCGCGAGCTTTAGTGTCATAATCTGTCGACAACTTCAGATTGAGCGTCCCGGGATAAGGATCAAAGCCCAACTTCTCAATAAACTGCTTCCTGTATTGCTCTTTCGCTATGTAGTAGGCGCCTTCGCCTATACCTGTGAAAACTGTGCCCTCCAAGGTTATTGAAGGCGGGTAAGCAGCTTCCATCAGAAAGCGAAGATTGGAATAGAGCTTGTTCAGCTCCTTAATGCCTGCGTCTGTGATTCTTATGAGGCAGCCCTCAGGCGTAATCGTTCGCTTGATCCAGCCTTTCTTGTCCAATTCAATCAGGTAACGTGAAGCCGTCTGCTGAGAAATATTTAGCTTCTCTGCCAGATACTCGGTTGAAATCTTCGCCGTCCTCCGATGTGCCCCCATCTCAGCCAACTTCACGAGCGTGAAAAGATGGCGGCACGCATAGCCCTCGGACATTTCAAGGCCCCAACTGAATTCCAATGTAGCCAAATTCGTATTTAAGTGCCTCGAAAACACTGAATGGTAGAACACCTTCGCAATGCCTTAGAGTGGCATGAAAAGCCCAGATGCTTCGCAGACAATACAAGAGTGCAGACTTCTCCCGCATAACCCCCTTCTTTACGAACAAACTGCCGTATAATTCTACAGTCTGATTTCACACTAGAAAGTGCCTATAGCGCATGCTAAATGTCAAAATGTCGGTTGAATTGCCGATTAATTTGGTCGCATTACTTATCTAGGGTAAAGTTTTATCTTTCTCTCTCTCAGTTACACTCTACGACCACGACTAACTACGACTACTCCTACCACTCTATCTATCTCTCTCTGACAGACAGACAAACAGACAGACACACAGACGGGTTAGATCGTTGCCGTGCTAGTCGTCGCTATGATATTGTTGCATCTCGCCAAACTCCCAACGATGCGAGTAAGGCCGTTTGCTTTCATTGCTTGTCTTTTTCTTATGGCTACCAGAGTTCGATATTCTCAAAGAGAAAACATAAAAAAGGGGAGGTGGGGAATTCTTGTTCATCATAGCGTGCTTGAATTCTTTAATTTGTTTATTTCATGTCGAGGAGTACGCCGTTTCCTATGAAGGTATCCGGTTTAGTGGCCCTTAGGTCGTACACTTCAAAGTATCCTTTTTGTGTTTTGAGGCTGTAAATGGTGGTCCACGTGCCTTTTGTTGGACAATAGATTTTCCATCCGATCTTCAGACTTTGTGGGTCTCTGATCCAACCGTGGTCGGTGAAGATAGGTTGATCTGTCGGCGTCAAGATTAGCAATCCGTTGTTTATGGATAGGCTAGAATCAACTATTGTGCAATCGTTAGAAGTAACAGTCTCTACTACAAACTCGTTCGTCTCTACATCGTAGCCTCTTATCTTGTCGCCTGTCTTGACTTCCTGAATCGGCAATGTCTTGCCGTTAGCCATGAGGATGTTCGTGTCCCGCAGAACACATCCTCCTCCGCCGCTTGGAGGTGGAACGGCATACGTATTATTGAACCATATCTCTGGGGCGAAAAGGCCGACCACTACGACGCCCTTCTGCTGACTCGGTTTCATCTGCCAGTTTATGTCAAGCGACCACGCAAATCCGGTGATTGCTTCTCCCCACCACCACATATAGGCATGAATTTTTCCACCTGGTATTGGATTCGAAGTAGGCCCATAGGTTACTGCCCCGTAATAGACGTAGTATTCTATGCCGCTAGTTAGCGTGCGGACGTAGGACGACGCCCATGCCGAATATGGTTTATTATATGGATTATAAGGCCAGTTCACGACCGCCCCATGATCATATACTGTGTCAACGAAGTCTACTACCAAATTAGTGGAGCTACTGGAATCAACTTCCACTTGCATGTGACTAATGTGGGTCGGATATATTTCAGGAACCATCGCTATCCATATTTCGTAGTAAAATTGCACCGAGAAATAATTGTTGCCGGGAGAGCCAGTAGTTTGCGTGTCTCCGACCACTCCATACGCCTTATCAAGGCCCCAGTAACGAGTTGCAGACGCATAATCCGCAGCGGACACTAGCGGAGCCATCATCAATGAAACAGAGAGAACGGACGCAACTACGATCAAAGCGAGCTTAGAGCGCGCGCGTGACGCTAATGACATCGATTTCATTCTTTCTTTTCTCCTCTCTTTTTATTTTAGAGTTGCAAGCTCACTTGTTTGTGCACCTTCGATATTAATGTTTTATGGAACAGTCTTCTATCGGCATCAAAATAGTTTCTCAGGCGACGAAGGCAAGTGTGCGCTTTTTCACAATGCTTTTTCTTGAGAACAGCACGCCGAGTGCAATGACGGTGGCGACGATGATCCAAAGCCACCATGGAAATTCCGGGCCTGCCCACATGTTTGTCCCGCTCACGAGGGCAGCCCTGAAAGCGTTGCCCGAGGTCATCTCTCCCTCAGTCAAAACGCCAGTCTGTTTGTCCCAGTAAAAGATATAGTTGTTGTCTTGCTCTGTGAAGTTTGCGTAGATGACTCTTCTGTCAACACCGCCGTAGGTTCTGGTCGTTTCGCCCGCGATAGTTCTATTGCCGAACCCTTGGCCTAGGTAAACAGAATCACCCGTGCCCAATCCTCCAAGAACAAAATACACGCGTGCAGTGAACAAGATCATTGAAAAATCGTCCCGAGACTTCAGGTCAATGACCTCTGTTTCGTTCATTTCTGTCCGGCTCGCCGTATAAACTGTCACGCGAACCGTAACCGTTGTTTCCGCAACGTTGAGGAACTCCATTCTTTCCCATTGCACGCCTGATGCTCCGAATGCTTCTTGCAACTCGTACTCTATCCAATCTCCGCTCTTTCCCCCGAAGCTGAGGCCTGTCAAAGCTGAAACATTTGCCAGTGACATTGCAAACAACAGCATCAGAATAATCATGCCTGCTTCAACGCCTCTCATCCAATTCTTCCCGTTCAAATGGAAAGTTGTTCAAGGGCAAGGTTAAGCTTTTTGGATGCGATGCCGTTCCAGTTGAACATTTCAAGATGCAAGAATACTCAACTGGCAAGAACTAGACAGATTCCATGAGCTACCTAGCGTACGCGGCGCGCCAATAGCTCACAACATAGGTGAAACATGCATCCTGGCAGAATCAGGACTTGCATACGTGACCGGTGAATACGACAACGATGGAAAGGTCTTCAAAAGGACGATTTTAGTGCGGTTCAGTGGAAAAGCATGGGCAATATAGACATGTTTAAACAATTCATACAGAATTCTTATTTGAAGCCGTTAGATTAAACTGCACCCTCAGGCGTCCAACATGAGAGAAGCTACAGCTCTCGCGCCAGGTCACATCACTGGAGCCTTTCAGATATTCGACGAATCAGCAGACGCCTCAAACGTAGGTTCCAGAGGCTTTGGTGTTTCACTCGATCTGGGAGCCAGGACGACCGTCAAAATCAAAAAGGCCTCAGAAAACTCCCTGAAAGTCAAAATCAACGATCATGCTTCAGACTCTGCGCGGGTCTCTAATCATGTTGTAAGCACTTTTCTCGCTCGTTTTGCGGAGACAGAAAACTCTGAGATCATGGTTGAGCATCATATCCAGGCGCCAATTGGCGCTGGGTTCGGCACCAGCGGAGCTGCGGCGCTGAGTCTAGCCCTGGCCTTGAATGAGGCTTTTAACCTTGGCATGTCAAAAATCCAAGCTGCCCAACTCGCACACATTGCGGAAGTTGAGTGTAAGACAGGGCTTGGAACAGTAATAGCTGAAACGTTTGGGGGGCTTGAAATCAGAGTTAAACCTGGAGCCCCTGGAATTGGTGAGATAAAGCAGTTGTCAGTTCCAGCAAACACTGTGGTTGCATGCCTTGTTTTTGGGCCTCTTTCTACAAGTGAGTTCTTGACCAACCAAAAGACACGCACACGGATAAACAAGTTCGGCGGCGAGTTGATTGATGAATTGGTTGAGGCACCGGGCATTGGCAACTTTATGAAGCTCTCCCGGCAGTTCGCCGAGCATGTTGAACTGATAACAGAAAAGGTCAGGCATGTCTTAACCGCGGCAGACGAGGTCGGCGTTGTCTGCAGTATGCCTATGTTCGGAGAGTCTGTGTTCACGCTGATTGAGGAGGAGAATCTGCGGAAGATACTCCAGGTGTTTCGCAAACATGGCTCAAACCGACAAATAGTCATAAGTAACGTGGACCACGAAGGAGCGCGACTTCTTCAATGACCGCTACGAAGATTCCTCCTGATCACCCTAGAGCGAAATCTCTTAGAACACGTGAAAAATTGGTCGAGGGCTATTTTGACGGAATTGTCACTGTCTCGGGCCTTATCGCTCATGGTCGCGGAGAGGCTTTTGATTACCTGCTTGGCGAAAGAACAAGCAAACCGGCATTAGAAGCCATAGAAGCGGCTGCAGCCGCGCTTCTAACAGCAGAAAATCCGGTAATCTCTGTTAACGGAAACACTGCAGCCCTAGTAGCTGACGAAGTCGTAAACCTTGCCAACGTTACGAATGCAAGGATCGAAGTCAACCTCTTTCACAGATCCCGGAAAAGGGAACTGGCAATCAAAAAAACGTTGGAAAAGGCAGGTGCACGCGAAGTCTTGGGAGTGGGCAAAGAGGCATCAGCAAGAATCCCAGAGTTGAACAGCGAAAGACGGCGCGTTGATCCAAGGGGGATACTAGCGGCAGACGTTGTCGTGGTGCCGCTGGAAGATGGCGACAGAACAGAAGCTCTTGTCAAAATAGGCAAAAAAGTAGTAGCCATTGACCTAAACCCTCTCTCGCGAACAGCGCAGAAGGCAACAATCACCATAGTCGACAACATCCTGCGAGCGATGCCGAGGCTTGTGCTGACTGCTAAGAAACTGAAGAGACAAGAGGTGAAAAAATGCAAGGAAATTCTGTGCAAGTTTGATAATAAGAAAAGCCTCGCTGAATCCATAACCCTGATCAAAGAACATCTTTCAAGCATGGCAGAAAGAGGCACGAGCGCTGCGGGTGAGGATGAGCGCAGTGGAATTTGACAAGATCTTCATTCTGGGAGCGGGTGCCATAGGAAGCATTATCGGCGCTTTGCTATCCAAACAGAACGACGTAACGTTAATTGGGAACGAGGCGCACGTTGAAGCTGCAAATTCTAGTGGCTTGTCAATTTCCGGCGACTTGAATGAAGTTTTCCGTGTGCGGGCTGATACTCGAATCCGAGAAATACCTCAGCGGACGTTGATCTTCTTGACCACAAAGGCTTACGACTCGGAAAAAGCAATAAGTGGAGTGAGGAGATTTCTCAGGGAAGACACGGTTATTTTTGTTCTGCAGAATGGCCTTGGAAACGAAGAGACTGTCAAGCGCGTGGTCGGCGGCAGGGTCAAAGTCCTGAGAGGAATAACTACGATGGCCGGCGAGTTCTTCAGACATGGAGAAATAACTTATCGGAAGGGCGAAATAACGATTGAGCACGATGCCGTCGCAGAGAAAATCGCAGAAATTTTGAATGCCAGCAACATGACAAGCAGTCTTGTTGAGGACATAAGAGACAAGATATGGGGTAAAGTTGTCGTTAACAGCGTTGTGAACCCGTTGACGGCGATTTTCCGAGTTAGAAATCGTGAGATCGGCACAAAATCGCTGGCAACTGTCAGGCATAGTGTCATTAGAGAATGCGTTCAAGTCGGAAAAACTGAAGGAATAACCTTTCCAGAACATCTACAGCAAGAAATCGACAGAGAAATCCTCAACTACAACAATTTCTCTTCCATGTGCCAGGACTTAATGAAGGGAAAGAAAACAGAAATTGACTTTCTTAACGGAAAGATAGTTGAGCTAGGCCGAAAACATAATGTTCCAACACCAGTGAACGAAACGCTCGTGCGCTTCATAAAATTCTTGGAGGAAAAAAATGAGCCCCCTAGAAAAGATTAGGCAGAAAAAAGGTAGAGAGAAAATCATAATGCTAACGGCCTACGACTTTCAGATGGCAAAGATTCTAGATCAAATTGGGATCGATTTGATTCTCGTCGGCGACAGTTCAGGAATGGTTGTCCAAGGTTACAGTGACACTAAAAGCGTGACAATGGGGGATATGATCTTTCACGTCAGCGCAGTAGCAAGAGGAGCCCGACGCACGCCGATCATCGGAGACATGCCGATAGACAGTTGCAACACGGTTCAGGAGGGCTTGAGAAATGCTGAACAGTTCCTTGAAGCAGGCGCCCATGGGGTGAAAATCGAGGGAAGAAAAACAGAAGTCATTGAAGCCTTGATAAACGGGGGAGTCCCGGTGATGGGCCATGTTGGAATGCTCCCGCAGACGGCAGAAGCTTATCACGTAAAAGGGAAAAAACCTGAGGAAGCTGAGCAGATTCTTCGGGACGCTCAAGAACTGGACAGACTCGGCGTGTTCTCCATAGTGTTAGAATGCATTCCCGAAAGTCTAGCAAAAACAATAACCGACACCGTAAACGCGCCGACAATAGGCATCGGAGCCGGAAAGCACTGCGACGGACAGGTTTTGGTGATAAACGACATGCTTGGTTTTGATGAAAACTTCAAACCTAAATACGTAAAGACGTACGCCAACTTGAACAAAACGATAAAGGACGCTGTGGCCAGGTTCATGGACGAAGTTTCAACGGGCAAGTATCCTGACGAGGAACACACTTACCATTAAATTGCACAGGAGCCATGAAAAATGCATGTCAAAGGAGTGCCTGAAAAAGCTCTCCTGAAAGAGCTTGAATCGAGGTTTCAAGAAGACTTCACGTACGATTCTGGAAGAATCATTGGATCAATGTGCACAACTCCACACGTGCTTGCCAGAAAAGTGTACGGCCATTTTCTAGACAAGAACTTGGGCGACTCAGGACTCTTCCCAGCCGTGGCTGAAATCGAAAAAGAAACAGTAAGAATGCTTGGCACTCTTCTTTCAAACCCAGAAGCCTCAGGGCACATTGTCACAGGAGGAACAGAAGCAAACGTTTTAGCCCTATGGACTGCCAAGAAACTCTCCGGCAAAACTGACTGTGAAGCAATAGTGCCTGCTTCGGCCCATTGCTCGTTCGACAAAGCTACAGACTTGATGGGCATCAAAATCGTTAAGGCCAAACTAAACAACCGCTTCCAAGTCGACGTGGCCGCCGTTAAAAAGGCAATAAGTCCAAGGACCATAGCAGTCGTGGGCATAGCCGGAACAACCGGGTTGGGCGTGGTTGATCCAATATGCGAGCTGGCCGAACTGGCTTTAGAAGAGAACCTTTACCTACACGTGGATGCGGCCTTCGGCGGGTTCGTATTGCCTTTTCTAAAAGACCTGGAGTTCAACGTACCAAGTTTTGATTTTGCAATCCCAGGAGTCTGTTCTATCACAATTGACCCCCATAAGATGGGTCTGGCTCCCATCCCAGCAGGCGGGATAATGTTCCGAAATGAAAACCTCAGAAAGACGGCATCTTGGGACATCCCCTATTTGTCAGGCGGAGAGACTCAACAAGCAACTCTGGTGGGAACACGTTCAGGCGCCTCAGCCATCGCCGTTTGGACGGTGATGAAGCATCTCGGAAGAGAGGGTTACAAGAAAATCGTCAAAACCTGCATGGACCTGACCCTAATCCTCGCAAAAGAAATTCCGAAAATCAGAGGCTTAACCACGGTGACCCCGCCGACAATGAACATCGTCGGGCTAAAGTCCAGCACTTTTAACATCCACAGAATAGCTCAAGAGCTGAGACTCAGAAAATGGGCAGTCTCCCTCTTTCCGCACCACATTCGAATCGTGATCATGCCTCACGTTAAAAAACAGCATGTTGAGGAATTCTTAGAAGATTTAAGCAAGATAGTCAGTGAATTAGGAGGTTAAAGTGAGGGATCAGGTTTGTCAACGCATCCGTCGAAAAACATTATCGGAACTGAAGGGACAGAGTTGAAAGGGAAACGTATAGTTCTGTGTGTAACCGGTAGCGTCGCAGCAGTCCAAAGCCCAGAAATCGCTCGAATCTTGATGCGGCATGGCGCCGACGTGTTCGCCGTGATGTCGCCGACGGCTCAGAAAATCATTCATCCGTACCTGATGGAATGGGCGACCGGAAACCCCGTCACAACGGAGTTGACAGGCAAGATTGAACATGTGGCCTTGGTCGGCGAACACTCTTTGAAGGTTGACCTAGTTCTGGTCGCGCCTGCCACAGCGAACACGATAAGCAAAATTGCGTGTGGAATTGATGACACAACGGTGACGTCCGTCGCCTCAACGGCTTTTGGCTCAAATTGTCCGATAATCATTGTCCCAGCGATGCATGAATCCATGTACGATCACCCAATATTGACAAAGAACATCAAGGAACTAAGAAGCTTGGGAGTTGAATTCGTAGATCCAAGAATTGAAGAGGGAAAGGCGAAAATCGCCGATAACAGAGAAATCCTTGATGCTGTAATCAGCAAACTTGCAGTCAAACAAGATTTCTCTGGACTAAGCGTGCTGGTTACTGCGGGCGCGACTGTTGAGTATATAGATCCTGTCCGCGTTCTGACCAATAGAAGCTCTGGCAAGATGGGCATTGCAGTAGCAGAAGAAGCCCTGAGTCGCGGGGCAGAAGTGACACTCGTCTACGGGGTAGGGTCAGCAGCACCTCCGTCACGGGCTAACTTGATCTCTGTTGAAACGACAGAGCAAATGCATGAAGCAGTCGTGTCTGAACTAAAATCGAAAAAATATGACGTAGCCATAGCCGTGGCCGCAGCTGCCGATTGGACACCTGAAAAACCATATTCATACAAGGTCTCAACGCATAAGCTCGATACACTTAATCTAAAATTGAAACCCACTTCAAAAATCATTGACAGCGTGAAAAAACTCCGTCCTGGAACCTTTCTTGTGGCTTTTCGCGCAGAATACAAGCTGCCCGAGAAAGAGCTGATTGAAAGTGCATACAAAAGACTGGAGGAAGCAAAGGCTGATCTCATCGTCGTTAACGACGTAGGCAGGAAAGGAGCCGGTTTCGGAACGGACACAAACGAGGTCTTCATTGTAGACAAAAAGAAAGATACAATGCACGTGCAACTGGCCAAGAAGCGGGAAGTTGCAAAGAAGATACTTGATACTGTAAAAGCAAAGATCAGACCAAAATAGCCTTTTAGGCAGCTCAAACGCGTTGAATGTGAAAATCAATGCAGAAAAAGTTCAAAACCGTCGGAATAGGCGGCACGTTTGACGAACTTCACAGAGGACACAGAGTGTTGCTCATGAAAGCCTTTGAGATAGGTGAGCGCGTCATAATAGGCGTGTCCTCCGATGAATTCGTAGGAAGGATGAACAAGCCTCATAGGACAGCCTCATATGGCACTAGATTGCAGGAATTGAGGAACTTCCTTAACGAACATCGTTTCGTCGAGAGAGCTGAGATCATTTCTATTGACGACCCTTCTGGCGGACTGCTCTTGTCCAACAATCCTATTGAAGCGTTGGTCGTCAGCAAAGAAACAGAGCCCACAGCCCTGAAAATCAACGAAAAGAGAAAGAAGGGCGGACAGGCTCCCCTTCAAATCGTTGTTATCAACATGGTTCCCTCTGAAAACCATTCTGCAATCTCGACCACCCGAATTCGCAAAGGCGAAATCGACCGAGAAGGCCATTTGCTTAGGTCTTTAGAAAAATGATTAAACCTGTCCTCGACTAGATTATAGAATTAGAGAAGCGGTGTTAACGTGCAAAGGACAGGTATTGCGAGACTTCCTCTTCATTACGGGAAAGCGCCAAGATACCTAGTCTTACGCATGCGCAAGCTGGCCAAAGAAATAGTGACCATCATCGTTGAAGAGTACGGTAGCGAAGAGTTTCTGAAACGCGTTTCTGACCCGTTCTGGTTTCAAGCCCTAGGCTGTGTTCTGGGTTACGATTGGCATTCGTCTGGCGTGACGACGGTTGTCACAGGAATCTTGAAGCAGGCTGTCATCCCAGATGAGCTTAGTCTAGCTGTCTGTGGAGGCAAAGGCAGGGTTTCACGTCAGACGCCCGCAGAAATCGAAGGGATAGGGGAGAAATTCGGCTTTTCAGACGACAAGATTGAGGAGCTGTGTTACGCAAGCAGGATGACCGCAAAGGTTGATAACACGGCAATCCAAGCTGGGTATCAACTGTATCACCACACGTTTTTCATCACTGAAGACATGAAGTGGGCTGTTGTCCAGCAGGGAATGTGTGCGCAAGACCGGACGGCGAGACGGTATCACTGGCTTTCCGAAGACGTTGGAAGCTTTGTGAATGAACCGCACAACGCGATAGTCGGCTGCACGAGAAGTCAGGCTGTTCTGGACATGACTGCTAAGGAGAGTGAAGGATGCAGAAAAGCTTCCGTGGACTTAGCCAAAGAGTCACCCAAGAGGCTTCGGCGAATAGTCATCTCAGCCAAACCTGATTTTCAGAAGTCGTTGAACCAGTGGTTGCCAAAGACCGTCGAAGACGCATACAAGGGGTTGCAAGTCGAGGTCTTGTCTATGCCTCTGAACATAAACTGGAAGACGATGGAGAAGGTCTATGAATTTCAGCCGAGTGACTACGAGGAGCTCCTTGGATTCAGGGGTGTCGGTCCGGCTACAGTAAGAGGTTTGGCTCTTGTTGCAGAGCTTATCTACGGTGAAAAGCCAAGCTGGAGAGACCCGGTGAAATATTCCTTTGCGTATGGAGGAAAGGACGGAGTGCCGTTTCCGGTTGACCGAAGGGCTATGGATCGATCCATTCAGATACTCAAGCATGCAGTGGAGTGTGCTAAGGTCGGGGACGAGGAAAAGCTGCATTCATTGAAAAGGCTCAAGCGTTTTGTTCCAGATGGCCTGTCAGCTCAGAGGTCTGAGCCGCTTTGACTTTGCAGGTCATGACTGGAGTTGAAAAAGCTCTCTGTCGAAGTTAGTCAAGAACTCCGTTTTGTTTTTGCCAATCAGCACGATGTCTTCAACGCGCAGATAATATTCGCTTGCATGCCACAATTTCGGCTCTAATGCCATTACCATGCCTTTGCAGAGACTCTCGTCGTATTCGGGGCTGAGCCAGGGGGGCTCATGCACTTCGACGCCTATGCTGTGTCCCAGATTTTTGGTCGGCAAACGCGCACGCAAGTAGCCGCCGTATCCGAGCCTGTCCAACGTACTCTCCAACGTTGGGAAAAGGTCACAGGCTCGCATGCTATAGTCAGCCATTTCATCAACGGTCTCAACGACTGATTGCTGTAACGCTCCGTATGCTTTCTTGACCTCTGAACCGGCACGTCCATAGTAGAAGCTTCTGCCAAAGTCAGAGCAGTAGCCGTCAACTACGAAGCCTATGTCAAAGGCTACGGAAGTGTTAGACACTAAGCCTTTTTCCTTGGGATAGACGAATGGGTTGGAAGTGATTTCAGACCCGGATTTAACAAATAGCGACGCAGGAGGGAATGAGACGTCTGATGCACCGAGTCTTCTGCCTTGAAACTCGACTTCAAGTTCCAATTCATGCTGAGTGACGCCTTTCCCGATTTTCGGAACAACTGCTTCCATCACTCGATCAGTGAGTTCAGCAGCCTTTCTAAGCTTTCCAATCTCTTCCTCGTCCTTGATCATTCTCAGATTATCTGTCAAGTCCTCAGCCTCAAAAAAGTCCGTGCCCTTCAATGCTTTCTTGATTTCCGTTGTCATCGAACCCCAGACATGGTCGCCCAACCCGATTCTCTTCCCTTTCACATCCAGGTCGGAAATGACGTTCCTAACGAAGCCCCCGTAATCCTCATCTTTCCTCAAAATTCTGGAGTCCTTGATCCAAGTGCTAGTCGCTCGTTCAGAGGCATCCTCAGACAAAGTCAGTATGGGCTCTCCTCGGCGGGCGACAAAGACAGCGTTCGCTTTACTTCCAAGATCTATTCCGCGCCGCCAATCCACCAGCAGTCCAG
>Ga0315268_10006553_pt1 | contig 12369 bp, 9 predicted proteins | sample C1_top_MG_FD_204535 | JGI IMG/M metagenome (GOLD analysis project Ga0315268, IMG submission 204535) | Sediment microbial communities from Yellowstone Lake, YNP, Wyoming, USA - C1_top | ecosystem: Environmental > Aquatic > Freshwater > Lake > Sediment | place: USA: Wyoming | collected 2017-08-01 | reverse complement strand
AGGACCATTACGCGGGCCCCGGCGACCTGTTTCTGTTCGGCTGCGTCCTCGATCACTTCCTCGGCTGCTACGCGTCGATCAATCACTTCACCCGCACGACCGTGCGCGAGGTGATGAAGGGAGACGTCTATCGATGGCCGGCCCGGATCGGAAATCGGCCCTTGATCTGAAGCTCGATCTCCTGAAGCAGGGGCACGGGTTCTCCTTTTTCCAGGCGCTGCGGCTGCTGCGGCGGTGTGGCGGCGCCGGGGAGGAGTCGCCCGGGGACGGGGAAGGAGCGGACCTGAACCTGCGGATCCGTCCGGACCTTTCCCTCGGGTTTCCGGCGTCGGACGTGGCCCGGATCGAGGAGACACCGGGAGGACCGGCCGGCTACCGGGTGACGGTCTCTTTCCTCGGTCTCTACGGCGCATCGTCCCCCCTCCCGACGTTCTACACCGAAGACCTGATCGACGAGATGCTGGCCGATTCCACGACGACCCGCGACTTCCTCGACATCTTCCATCACCAGCTTTATCTCCTTCTCTTCCGCTGCTGGTCGAAGTACCGCCAGTTCGTCAAGGTCGTCGAGGAGGAGTTTCCCGAGGATCTCGAAAAACTGTTCTGCCTTATGGGGCTCGGCGAGACGGAGCTGCGGAAGGTCGCTGGAGGTCCGTACGGCCTGCTGCGCTACATCGGCCTGTTCACGCAGCATCCACGCTCCGCGGCGGGGCTCGAGGGCCTGCTTCGCGACGCGATCGGCGGACCGCCGGTCGAACTGATCCCCTGCCTGCTCCGGAAGGCGCGGATCCCGCCGGACCAGAGGGCCGTCCTCGGGGAGTCCGGGCACCGGCTCGGGGAAGACTGTTTCATCGGTCAGGAGATCGACGACCGGATGGGGAAGTTCCTCCTTCGGATCGGACCCCTGGACGCCGACCGGTTCGACTCCCTCCTCCCCGGGAGGTCCGCGCACCAGCGGGTGGCCGCGATGGTCGGGCTCTACCTCACGGATCCTCTCGAATACGACCTGGAGCTTGTCTTGTCCGAAGGAGAAGCGAAAACGGTCTGTCTCGGAACGCCCCGCTGGTCCGCCCTCGGGCTCGACACCTGGTCCTTCTCGGGCGCCATGCTTTCTGAAGTGGAGGTTACCTTCCCCCCACAACCCCTTTCGGAGGTCGCATAGATGATCACCGTCGACATCAAGACCCTCATCTCCCGGCTGGGACCGTTCTGCACGAGGGCTCTGGAAGGGGCGGCGGGGCTGTGCGTCGGGAGGAGCCATTACGAGGTCACCGTGGAGCATCTTCTGGCGAAATTTCTCGAGGAGCCCCAATCCGACATCCCTCTCGTCCTGCGGCAGTTCAACCTCGACGCCGGCCAGGTGCGGCAGGCGGTCGAGCAGTGCATCGAGGGTTTCCGGACCGGGAACGCGGGGAAGCCGGTCTTCTCTCCCACCCTTCTCGAATGGATCCAGGAGGGGTGGCTGATCGCCTCGGTCGATCTCTCGGAGACCCGGATCCGTTCGGGGGCGCTGCTGCTCGCGCTTCTCGGGCGTCCGATCCAGTTCGGCACGGGGCAATACACGGACCTGCTGCAGGCGATCGGCCGGGAGAACCTCCTTGCGCAGTTCGGAGCGATCTCCAAGGCGTCGGTGGAAACGCCGTCGGCCGACGAACGGCAGAAGATGCGGGAGGGGGCGGCCCCTGCCGGCGACGGCACCGCCATCGCCCGCTTCTGCACGGACTTCACGGCGAAGGCGAAGGCGGGGGAGATCGACCCGGTCTTCGGGCGCGACGGGGAGATCCACCAGATGATCGACATCCTGGCGCGGCGGCGGAAGAACAACCCGATCGTCGTCGGGGAGGCCGGGGTCGGAAAGACCGCGGTGGTCGAGGGGCTCGCGCTGCGGGTGGTGGAGGGGGACGTTCCGGACCTCCTGAAAGATGTCTCCATCCTCGGGCTCGACATGGGGCTTCTCCAGGCGGGGGCCGGCGTCAAGGGGGAATTCGAGAACCGGCTGAAGGGGGTGATCAACGAGATCAAGGCGTCTCCCAAACCGATCATCCTGTTCATCGACGAGGCGCACACCCTGATCGGGGCCGGCGGTCCTGCGGGCGGGGGCGACGCGGCGAACCTCCTGAAGCCGGCCCTGGCGCGTGGAGAGCTGCGGACGGTCGCGGCGACCACCTGGTCCGAGTATAAAAAATATTTCGAGAAGGACCCGGCGCTGGCCCGCCGCTTCCAGCTCGTGAAGCTGGACGAGCCGTCCGTCGAAACAGCGGTGCTGATCCTGCGGGGCGTCAAGGACAAGTACGAGAAGGCGCACGGGGTCGTCATCCGGGACGACGCGGTGGTGGCGGCCGCCGAGCTTTCCAGCCGCTACATCTCCGGGCGCCAGCTCCCCGACAAGGCGGTGGACCTGCTCGACACGAGCGCCGCACGGGTGAAGATCTCCCTCTCCGCGAAGCCCGACGTGATCGAGGACCGGGAGCGCGCGGTGCAGGCGCTCGAGCGGCAGAAAACGGCCATCGAGCGGGACAAGGTCCACGGGATCGCCGTCGACGAGGAAAAGCTCGCGGGGACGGTGACGAAGATCGCGGAAGAGAAAGCCGGGATCATGACCCTCACCACGAGGTGGAAGAAGGAGCAGGAGGTAGTCCACCGGGTCCTCGATCTCCGGAAGGAGATCTACGACCTGTCGACCGGGGACGGGACGGAGGAGAAGAGGGCCGAACTCAAGGTGAAGTTCGATGCCGCCTCGATCGAGCTCGAGATTGCGCGGGAAGGGGCGCCGCTCCTCCGGATCGAGGTCGACCCGGACGTCGTCTCGAAGGTCGTCTCCGACTGGACGGGAGTGCCCCTCGGGAAGATGCTCCAGGACGAGGCCGACAGCGTGGTGAGGTTCGAGGAGAACCTGAAGAAGCGGATCAAGGGGCAGGACGAGGGGATCTCCGTGATCGGCGAAGGGCTCCGGTCGTCCAAGGCGGGGCTCGCCGATCCGCATCAACCGATGGGGGCTTTCCTGCTGGTGGGTCCCAGCGGCGTCGGGAAGACCGAGACCGGGCTCGCGGTGGCGGACCTCCTCTTCGGCGGGGACCGGTTCATGGTCACGATCAACATGAGCGAGTTCCAGGAGAAGCACACGCTGAGCCGGCTGATCGGCTCCCCGCCCGGCTACGTCGGGTACGGGGAGGGCGGGGTGCTCACCGAGGCCGTGCGGCAGCGGCCGTACTCCGTCGTCCTGCTCGACGAGGTCGAGAAGGCGGACCTCGACGTGATGAACCTCTTCTACCAGGTCTTCGACAAGGGGATGCTCGCCGACGGCGAGGGGCGCGTCATCGACTTCCGGAACACGGTGCTCTTCCTGACCAGCAACCTGGCGACCGACGTGATCACCCAGCTGTGCGTGAACGGCACCCGCCCGCCGCTCGACACGGTGATGTCCGCGATCCGCCCCATTCTCAGCAACCATTTCAAGCCGGCGCTTCTGGCGCGCATGAACATCGTCCCCTTCTACACGCTTGACACGAAATACATGAAAGACATCGTCTCCCTGAAGCTCGACCGGCTGGCGGCCCGGATGGCGGAGAACAACAAGATCCGGTTCGTCTACGCGCCCGAGGTCGTCGAGCGGATCACGGCGCGCTGCACCGAGGTGGAGACGGGGGCCCGGAACATCGACCACATTCTGCGGGGAACGGTCCTTCCGCTGATGTCGAGGGAATTGCTGGGCCGGATGGGGCGGGGGGCTCTTCCCTCCGAGGTCCGCCTCTCCGTGGCGGAGGACGGTTCGTTCAAGGTCGATTTCGAGGAGTCGGGGAACGCATGATAATGAGGGACAAGGCCACCGGATGAGGCATCGGAGGCACAACTTGGCGGGGAGTCGGACCGCCGACGGGGTGGAAGCATGGCGCTGACACGTCTTCGCGGGAATGAAGCGCGGTTTTTATTCGAAATCTCCGGTGTGAAGCCGGCGTTGCTGGTGTCGCGTTTCGACCTTGTCGAGGGGGTGTCGGTCCCCTACGAGTTGTCGGTGGAGCTGGCGTGCGACGACGAGGTGAAGATGGACGACGCGCTGGGAAAGGAGGGGTTCCTGACGCTGACGGGAGACGGCGGCGACCGGATCGTTCACGGCGTGGTGGATCGGTTCGAGCACACGGGGAGCCGCGGTCGGTTCGGGTTGTACAACGCGCGGGTGGTTCCGTACCTGCAGTGGCTGTCGCTGGAGCGCGACTGCCGGATCTTCCAGAACAAGAGCGTACCCGACATCGTGAAGGAAATCTTTCAGGATTCGAAGCTGCCGACGGACCGGTTCGACTTCCGCCTGAAGGAGAGCTACGCGCCGGTGGAGTATTGCGTGCAGTACCGTGAGACGGACCTGGCCTTCGTGTCGCGTCTGCTGGAGGAGGAGGGGATCTTCTACTTCTTCGAGCACAGCGACAAGAAGCACCTGCTGGTGTTCGGGGACGGTACGGTGGCGTACAAGGAGATCGCGGGGGAGAGCGGGGTGACGTACAACTTCTCGCAGGGGATGGCCCCGAAGGAGGAGTGCATCTACCGGTTCGCCTTTTCGCGGCAGGTGCGGTCCGGGAAGATGACGCGCAGGGATTATAACTTCGAGAAGCCGGGGCTGGACCTGAAGAAGGACGAACAGGCGAAGGTCCACGAGAAGCTCGAGGTGTACGACTACCCGGGGCGGTACGTGGAGCCGGATCGCGGGAAGCGGCTGTCGAAGGTCCGGCTCGAGGAGTCGATGACGTATTACGAAGCGGCGGACGGGGAGAGCACGTGCGTGCGGCTGGTTCCCGGGTTCAAGTTTTCGCTGTCGGACCACGAGCGCGCGGCGTACAACCGGGACTATTTCCTGACGAAGTTGGTCACGCGCGGGGAGCAGCCGCAGTCGCTGCAGGAGGCGGCGGGGTCGGGGAGCGCCGGTTTCAGCTATACGAACCGTTTCACGGCGATCCCGGCATCCATTCCGTTCCGCCCGGCGCGGGTGACGCGGAGGCCGGTGGTGGAGGGGATCCAGACGGCGACGGTAGTGGGGCCGAAGGGGGAGGAGATCTACACGGACAAGTACGGGCGCGTAAAGGTCAAATTTCACTGGGACCGCGATAAAGGGCGGGACGAGAAGAGCTCGTGCTGGATCCGGGTCTCCTCCACGTTCGCCGGGGGGCAGTACGGAGCGATCTTCACTCCGCGGATCGGGCACGAGGTGGTGGTCGATTTCCTGGAAGGAGACCCGGACCGTCCGCTGATCACGGGGAGTGTGTACAACGCGGACCAGATGCCGCCGTACGAGCTGCCCGCGGAGAAGACGAAGAGCACGACAAAGACGGACAGTTCGATCGGCGGGAAGGGGTTCAACGAGATCCGGTTCGAGGACAAGAAGGGCGAGGAGCAGGTCTTCGTGCACGGCCAGCGGAACCTGGATGTCCGGATCGAAAAGGACGCGATGGAGTGGATCGGGCAGGACCGCCACCTGATCGTAAAAAGGGATCAGCTGGAAATGGTCGAGGGAGACAAGCACCTGACGGTCACGGGGGACCGCAACGAGAAGGTTGACGGTACCGTCTCCCTCAAGGTCGGCACGGACATGCAGGAAAAGGTGGGGATGAAGCATGCCCTCGATGCGGGGCAGGAGATCCACCTGAAGGCGGGGATGAAAGTCATCATAGAGGCCGGCACCCAGGTGACCATGAAAGTGGGCGGGAACTTCGTGGATGTCGGACCCGCCGGCGTGACGATCCAGGGAACCATGGTGAAAATCAACAGCGGCGGTTCCGCGGGATCGGGATCGGGCTCGTCGCCGGATCCCCCGAAACCGCCTGCCGAAGCGGACAAGGCCAAGCCGGGCATCGCCCCTCCTTCGAACAGCCCGCAGTCCAAGGCGCTCCAGTCGGCGGCGAACTCGGGAGCGCCGCTCTGCCACACCTGACCGTCCTGACCGGGCGGGCCCGTGCGGCCCGCAGGAAGAGGCGGGGAAGTAGAGGAAAGGGGTTTTCATGACATCTCCCCACGTCAGGAGGATGATCGACCACCTGTGGCGGCCTGACGGGGAAAATGAGCCTCCCCGGGTGTATGCCCTGCTGGACGCGGCGAGGGACGAATCGATCTATCCGAAGGTCCTGAACTCCGGCCTGGAGAACACATGCCTTTATAGTGGAGAGAAAGCCCGGGAGCTGGCCTGGGTAGCGCCATATCTCGTAGAACTTCAGCGGGAAGACCCCTTCACGGTGTGGGTCGTGGAGAACGGCTGGGGGAAGAGTTGGGGGATCTTTGCCGGATCACAGGCCACGCTCAACGAACTGAAACGCCATTTTCGAACCTTTCTCATGGTCTATGACGAGGAGGGCAGTTCCCTCTATTTCCGCTATTACGATCCGCGGGTTCTGCGTGTCTACCTGCCCACCTGCAACGCAAAGGAACTCGGGATCGTTTTCGGACCGGTTCGTTCCTATTTGCTTGAAGGTGAGGAAATGACCACCGCTTTGCGGTTTGGAAACGCATCCGGTTTATTGGAGCAGGAGAAGCTTGCACTTACTTGAGTCAAACGACGGTTCCAGGGCAATAAGCATGGAGAGATATGTTGCTGAAAATCCGTGATGAGCAGATGAAGATCTTCGAACAAGCCGCCCAACGAAACTTTGCAGGCGAAATGGTAGGGCATGTAAGGCAATTTGCCCCCAGGCACTCGAAAATCATTGGCGAACATGGCGTCCGTCAAGTTGTCGGCATGGGAATGGAACGGGCAAGGCGGTATGGTTTAAACAACCGCGGCCCTGTGCGTTTTTACATTGAGCTGATGTTCATGCTTGGGAGTGATTTCGATACCGACCCACAATACCCATGGGCAAGCGAAGTTCTGAATGAATCGAATTGCCCGGATCAGTCGGAGCGGGCTGATCGCTTGTTCCGCGGGGCGACGGACTATTTCGAGAAGGTTTCGGGGCCTGGAAACAAACACGAAATGGAAGCGATGCGACGGGCAACACGAATCCGTTTCGAAGACCTTCCAACCTTGAAAGGAAGCAATACGGATGAGCTTGTCAACCATCTGAACGGAATCCACCGGCAGAAATGCAAGTACATCGGCAGGAACGTGCTCATGGCATTGATTCAGCGAGGAGAACAGTTGGCCAAAGAGCGTGACCTTTCCCATGGCGCAGGAACTGCAGTGTTCGTCTGCCTGATGTTCCTTTTCGGTCACGGCTGTTTTACCGATCCGATGTTCCCCTGGATCGAAGAGAAGGGGGATGCTCCGATCACGGATCCGAGGGAGAGGGCCAGGAACCTCTATTCAAGAATGGGTGAGTATCTTGCCAATGCGCTGGCATCGATGGAAAAGAGTTAAGCTTTGATGGTCGCCTAGAGATATGAGACCTTCAAACCCGGGCACGGGGAGCGGTGCGGCGGAACCCACGAATAGCGCCGCTGCGCCTTGTCCACCCAAGATCATTACTGCCAGGTGGATGGCGACACCGGTTAAATGCGGCGATGAGGCACAAATGTCGGCGACCACGCAAAATATCCCCGCCGGGACGAACGCAACCTTCACGGTGAAGCGTGTCTCCGACAGCGGTACGATTACCACTGCCAACAGCAACTCCCGGGCCGCATCCATCGAGGGAGGGTGGGTAAGCCAGAAGTCCTCGGAAACATGGAATGGCGTGGAGGCCAAATTCACCGCTGCCGCCGCCGGCGTGCAGGCGGATTCGGAGGAAGATCATCTGTCGTTCCACCGATATCCCGATATTGCACGCCGGACGCGAACACATAACCGGCCGACGGTGGGGTTCCTACCGCTGGCCGGTCGATACACGATAGAATTCACGGACCGCCAGATGATTGTCAAGGTGAGAGTGAAGTTGCTGAACAAACAGGCGGCCAGGCCCGCCAACATAGCCGACTATGCCGCGGTGGCTGTCGGACCTCCGGTATCCGGTGCTCAAAAAAGTAAAATGAAAAGTCGGATCGAAAAGATACTTTCAAGACGGTTGGATCTTCATAGGAAACAGTGTGCCAGGGGAGACGGATGCAATTGCACGCGTGATTACAAGTGTTGTCGGTTTGAAGTCGTGGTTCAAGTATTTTTTGTTGAAAGCAACGAACACCATGTGGTGAATTTATGGCCTGGTAGCGCTCGGCATAACGTCACTAACTGGCACGTGGTTGAAACCCGCCCCAAATTGAGTTGGGCCCATGAAACGGGTCACCTCCTTGGATGGTACGACGAATATGCCGGTGGAGGCACGTGTCCTCCTGCGGACAACCCACACAATCGTTGGCGCAATAGTCGACCTGCGGGCATTATGGGGCCAGGCAGCGCTGTTTTATGGGATCACCTCGAAGATTTCCGCTCCTGGTTTGTCAACGCCACCGGTGAAAACTGGAGATTGATAGGTCGATAGAAGCATATGAAAATCCGGTTCCTTCCATTATTGGTGGGTTATGCCACGATTGTGCTTGCAGGAACGATCGGTTGCACGGAGAGGAGCAAAAACCGTATGGCTAAAGACCTGAATATTTCCGTCGAAGATGTTGCGGACGAGGCCGGAATGCACAATAAGCTTGTCGTCGAATCCAACGGCAGCGCCACTTATATCATGCGAAGTAATAGCGAATCGAAGGAATCCCGGGAAATCGGACAATATGCGATCCGCCTGGACGAAGACAGGCTTAGCAAGGTACACAAGGTGTTCGAAGGTCCGGAGTTCAGGAACATGGCGGATCATTGGGGGCAAGTGGAATCCGGCGAAGCGACGAGGCTTATCACGTTGCGCCAGGGGGATGTGGAATCTCGTAAATTTATCAGCATGGAAAGGACTGCTCCATCAAATTATGAACCGGTGAAAAAAGCGATCGGGGATTTAGTGGAGGAACTCAAGAAGCATCCTGTTCGCGTCCTACGCGTCGATATTCAGTGGCCCGGCAATCCTATTCAACGGGACAAAAGGTACCCGATTACGGTCACATTTATCAATCCGGGTGCAAAAAAAGCGCTTTTTTGGAATCCCTTCGCCAAAAAAAGAAGAGAAAATTCAAAACTGGGCATTCGCGCTCAACGTTCGGATGTGGATATAATGGCGCTACGGGAGCACCATTATATCCGTCAGGATATTACGCGTGAAAACGCGAAACGTGTCGACAAGAATCCCCCCCTGGATCAAACGTTTATAGAACTTTCTCCTGGCAGTTCGGTTCTGTTTCCTCTCGATATCGCGTTTGACTGGCCCCCCGGCGAATACCTGGCGCAGTTGGTATGGGAGGATTACGGGATTCAAAAAAACGAGGACGTTTTAAATGGCGTGCTTTACTCCACAAAACAGTCGATCAGGGTAGAGGGTGTCTCAAAGCTCGGTGACGAGCGATCCGAATCCGAAGGTGATGCAAACGAGCCCGATGAAGAAGATGACGGGAGATGACCACTCGAACGGAATCGACAGGGGAACCGGGAAACCATGTTGAAGATACGAAAAGTGCAAATGGTAGAACTGGCAAAGGTGTCCCTCAAGAGTTTCGAGGACGACATGGTCGAACACATCAAGAAGTTCTTCCCGAAATACCATGAGGTCATGGGCGAGCCCACGGTCCGCAAGGGAATACGATATGGAATCGACCGTGCGAAGGTTTACGGCTTCACGACCGAACGCGACGTCTGCCTGTACATCAATTTGATGTTCCTCCTAGGAAGCAACTTCGACACGGATGTGCAGCTTCCCTGGCTCGCGGACATTCTTACGGACGAGGCCGGGATGGAGGCTGCTGCGCGGATGGATAAAGTCTATGATGCGGCGTTGAAATATCTCGATGACGTCGCGGGGGTCGAGAATGAACACGCGGGACGGGCGCTGAAAACCATCCCCGGAATCCCCTTTGACGATTTTTCGCTCTCTGCTACCGGGAACATCGAGAACAGGATAGGCGGAACGATCAGGAAGATCTGGCCCCGGAAAGTTGCGAGGCTAGGGGAAGAACTGACGCGCGGCCTGATCCGGAAAGGAATCGGGAACGCGGGACGATACGGGATTACATTCGATCGCGGCGTTGCGATCTATGTCGTGTTCATGTTCATGGCGGGAAGCGGTTTTGATCGTGATCCGCTGTTCCCCTGGGCCGGTGCGGTGTTGGCCGAGAAATCCATCGCGGACCAGTCCGCAAGGGTCGGCCGCCTGTACGGGGAGATGATGGCGTTCCTGGAGAAATGGTCTGCATCCTGAGAGCGGAACGCAGGTAGAGGGGACGGCACGTGTCAAAATGCAGCGATAAAAAAGGGGCGGGAAATGCCGGGAAGAACAAGCCTGCGACGGACGTAAAGAAAACGAAGGAAGATTGTCCCAAGATCGAGTACGAGCTGGTGGAACTCGTCGAGGTGGTGACGCAGGACAAGGAGAAATGGGTCAAGGGCGCCGCCATGGACGCCACCGACACCACGGTCATCACCAAAAGCGTCGAACGGACCGCCGCCACCAAGGACGGCGCCAACTTCAAGCAGTACATCAATCTCGGAAAGGATTTTGAGGGGGCCGGGAATCGGCATCCCGAATACGGCCGGGAGATCACCTGCAAGGCACGCGTGAAGCAAAAAAATGGAAAAACGGACAAGTTGGCCGGAGTGAAAGTCAATTTCAGCCACAAACGCACGGACGGGCCCAACCGGTCCGGCGCGGAAATCTGGAGCGGCGCCGACCTGACCGGTAACCAGAAGGAGGGTTTCGGAAGCGCGGGAGGAACGGCCACCACTTCCGGGCAGACCGACGCCAATGGGTGGACCGCGCAGGTCTTATTCTTCTTGTCCCAGTATGGAGGCGACCAGTTCGAGATCAGCGCCGTCCTGGACCCGGTCACCCCGGGGGCAACGGGTGCATCTCCGGTGAAAACGAAAGCGAAATACGTCGTGTGGCGCAAGTTCTGGTACCAGATGACTTCCGCCGACGGCTACAATCCCCCGACACCGTCCAAGGCCGAGGAAGCCTATGCCAAGGTCTTTGCCGAGATGGTGAAGGCCGGCGAGAAGAAGTTCAAGAAGGAAGACATGCCCGTCGGTCTCCGGGACAGGACCATCCTCAAGGAGTACATGCTCAAGCAGGGCGGCGCGAACAAGGACGTGGCGGCCATCGGCGCGCACAACAAGAATGAATTCAAAAAGGATCCGATTTATATATCGGAGCCCGACAAGTATCCGATCAAGGCGCATCTGATTATCTGCGAATATCAGTGCGATCCAAAAACGAATGCAGGAAATCCTGCATACACCGGACTGGGCAAGTTCGTATTGACGAAGAACGGCCAGGAAGTCACCCTTCCCCAAGGTTCAGGGGGCCCGATCGTGTGCAAGCCGGGCTTGAGGGAAGGCACGAACCTGGTCATCACGGGCGAGTGGAGCAAGAAACTGGTCCCCTGGCTCAAGGGGGGGGATATCACGGACGCAAACATCGACATCGACCCGGGCCGGGCCGATACGCTTTCCGTCAAGATCGACCTGTCCAGGGGAGGAATAGGGGCACCCGTACCGTCGTCCTCACAAATGGTGTACGTCAAACTTCAGCTGGATACGGCAGAGGATTTCCTGGGCGAGTCGTTCGGCAAAGGCCAGATCCTGTGCGTTTACCGTCCGGCGGCTGCGGCGGGGACGCAGGGTAGCGCGGAAGACTACAACGACACGGTGGCCCACGAACTGGGCCACATGTGGAACCAGACGCCCGTACCGACCAAACAACCGGAATCGTTGAAGGATCATCCCCTGCAGTACGTTGGCCACGGCGGAACGGGCTCGCACTGCCGCGACGGCGCGAAAAAATCCAATACGGCGGGGGATGCGACCGCCAGCCAAAACGCCAGCACCACCATCACCAAAACGGCCGCGGCAACGGATACGCACGAGGTTGCCAGCACGGCCGGTTTCATCGGGGGGCACAAAGTCACCGTAAACGGGGTGGAAAGGGAAGTGGACGGGGGGGACGCCACGCACCTGCACTTTACCACCCGGTTTGCAGCAAACAAGGACGAGGCCGTGCAGCAGAAATTGACGTACGGCCCTGTCAACTGGAACGACGCAACCCAGGAGTACCCCTCTCCCGGTGGGGGAACATGCCTGATGTACCATTCCTACTGTGAGGACTGCAGCCACGACTTCTGCAAGACCTGCAAGCCCTACCTCCAGCTTCAGGAAATGTCCTCCATCTGACCATGACGGGTGGGGAAAAAACGGGTACTGCGGGGAAAAACCGGGAAATTTGAACCGGGCCAAGGGAAGGAAGTGACATGGCCTCCACGGAAGAAGTCGTCGCGAAGATCCTGAACCTCACGGAGGACGAGTTTTTCAGCGCCGACCAGTCGGTCCTGGGCCCGCGCGAGTCGGACCTGCTGGACATGGACTTTTCCGGCGTG
>Ga0315268_10006552_pt1 | contig 12369 bp, 11 predicted proteins | sample C1_top_MG_FD_204535 | JGI IMG/M metagenome (GOLD analysis project Ga0315268, IMG submission 204535) | Sediment microbial communities from Yellowstone Lake, YNP, Wyoming, USA - C1_top | ecosystem: Environmental > Aquatic > Freshwater > Lake > Sediment | place: USA: Wyoming | collected 2017-08-01 | reverse complement strand
GAATCGGGAATTTTAACTGTCTTGGGCGTATCAAGTGTCACACCCGTACCCTGATTTACAATCAGATACAACACGAGAACAGTAAAAATATCCATCAGCGAAGTGAGCATCATCCCCGTCGAGCCGCCTCTACGCTTGCTGCGGGACATCCGTTTTTTCCGGCGAGAATCACTCATGGTGCATCACCAATTGACACTTGGGGAAACAGTATCACTTTGCGCGGCTTTGCTTGCCCCGGCGTATATATCTCCGCAACCTTCACCGCATCCATCACGGCAATCAGCGATTCATAATCAATATCCGGCTCCAACAGCACGTTGATATCAACCTTATCCATATTTTCATTTTTAAACTGCAAGAGCGTCTCGGATAATTTTTTGTAGTCGTATTTGTTATTTAAGTTGGGAATGGTATCAGTCACGCTTTTGCCATTGCTGATTTGCAGTGAACTCTTTCGCACAATAACTTCTATAATCACGGGGGCTTTAAGCGGTGCAGCGCCGCCTCCGGCCTGTGCCGGAAGATTCAGTTCTTCAATCGTAATCTGCGTAAATACAGCAGTCAGCAAGAGGAATGAGATCAACACCACCATCACATTTATCAACGTGGTAAGTTCGAGTTCCGTTTCTTTATGTTCACGCCTTTTCGCCATGATCAGCCGCCTGTTGTGGTCGCAGTTGTGCAAAAGAAATGATGTTCAAGGTCTTGAGCGAGGCCATTTCCAGGCTATCGATAATATTACCCGCTTTGGTTGTCAGGAATAGACTCACTACCAGTAGCGGTATCGCAACAATCAAACCGAAAGCGGTACAGTTCATTGCTTCCGAAATACTGGCTGAAAGCAAGGCTGCTTTCTCTGATGCTGCTGCATTCGCAACCGCCTGAAACGCCTGAATCAGTCCAATAATTGTCCCTAACAAACCCAGCAAGGTGGAAAGGTTTGCGAACAGCGCGATGTATGCGGTACGCTTTTCCAATTGCGGAATAATCGCCATCATCTCCTCCTCCATCACGATTTCGATATCCTCCCTGCGCCGCACCGAACCTTGCCGCTCCAAACCCATCATAAGGAGCTGGCTGATTGACGACTTGTCGTTGCGCGTCATTTCACGCGCCTGGTCGAAATCACCCTTATAGAGCACCGGGTGCAACTTCTCCCACATCCTGCGGTTAGCTATTTCCACTCTTGTAAGTTTGATAAATCTCTCAATGCCAATTGCCATGCCGGTGGAACCAACCAGCAAGATCGGGTACATCCAGAATCCACCATCGTGGAAAAAATTTGCTATCGTATTAATAAGGCCCATTATTTAACTCCTACATAAAATTTAAATTAAAAATATTGCTTAATTTGGATTGCTAAGTTTGTAAAAATCCAATTCGCGCATAAATACAGATTTATCAACGGGTGTCATACCGTCACTCAAAAGATTAGAGTTAAGTTTGGTTTCCTGGCCAATTTCAGAACTTTTCCACGGAACAATGACAAGAGACTTTGGCGTTTCATTATTGCCTACAATTGACATGCCTGAAACAACCTTGTCACCACTATCGTCATCTTTTCCCTTTTTTTCCCCGGCCATTGCGATAGCCGCAGGCAACAATAACAAACATGCAGCATAAGCAAAATATTTGAGCATATTTCCTCCTATTTCTTGATTCTATTTTGAAGATCGGCAATCCAGATTTTAACTGTCTTGTCATCCTGAACAGCATTGCTATAAATCACATAATGCTTTAGTGCACATTCATAGTCCTTCATATACAGGTCACAGAGTATGCCCAGGTTTCTGTGAGCCATTTTAAAATCGGGGTACGTTACGAGTATTTTCTCATAGAGTTGCCGTGCTTCTTTAAACCTGCCGGTCTTCCAATAGAGTAGTGCATATTCATTGTTTGCTACCGGGTTTTCCGGCTCTATAGTGAGGGCTAGTTTCAAGCTGTCTTCCGCCTCCTTTAATTTTCCAATCTTCTTATATGCCAGCGCCAGATTTATGCTGGGTATCGCATTATTGGGGGCTGCTTTAACTACTTTATTTAATAACTCTATTCCCTTGTCATATTCTTCTGCCTTGATGAAAGCCATTGCCGCATTAAAATCTGCTCGCTCCTCGGCACTAACGACTACAGCGGCTTTAGCCGGTTGGGCGGACAGGATCGGCTTGGCAGGCCGGACATCCGGCTTCACCGGCTGGTTGCCGGCACAACCATACAGCACCAGCAGCCACAAGATCTTGCCGGTGCTGATCAGCGCCTTCACATTGAATGTTTCCACCGGGTAGCGATGCTTCATTATCAACCTGTCCTTGCCCTTGTTTGACACACCTGAATTCATAAACCGTGACACTTGCATGACTGTTATTTACCTTGCGATACCAGCTTGCTTTTCTTTGACTTGGCGGCTTTCTTGTCAACAACCGGCTTATCGGGCACAACTGGCTGTTGCACCCCATCCGGAGCCGGAACGTCCGCCGGAGCCGGAGTTACTGCCTGTGCGGCGGGCGTTGCCTGAGCCGGACCAGTGTCTTGCACCGTCACAGGAGCGGGCTCCGGTGTTTTCTGTATAGAAGAATCAGGTACAGGAACCGGCTTTACGATTACAGGTACAGGATCAGTCAGTGCCGCATAGCTTACAGTATCGATTGCTCCAATGTAGCCACTGCTCTCTTCAAATTTTGCATAGCGCGCCGGTACGAGCTTGGCTAATTTTGCAAAGCTTTTCTCTATCCACAAGTTATAGATGCCCAGAGACAGCAACTCAAGATTCTTTTCGTGCACCTTAATGGCTTTCTCCTCAAATGGATAGGCTTGATCATCAATGGCAAGTTCATACTGTTCCTTCTCCATCGCATTCAAATCGTCCGGCCGTTCGGATTCAACCAATGAGCGATTGAAGTTGTAATACATCTCTGCAAGGTAATAAGTAGCGGCAGAAGTAACATCACCAACCTCATAATTCAACAGCTTCTCAAAGCCGTCTTTTGCCGCCTTCATTGCATTCTTCTTCTTGAGCAGATTCTTGTCAAACGGCTTGACCAGCTTAATCTCGACAAACTGTCCAAATAATGGTTCAGTCAATACCAGCGAAGAAGTGGCGGCCAGATAACGCGTTCTATCCGTCCTTTCTGCGCCGGCTTGAGCATCGGCTGCAACGATTGCCCTGAGTTCGTCAAAATAGGCACTTGTATCATTTCGCGATTTAAGGACGTCTGCAATTTTGTTACGCGTTTCCAATGCGGGTTCCAATGGTTTCGGGAAGTAACTCACATAGCGCCGGTAAACCTGCATTGCCTTATCAGTCTCTTTTGCAGAAACATACAAATCGGCCGCAATCTGCAATGCATCGCGGCGCACCGCAACATCCTGCGACTCGGTTTCAATGCGCTCATACTCGGCTGCTGCAAGAGAAAGCTTGCCAGCCTCCTTGTATACATAAGCAATCTTTTTGGTCACTTCAGGTTGCAGTTTATTTCCCACATAGTTGGTACGGAACGCATTCAATACTTCGGCGGCTTTATCCCATGCCTTAAGCTGCATCAAGGCAGCCGCACCATCATAATCCGCCGAGGCACGTATTTTTGAAGTTGGTGCATCCTTTGCCACTCTGAGAAACTGTTCTGCCGCGGTCTTGAAGTCAGACAACTTGCTTGCTTGCTCGCCCTGTTTATAGATAGACGCAGCCAGATTTTCGACCAGATCCGCACGTGACTTATCATCCTCGGCTGTCAATTTCAGAACGCTCTGGAATCCTTCTTCCGCATCTTTATATTTCGCCAGTTCAAACGATGCATGGGCTATTATCAGCCATGTGGAGCGACGAATTTTCTGATCGGCGAGAGGGAAGTTTTTCAATAGCTTCCGACCAGTTGTCACTGCAAATGCATACTCTTTCATGCCAAATATATCATCGGCTGCAGCCTCCATTACAAGCGCAGCTTTTTCATGTTTTGGAAATGCATCGGCAAACTTCAGGGAGCTGCGGATAACATCGCGCTTAACCCGTTCCTGCTCTCCTTGCGGGGCAATGGCAAGATTCTCACGATGCGAATAGACAGCATCATAACCGGCCTCCGCAGACTTTTCATGGACAGGATAATCATAGGCGGTATGCTCATATTCAATGGCAGCCTGACCAAAGGATTTATTTTCAAGCAACAACTCGGCCAACTGGAAATTAATCGCAGGAGATTCAATTTCTTTCGGGAAAGAAGTCAGGAAGTCACGATACCATTTCATTGCTTCCTGGAAATTTTCAGCCTTGTCTTTTTCGAATTTCTTTTCCTGATACAAGGCATGGTAGTGGTTCGCAAGCTCTTTCAGGCTAGCCTTGACATAGCCCAATACCTCGGGGAACGCCTTGATATCAAAATGTTTCCAGTATTGGGACTTCAAGCCGTAATTAACGACAAATTCTTTATTGGCTTCAATTACAAGCCTTGGGAAGTCACCCTTCTTGTATATCTCGATCACGCGCGTATCAAACAGGGGCGCTTTCTTGTGATAAGGATTACCTTTGACGAAAGCTTTATAGGTAGACGCAGCATCGCTATAGCGACGTTTATCAAGATAATATTCACCCAGATTGCTATAGACGTTTACTTCATAACTGCGCTTCCCGAACTTGTTGAAATACGCAATTACTGCGTCTGCACCACCCAAATTGGAGAAAGCCAGACTCACTACCCGATATGTGTCTTCAACGCGTTTTGCATCATAATTATCCTTGGGGTGTTCAAAATCATAGCCCGTCTTAATCTTGTAATCGAGCAGAGCAACAAATCTGTGCAGAGATTCTTCATATAGCTCCTGCTTGTAGAACGTCCACCCCAATTTATAGAGTGCGAGTTCAAAATAAGAAGATCCCTCTCCAATATCAACAATCGATTTATATGCATCTTCAGCATCCAGAAATTTTTTGCGTGTAAAAAAGTACTCGCCTCTTCTGAACTGAATTTCATCAAAATAACGCGACTTTGGGTAGTCGCTGGCTATTTTGTTCATTATTTTCATTGCTTCTTCAACCTGTCCAATCTCTTCATAAGCACGGGAGAGTTGATACAACACCTGGTCGTTCCGTTCATAATTCGGATACTTGGCCAGCAGTTTTTTATAGAGCGCAATGGCTTCCAGCGTTCCTGCAGACTGCAGGTCGGCACCAGACCCATCAGGGGTTGCAACAACTTCAGCCGCAACACTCGACTTGATAGGCGCGCTTTTCGTTGCACGCTCTTCAAAATCCTGACCAGACTCTTTTACATTACCCTTGCCCTTCTTCCTCTTTTTATCGCCCTTTGCAAGCGGCAGTGGTTTAATTTCGGCGGTCACGTCAGGTGCCGGCACCGCGGCTATTTTCGGTGCTTCAAACGCCGCAGGACGATCCATTTTTTTTGATCCATCCCGCGTGGTCTTTTTCTCATTGCCGGAAGCGCCTTCAAGCGTGCCATATTCCTTCTGGATTTTTAAATCCGCCAGGCGGCGCAATGCTTCGGGCGTCATGGAAGATTCGGGAGTCTGTTCCAAAAATCGCTGATAGCTTTGCATGGCTTTATCGAAGCCACCCTCAATTTTTGAATCTTTAATCTCGATCTTCATGTCCTTTAATTGCCCGATTGAACCCTTGTTCGAGCTTGTGGCACAGGAAGCAAGCAGTCCAATCAGGACAAAAATATAAAAACGGGAATAGCTCATTTTCCCCCGCTTTCTTCCAATTGTTTCTTGCTTGCACGATCATAGCTTTCCGACAATGCAAAGCGTGCTTGAACCTGATATTCTTCCAATCGCTGGCGGCGCTGGTCAAGCTCATTGATCGCCATCACATCAATCATATGACCCTGCCTCGCCATCAGCGTGCCAACCTTCTCCTTTGAGTCACGCACACGATTCTTCAGTTGCCGTAGCTGATCGTCATAGCCCTTGTAACTCTGTGTTGCAGCCTGGCGTGATCTTACGAATGAACGGTATATGTTTCTGAGCCTCTCGACGTCCGCATCAAGCTGATGGAGATGCTTATAGGCTTCCGTAAGTCGTTTGTCATAGGTGGTTAAAATCTGCCAGTGCAGCACACCTTCAAGCCGCTTGATGCGCCTGCGTATGTCATTTGCAGATGCACTGGAATCATTTTTGTACTTTTCCTGAAGTAACCGCAGGTTTTCCCGCTCAATTCTTTCATCGGCTGTTTCCAGAAACTCGGGCCTTGGGGAAACCAGCATGATCTTCAACTTGTCATCCAGCGCCTGGCGTTGCTCAAGTCTTAGTCTCATTTGAGAATCAATCGCCCGGAACTGTTTATCTACATTGGGCAGTATGGATTCATAGTATCTGGAACGTATCCTGATAATGTCTTCATAAGCATCGAGATAGCCATCCCACGACTCCAGTCTCTTGCGTAAATCGTCAAGATCGAAATAATTTTTCAGCGATTCCTGAAAATCATTGGATGCCATCAATTCCAGCAAATAGTAAGTTTCCGGTGAGTCGGGCAATTCCCTGAGCTTGACCACCCAATCTTTATCCTGTTTCAACTCGTCACGAACCAGTGCCTTAAGAAACTTGCCTTCGCGGATACTCTTGATCGATGCATCCAGCTTGGCAACTTCTGTACCGAAAGCTTCGAGCGCGCTCCCGTAAAGCAGTGCTGCCCTGCCATACAATTCGAGCTTCGAATATGCATATGGCACACCTAACATGCTTTCCTGAACCGCCTTGTCCGTGACATTGCGTTTTATCAAAATGGACCAGGGCACCAATGCGCGATCATATTTCCCCAAAGCGGCATCAGTCCAGCCTGACCCCAGCAAAGCCCTGTTTGAAAAAGGTCCCGTCAACCGCACACGATCAAGATACAGCTTCGCCAATGCGGGCTGCCCTGCAGCGATCAGCCTGTTACCCAGCAACAGGTTAGCCTTGTCCTTGATGGCCAATGTGCCTTCATCATCACTTTTGATTTGCCCCGCTTTATCGAGCTGTTCAAACCCTTTCGCTTCCTGGCCGTTCTGGATTAACGCAATGCCGAGGTTATAAGTCGAAAAACCTTCCAAACTTTTAACTCCCTGCAATCCCTGCAAGATTCGAATCGCATCCTCAAATTTCCCGTTAAGCATATAGATCTGCGCGCGCAAAAAAAGCTCGTCATCGCGAATTTTTTCAGGGAATTTGCCGGTGATTTTTTCGATGGTACTCAGCGCATTTTGGGGATCATCTTTCTGCATATAGATCCGCGCAAGGCGATAGGCTGCCTCATTGCGTATTGATTGATCAATGCTACCCTCCAGAACCGCCTTGATTGCGCGGCCGGCGCGCTGATGCATGCGGTAGGACAGCTCAAAGTCACCCACCGAAAAATTGGCATAATTGATCTGGAAATGCAGCGGGTCGAGATTGGGGTCGTCCAGCCGGTAAAATTGTCCCAACTCGGTATCCAGCCGCGTGATCGCATCGAAATATTCGCCCTGGAAGGCATCATAAAATGCCTCACCAAGATATAGATCTTTCGCTGCCGCACGTGAGGGAACGTCACCGGCAAAGGAAATGGAACTAAAACACAATCCGAACAGGCAAATGTATCGAAGCATCATGAATAATTAATCTTTAAAGCCGATACTTTGATTACTTGAACCAGGTCCTGCCAGAGTAACTTCGATCAGTTTGGGTTCCACTGTTTTAGTGAATTTGCTGCTGGCACTCCGCAGATAATCGCTATTACCGCTTGACTTTCCGATTAACGACACATCTATAGTGTGTTCACCAGAACGGATATTGCCCGTATAAATGCGTTGCACGCCTCCACTTTGCAAGGCCTCAAGTTCTTTGAATGTGTAAATATGGTGAGTTGTGTCTTTCCCGTCGATCTTGATATTAACCGCGTCAAGCCGGAACTTGTCACCTTGTGCAATCGATACAAATACAGACACCTCGGTATTTGAAGGGTAGATCAATTTCTCTTCAAGCTGGGTGAGTTCTGTTGAAATACCCAGAACATCCTTCTTGATATCCTGCACCTGTTCATCGAGCCCTTTTATCTGCTCTTTGGATACCTCCTCCGCCATACTGCCAGACATCCAGATACAGACCAGCACACCGATCATGATGCTCTTTTGAAATCTATTCATGAGAATTACCTTAGATATTATTCTGTATTGCAAGAGCGTTGTAAGCACAACTTTCAAAGAATTCACTTACCTAACCCCAAATCAAGTACGACGCCAATCTTGCTGTCATCAACAAGCGCGATGATATCATAGAAGAAAAATCATTCAGGAAAACAAACTCCTTGAAACAACAGACTGGAAGCAAAAAGCATACTCGTAGACTGATTCCTGAATTTCTGAAACTTATGAATTCATCTCACAACCTGTTTCAGCAAGCAGTCGATTAAAATGAAATGGTGCGGAATAACATCGACTTCCAAAACCTGTGATTTGCCAAATTACTCGTAATACGCGGCTGAATGTATCAATCTAAATGGCTACAGTCATGTTTGTGTTCTACGAATGGAAAGGCGAAATGAACGAAAGGCGATTTGCTGCGCATAAAAATCAGACGAACGGTCATAAATACATGACAAGCGGAAAAATGCAGGCACTGCTTCACTAGATCGAGGTCAATCCGAACGGGTATGGCGATGGTGCCACCCATGATAATGAAATTCACCATACCCGTTTCCCTCTCTCCAGCTCCCTCCCCGCAAGCGGGCGAGAGGGGCATGGTCTCGCTGCGCAAGTTTCACGTTAAAGATACAGGAATGCATCCCGCGCGCGCAGATTTGAAGAGCCTCCCAAGGGATTATCCGGCTTAAATGCTGGCCTGTCGGATTTCGCAGTACGTCCCCTTCAGTAACATCAGCAAACCACATCAAACGCAACGTCAAACGATACCTGCTGCGGTAAATCCATCTTCAACAGCTTTGACCCTCTGTGCCAAATAATCTGCACTCTTGTTTCTAAATAAAGATCGCGTTGCCAACACTACCGCCCGGCGGCTATCCGAAAACTGGGAGGTACGTGAAAGATAGAAGGTCAATGCAATATAAAACATCGCGGCAATCTGGTTTCGGGTGAACAAATATTTCCCGCCTGCCTTGGCGGTGATGATCTTATAGGCGGCGTAGTTATGAATTCCACTGTTGTGATGGACCCAGCCAAAGTCATTACCGGCGCTATACGGCGGGGTCGCTTTCACAAAATTTTTCATGCGTTTTGGCTGACCCTGCAGCGTGGGATCCTCCATATTGCGCAGTGCCGTGCCTGGCCCGTCGAAACCAATGCCAAGCTCCCAAGTCCATTGAGCTATCGTGCTGGAAAAATTACTGATGATGCAGCCGAAGATATCAGAATACGATTCGTTCAGCGCCCCTGCCTGGGTTTGATATTCCAGGCGTGAGGTGTAGTCAGTCACACCATGAAACATTTCGTGCCCCACCACATCCAGCATCGATGCAATGGAATAGAACGAGCCATCAGGATATTTGATCTGACCGTACACCATCTGCTTGCCGTTCCAATACGCGTTTTTCCACTGCCTGGCTGGAGTCACGCCTTCTGAACGGTCCCAGCAATTAACCGTGGAAACCATCTCCCCGCCCTTGTTATCGATATTGTTGCGAATGACAATATTGCGCAAAAAATTTGCAACAGCAGATCCATTGGCATGAGCGCCTATCGCTTCCAGTGGCCACGGTGACGGCGGCTTGACATACACGGCACCGGGTAGCTGACTTCTTTGCACCCAGGGATCCTTGAAATCAAAACCGTACGTTGTGACGTTCAAAATGCTGTCATGCATCTGCCTGTTACCATTGCCCAGCCTCTCAACCGTAATCGTTCTACTCTTATTCTGGGCATCCGTAACCACTTCCTGCACGGCAGCCATGGCATTGAGGCGCGGCAACTCCGCCAACAGCTTGCCCGAATGAGCATCAACCACATAATCCATCAATGGCGAGTCGATGTTTCCGGTCGCAGAGATAGACCGACTGCGCTTCGGCACATCTTCCATGATGTAAGCAAGACACCATGTTTCTGTATTTTGATCAAAATAATAATACAGACGCGGAGTCTGGTTAAGCGATTTAAGGGTTTGCCCGGAAGTTTTTGCCGCAACCTTCAATGCGTTTGCCGGTGACACAGAGGCCACATGATTCACGCCACTTGGGGTGCCCAACGAAGAATTAATCGCAAGGCATTCATTATTCTTGTCCAACTCAACAGTCACCAACGACCCATATACCGGAATCTTGTTAAAATACTGCCTGAACTTGACCAGCATCGTCCCGGTCAGCGGCATCGCCTCACTGCCAAGACTTTTGAATTCACTCTCCGCCGTTTCAATTTTTGGCCGGACAAATTTCTTTAGCAAATCGCTTGCAAGCGCTTGATCCAGATGAATCAAAGCAGCCGATTCAGGATCCATCTTTTTGACATTAAAGGCCGCACCCGCAGCGATGCCTCTGAGCGCAGGGCGTGACTTTGCCAACGCAATAAATGCGGCCTTACCAGATGGTTCGGATGAATCAAGCAAAAACCCGGAGAGTCCAGAGGTTGATATACGGCCAGATTTTCCGCCTGCTCCGCCGGCCGCTTTGCGTGCTTGGCCGCCACTTGCCTTTTTCTCATTATTCTTTGCCATAACCACTCTCCTTGTCCATATTCTAATCCACTATATTAGAGGTCAAAAAAACGATATTCGATAGCGAAACTTTAAAGCAATGCCGCCTGGAAATGCATATAGTCAAAATCCCGTGCTTTCCCCATGCTGACCCAGTTCTCCTCTGTAAAAATATCGATAACAGCCCGCGGCATCGTGGCCCGATCGCGGTGAATAGACATACTGTTTTGATCAGGGTCAAGATCAATAGCCGCGCCCCAGCTATGAATGCTCCATGAATTTCCTCCCCTTACCCGCCGCACATTAAGGCAACCACCAAACAAATCCATACGGGCCTCCTGCACCTTTTCCAGACTCCCATAATGCTGCAGAATGCCTTTCAGCACTCGCTCCAGGCTGTCTTTAACTATTTCATGGCAAGTGATCTTGTTTATCGTCTTGGTCTTATCCCATGAGAGCCGCATCGGATAAGGGAGAATCAGCTTCACCTGATTTTCACCAACATTACCATAGTATCCAACCATCTCCGAAAAATTTTGTCTGGGCCAATTATTCGCCATTACCAGAGCTCCTCTACTTGAACTGGTCTATAACTCTCATCCTCTTTGTGTCGTGCCGCATACAAATCGACAATCGCATTGCGATCATCGGCTGACTCATGCAACGTCGAGGTAGTTTTCGCGGACGATGCAGCCCCACCTTTGGTTTTGGATGACCGTTCTGGAATCTTACCTGCCCCCTTCAGACTAACCAGCTTCCCAATCGCATCAAACCAGAATGGCGCGCCCAGTGATGCCGCAAGCGCCGTGATAAACCATCCAATCAGCGAAAACATAAAATATTTTGGCTCATTATCACTGCTGCCGGACTTATCATCAGCCCACCTGGTGGGCCATCCTACAGGCAGATTTTGCAACTCCTTCAATGCCTGCAATTCCTTCTCCATTTTTTGCGGATCGCCATTTGTTCTTTTCTCCAGATCAGTCGCAGAAGCAACAACGGCAGCCCGCATAACAGAATCCGTCCAAAAACGGCTGGTCATCTCCAGCGCATCAACATTCAGCGTTACAGCCAGAAAAAAGCCATAAAGGAGCATGAACCATTGCGCCCGCCGCTTATACCAACCCGAGACACGATCCATCATTTGTTCGAATTGCAATTCGAGTTCAAGGCGCAAACGTTTGATATCACCTCCAGCCTCTGCAGCTAACGGAGACAATAACTGCTTCCAGGCAGTAGAATCCACAGCACTGGAAATATCCCGCACACTCTCACTGGTATGCCCAGCTTGCTGCAATCTTGAACGTGCAACCTCGACTACCGCCCAGGCAAAATTATTCGCAGGCAGATACGACGGAAGGCGTTTTCCTTTAGACAAATTAAAAAGTAGAGGATGACTAAATAGCTCCGTTATAAATTTTATTTCATCTGGTTTATCAGGGTCAGTGCTCCCGAAAAGCAGGCATTTAATCCCCTTTTCCAATTGCACCGAACGCGAATCCATCAGACCCGCAAGAAACTCCTGAATTCCACTCACGAGCACGCTCACCACCATAAAAGCCAGCGCGAGGCCGATGGCAACATCGATGATTTGGTTTTCCATGCAAATATCCCTTCCCGAATTTATGAATTCTGAATTATTTTACTCAAGTTTAGACATTCAGCCCCAATAGGACGGGAATTTTAGCACGGAAAAATATTTACAAAAATGCAAAGAAATCACTTGACACAAGGAACGGTTCGCGCGCCCGCCGCCCTGCACGCGAA
>Ga0315268_10006551_pt1 | contig 12370 bp, 9 predicted proteins | sample C1_top_MG_FD_204535 | JGI IMG/M metagenome (GOLD analysis project Ga0315268, IMG submission 204535) | Sediment microbial communities from Yellowstone Lake, YNP, Wyoming, USA - C1_top | ecosystem: Environmental > Aquatic > Freshwater > Lake > Sediment | place: USA: Wyoming | collected 2017-08-01 | reverse complement strand
GCCCTCGGCAATGTTGAAGCAAATATCCGGTTTATAGTCATGTAAAGCTAATGGGAGTGAATCGTCGGCCAGAAGGAATTTGGTTTCATGGCCGTCGCTCTCGATGGCGGAGCGAAGATGTTCAATAGTCTCAATATGATCAAAATCGGCGAATGCGTCTGGTGGAACTCCCTCCGGTTTGGGCTGGCTTTCATCCTTGATGTTGGCCAGTACTGCCACCTTCCAATATCGTTTCATGCGACGACTGGGAGGTTGGTCGCTGCCAGACTCCTTGATAGCGTTCATTGTTGCTCCTTGTTATGAAAATTCAAACGTTTAGTATATAACAATACTCTCAGATTTCAAGAGGTAGGTTAGATTTTTCTTATTCAGATGTCAAAATAACGCGTATGATAATCAAATGAGGGGCAATGATATTTGTAACTGGACAAGTGTGGTGCTTTCAGGTATCATTGCGGCGTTTGTAACCAATTACACATACGCCCGGATAAGACACTTATCCGGGTTCTTGTACGTAAAACAAAACTATGTCATTGTGTGGCAATGACAGATCCCGTGGAGGCGAACGAAATGACGGATTTGATCAAGCAAATCACAGGCGATTTGCAGAAACAGATTGAGGGATTTACGCCCGAAATCGGCATCAGCGACATCGGGGTGGTGCTGGAGTCCGGTGATGGTATCGCACGTGTGCAGGGGTTGGCAAACGTACAGGCGCAGGAATTGGTCCAGTTTTCCAATGGTGTGATGGGAACGGCTTTCAACCTGGAAAAAGACAGTGTCGGTGTGATCGTGATGGGTGATTATGCCGGGATCATCGAAGGCATGACTGTCCGTGCCACGGGCCGCATTGCTTCGGTGCCCGTAGGCGACGCCATGATCGGGCGTGTAGTCAATGCACTGGGGGAGCCCATTGATGGAAAAGGTCCGATCGCGACCTCCGGCTTCCGTCCGATCGAGCGCATCGCCCCGGGTGTGGTACAGCGCCAGGATGTGGATGCCCCCGTCCAGACCGGCATCAAATCCATTGATGCAATGATCCCGGTCGGACGCGGTCAGCGCGAACTCATCATCGGTGACCGGCAAACAGGCAAGACCGCCATTGCGATCGATACGATCATCAATCAAAAAGGCAAGGATCTGGTCTGTATCTATGTTGCCATCGGACAGAAAAAGGCTGCCGTAGCCCGTACAGTCGGCATTCTTGAGCGTGCCGGGGTGATGGACAATACCATCATCGTGGTAGCCGCCGCCGACGAATCAGCAGCATTGCAATATATTGCCCCATATTCCGGCTGCGCCATCGGCGAGGAATTCATGGAGACCGGCCGTGACGCGCTCGTGATCTATGATGATCTCTCCAAACATGCCTGGGCATATCGCCAGGTTTCGCTGCTGCTGCGCCGCCCGCCAGGACGTGAAGCTTACCCAGGTGACGTGTTCTATCTCCACTCCCGCCTGCTGGAACGCGCTGCACGCCTTGCGAACAAATATGTCATCGTAAAGAAGGATTTCAGCGAACCTTTCGCCGCCGAATCCGACGGCGTGGACAAAAAAGTCTATACGGGCCCGATCTCCAGGGACCAGGCTGAGGAAGCCCGCAAGGAAATGAAGGACCCCGACAATTTCAAGATCGTCAAGATCAAGGGCACAGGCGGTTCACTTACGGCACTGCCGATCATTGAAACCCTGCTCGGTGACGTTTCCGCCTACGTTCCGACCAATGTGATCTCGATCACCGATGGCCAGATCTATCTCGAGTCCAACCTTTTCAACGCAGGTATTCGTCCGGCGGTCAACGTAGGCATTTCGGTATCCCGCGTGGGTGGTGATGCGCAAACCAAAGCCATGAAGCAGGTGGCCGGACGTTTGCGCCTTGACATGGCCGCCTATCGGGAACTGGCCGCCTTTGCCTTGATGGCATCCGATCTCGACAAGGCCACACAGCAACAACTTGGCCGCGGTCAGCGCATGCAGGAGATCCTCAAGCAGCCGCAGTATTCCCCGATGTCCCTGCCCGATCAGGTCATTGCCATGTTCGCCGGCACCAACGGCTATGCGGATGGTGTGCCTGTGGAGAATATGGCGCAATGGCAGGCGGATCTGCTCAAGTTCATGGAATCGTCCTATCCTGAAATCGGCAAAAACATCATTGAAAAGAAAATGATCACAGACGACAACCGTGTAAACCTCACGAAGGCGCTCGACGCTTTCCGCAGCGGCTGGCAGGCATAACCCATGGCTTCCGCACGGGAGATGCGACTCCGCATCAAAAGTGTAAAAAATATTTCACAGGTCACACGTGCCCTGGAAGCTGTCAGCGCGGCCAAGGTCCGCAAGGCAGTCCAGGCGGTCACGGCGACGCGCTCGTACGCCACCAAGGCCTGGCAGGTGCTGACTCACGTTGCAGCCCAACCCGGACGGCAAAGCCTGCATCCATTATTAATGGATCGCGCCAACCCCAAAACGGCTCTTGTCATTGTGATCACCGGCGACCGCGGTCTGGCCGGCGCCTACAACACCAATGTCATCCGCTATGTGGGGCAGCGCTTTGACAAATACCAGCTTCCCGTCCGGTATATTGCAGTCGGACGCAAAGGCCGCGACCTGCTCGTCCGCCGCCGCAAGCACGTAATTGCAGATTTCAGCAATTTGCCCGCCGCGCCGTCCTTTGCAGATGTGTCCGCAATTGGACACCTGGCTGTGGATGAATTCATGAAAGGCGAAGTGGATGAAGTCTTTTTGATCTATACGGATTTCGTCAACATGGCCCGCCAGGTGGCGACGATGAAGAAACTTTTACCGCTTGAATTCAAAAGCGATGCAAGCCGGGTTGTGGATTTCGAAAATAAAAGCGGCCCTTCCGCCGCCTACGAATATGAACCCGATCAACGTGAAATTCTCGATGAGATCATCCCGCGTTTTACGGCTTTGCAGGTATACCAGGCCGTGCTCGAATCGCAGGCCAGCGAACATGCCGCGCGTATGATCGCCATGCGTAACGCCACCGACAACGCCAGGGAACTGGTCGGTGCGTTGCAACTGTCTTATAACAAGGTTCGCCAGCAGGCGATCACGAACGATATTCTCGATATTGTCGGCGGCGCAGAAGCGCTGGCCGCGAAATAACTGGAGGAAAATCATGGCAAACGCAACAGGCCGTGTGGTACAAATCCTTGGTGGTGTGGTGGATGTGGAATTTCCCGAAGGGGACATCCCGGAGCTTTTTGAAGCCATCGAAGTTGAACGTCCGGGAAAAGATGCAATTGTCCTTGAAGTTCAGAAGCACATGGGCAACAATATGATCCGCACGGTATCGATGGATTCAACCGACGGATTGCGGCGCGGGCTGCCCGCTACAGCGACCGGCGCCCCGATCATGGTCCCTGTCGGACAGGCCACCCTTGGGCGCATCTTCAACGTTTTGGGCAAGCCTGTGGATAATAAAGGTCCGGTCGACGCGGCGACCCGCTATCCCATCCATCGCGCTGCTCCCACTTTTGCAGAACAGTCCACGCACGTTGAGATCTTCGAAACGGGAGTCAAGGTCATTGATCTGATCGCTCCATTCACCAAGGGCGGCAAGACCGGTATATTCGGCGGGGCGGGTACCGGCAAAACCGTTATCATCATGGAACTCATCCGTTCGGTCGCGACCGAGCACGAAGGCAACTCCGTATTTGCGGGTGTGGGCGAACGAACGCGCGAAGGCACACAGCTGTATCGTGAAATGCTGGAATCCGGCGTTATGAAGGATACCGTCATGGTATACGGACAAATGAACGAACCCTCCGGTGTGCGGCTGCGTGTTGCCCTTTCCGCCCTTTCGATGGCCGAATATTTCCGCGACCAGGGTCGTGACGTTTTACTCTTCGTGGATAATATCTTCCGCTTCTCGATGTCCGGTTCCGAGGTTTCGGCTCTACTGGGGCGCATGCCGTCCGCAGTGGGTTACCAGCCGACCCTTGCCACGGAAATGGGTGAGCTGCAGGAACGCATTACCTCCACGCGCAATGGCTCCATTACTTCCATGCAGGCCGTGTATGTCCCTGCGGATGATTATTCCGATCCGGCACCAGTGGCGACCTTTACCCACCTTGATGCAACCATCGCCCTTGAGCGCTCCATCGTGGAAAAGGGCATTTACCCGGCTGTGGACCCACTCGGCTCCACCTCCCGAATTCTGGACCCCAATATTGTGGGCGAAGAGCACTACCGGACCGCGCGTGAAGTGCAGCGCATTCTCCAGCGCTATAAGGATTTGAACGATATTATCGCCATTCTCGGAATTGATGAATTGAGCGAGGATGATAAACTGATCGTGGCCCGCGCCCGCAAGATCGAGCGCTTCTTCTCACAGCCCTTCTTCGTGGCGGAGCGCTTTACCGGAATTGACGGCCGCTACGTCAAACTCAAGGATACTGTGCGCGGTTTCCGTGAAATCCTGGATGGCAAATGTGATGATCTGCCCGAACAGGCTTTCATGATGGCGGGTACAATTGAGGACGTACGCGAGAAGGCCGAAAAATTGGCCAAGGCTTCATAGCGTCAGGAATAAAGATGCCCATTCGTTGTGAAATTGTTTCCCAGGACCGCACCGTCTTTCAAGGTGACGTGGATATTGTCCTCCTGCCGGGCGCAGGCGGGGAGATGGGCATTCTGCCTCATCATGCCCCGGTGCTGACCACGCTAAAGTATGGTGTTGTCAAGGTCCGCCACGGCGGGAAGGAAGATGTGTTCGCAGTGGCGGGTGGTGTGGCTGAGGTCCAGCCTGAGATCGTGACCATTCTGGCGGATGCCGCCGAGAATGTTGAGGAAATCGATGTCGCCCGGGCTGAGACCGCCAAACGTCGCGCCGAGGAAATTCTGACAAAGGGTATTCCCGCCGATGCGACCGATAAATATCTCGCCATTGAAGCCGCCTTGCGGCGGTCCAATTTGCGTCTCGATGCTGCGCGGCGTTTCCGCAAAGGCAATTCCCGTTATTCGGAATAGTAGAAAAAAACGTGGCTGTATTCTCCAAAGATCTCGGAATTGACCTGGGCACCATGTTCACCCGCCTTGCAGACAGCACCCAGGTGCTTCTGCAGGAACCAACCATTGTCGCCATAGAAGTGGCCGAACAGAAGATGGTGGCGGTTGGCCAGGAGGCGCGCGACATGGTCGGCCGTGTGCCGGACAGTATTGAAGTTGCGCGTCCTCTCCGAAATGGTGTCATTGCAGATTATGAAATTACCGAAACCCTGCTTTCATACCTGCTCCAGCGTGTCAGTGGTTCATTGCGTGTTTTTCGCCCGCGTGTCATGATCTCGGTGCCGTACGGTGTGACCAGCGTCGAACGGCGCGCAGTCTATGAGGCGGTGATGGAAGCCGGTTCGCGCGAAGCGAGCCTGATCCAGCAGTCGCTGGCTGCGGCATTGGGGATCGACCTGCCGATCGGGGCGCCCTCCGGCAACATGGTGATCTGTTTGGGTGGCGGCTGCACCGAAGCTTCGGTCATGGCGATGTATGGCATCGTCTCGGCCGACACACTTCGTAAAGGCGGACTGGACCTGGACGACGCCATCGTTAATTATGTACGTCGCAAGTACGGTGTGATCATCGGTCAAATAACAGCGGAACAGCTTAAGGTCAAGATCGGAGCCGCCGTTCCGCAGGATACGGAAAACAGCATGGAAGTGCAGGGACAGGACCAGGTTACCGGCCTGCCGCGTCCCGTCACGCTGACAACAGGGGAGATCGTCGAAGCTCTGCAGGACCCTCTAAAGGATATTACTGAGACCTGCCGAAAGGTGCTTGAGAAAACACCGCCTGAACTGGTTTCGGACATTATCGACCGCGGTGTGGCTTTATGCGGAGGCGGAGCCTTGCTGCGCGGCATTGATAAATTACTGACCAAATCCCTGGGCATCCCCGCCTACCTGGTGGATAATCCGATGACTTGTGTGGTTGAGGGGTCCATACGCGGCCTTGGAATGTTGAATATTTTGCGGCGAAACCTGCCGCAGGTGTAAAAAAGCAAAACGGCTTCCGGTGAGGAAGCCGTTTTGCTTTGGTTTTGGATGCATCAATCAAGATAGTAGGTCATTCTCTGCAAATGGGTGGACGGATCAATATATTGGACATGAACACTTTCGGGCACATTGATACTGATCGGCGCATAATTAAGGATCGCCTTGACCCCGGCCTGGACCAATTTATCGGCTACGGCCTGGGCTGTGGAAGCCGGTACGGTCATCATCGCCATCTTGATCTTTGACGTGCGGATGCGGTCGACCAATTTGGCCGTATCTTCAATGGTATATTCACCGACCTTCAATCCGACCTTGGCCGGATCGTTGTCGAATATCATGACCACGCGAAAACCGCGGTTGGTAAACCCCTGATAACGCGCAAGGGCGTGACCCATATCGCCTGCACCGACAATGGCGACATCCCACATGCGGTTGACGTTCAGGATCTCCCTCAGTTTATCGATCAGGAAGGAGATAGAATAGCCGGTTCCCTGCTTGCCAAATTCGCCGAATTGGGAGATATCCTTGCGGATCTGTGCCGCCGAAATACCCACATGTTCGCCCAATTCCTGTGATGAAGTGGTTTTCACCCCATTTTCGGCCATGCGCTGCAGAGCACGCAAATAGACAGGGAGTCGGCCGATGATAATATCGGGGATTTTATCTGCATTCATAGAGTATGCCCTCGCCTTACTGGATTTGGTGTAAATCTACCATAAATTTTGATTTTGTACAATTCTCCACAAGTTCGGTACAAACCAAAAAAAGGCGGGCAGATCCATCTGCCCGCCTGGTATTTTTGGATCCTAGCCGGGAATGCATTGACAATTCGGGTACGGCATTTGACCGTAACTGCATGTATTTGTGCATCCTGGGGGAGGAGGCGCGCCTGGCCCGCTGGGTGCTATCGTAGTCTTGCACAAGCCTGGTTCCTTGCCCGTCGGGGCAAAGCCGATGGCGAGACGGCAGGTGTTATCGATCTCAGCCAAAGCCTTGAGCGGATATGTTGTCAGGTCATGCAAAGGTGAGCCGGCTTGCTGATGTGTCATATGATCGTTCAGGTCGAACAGTGCCGGATTGAGCATGCTTGTTCCAGCCCATCCGCCCAGGGCGTAGGAGGCCGGATTGCCAAGCATGGAAAGTTTAAAGGCGATCTCGACGGTATTCGGATCGTTGGCCGCGATCTTTACCCAGGCATCGTTGGGATTGTCTCCCTTACCCTGATCGAAGACCAGGGTTTCATAGCCGTCGCCTCCGATCTTGTCGGCGTACATCGGTGTGGCCCCACCCACATCACCGTTTGAGTCTTTCCATGCCTGAACGCCCTGCGTTGTCCAATCGGTTGATGAAGGGTTGGACGCCAGAATTAACCAATCACCGCGGCCATCCTTGTTGAGGTCCAGTTCGACGCCGTATTTGGCGGGCAAATGTCCGTTTGCATCGGCTCCAGCCATGGTAATGGTCGCATACCCCCACGTGTCATCCTTGAAACCCTCGAGATTTATAATATCCAAATACGGAAAGTAAGTATCCATTGTAGTGGCGTTGAACGGACGTTCATACAAGCCTTGAGCGAAGGCTTCGCCACCCGCAGCCCCCTTTTTGGTTGCCATGTTCGAAGAGTTTACATCCCCCGCCTGGTCGGAGCGCTTGACAGGCAGATCAACAGGCGCATTTGGGTTTTGTGTGGGCGGTCCACTGGGGATCAATGTGGCCGGTACAGGCGTGCTTGCGGTTGTAGGTGGTGGAGTGGCGGTCGTATTCTGACATGCCAATGCCCCCAATAGGAGTACGCCGAACATCCACTTCAAACGGTTTGGATTTTTGACTTTCATGCCTCTCTCCTCTTTTACTGGTAGTAAAGATAATTGGAGTATAGTCTTACTTTCCTGAAAGGCATATAGCCGTTAGGTCATAAACCTTTTGGGGGATGTGGCGATCCCCGGGTCGGTTGCATTTGAATTTGGGAAAAGATGCGGCGGGGTCGGAAGGTCGTATCCCTCCCCTCGCCAGTTCGGTGTAAACAAAAAGGGCGAGCAGGTTATGCTCGCCCTCGGTCAAATTTAAGATCTCATTTGGGGATATCACAACTGCAATTCGGATATGGCTTCTGATTATAAGGATAGCACGAGCTCGCGGGCTGCGGGCAGGCCGCAAGGGCGGGCTGTCCATTGCTGGGAACGATATTCTTGCAAAGACCGGGTTCACTGCCGTTGGGCACGAATCCGATGGCAAGCCGGCAGGTGTTATCGATCTCAGCCAGGGCCTTGATGGGATAAACCCCATCTCCCTGATTGGCGGAACCGGCCTGGATATGGGTCATATGATCGTTCATATCAAAAATGGCCGGATCGATTTTGGTCCCCGCCCAGGCGCCCATGGCATAGGAAGCCGGGTTCCCAAGCATGGAAAGTTTGAACGCGATCTGGACGGTCTTGGGATCTCCAGGTGAGGTGCGGGCCCAGGCACCATCGGTCAGGCTGCCTTTGCCTTCGTCGAACACCAGAGTCTCATATCCATCACCGGCGCCGGTATTCTGATCTGCGACCACCGGGATGGAGCCGCCCACGTCCCCATTGGCATCCTTCCAGGCTTGCACTCCCAGCGTTGACCAGCTGGTGGAGGTTGGATTGGAGGCGCGGATAAGCCAGTCGCCTCGTCCATCCTTGTTCAGATCCAGTTCAACAGCATATTGTGCGGAGAGAGCTCCGTTCTTGTCGGTGCCAGCCAGGGTGATGGTGGCATAGCCCCAGGTATCATTCTTGAAGCCCTGTGTGTCGATGATATCAATATACGGAAAATATGTGTCCATGGTATTGGCGTTGAAAGGACGCTCATACAAACCTTGCACGAAAACATCGCCGCCGGAAACCCCTTTTTTGGTCGCCATATTCGATGAATTAATATCGCCAGCCTGGTCCAGACGTTTGACAGGCATGTCAACGGGTGCGTTTGGATCCTGTGTGGGAGGCCCGCTTGGGACCGTGCTTTGTGTTGAAGTGCCTGCCGGGGTGGCTGTGGCGGATGGCGTAGTACTTGTATTCTGACAGGCCAATGCTGCCAATAAGAGTATGCCGAACATCCACTTTAAACGGGTTGGGTTCTTTACATTCATTATCTCGCTCCTTTTATTTTGATAAAGATGCTTATTAAACTTGGCGGAGTATAACCTTTCATTCTTGAAAGGTGTATAGCCGTTAGGTCATGGTCTGTTTTGGGGATAATTCAAATTGAGGCGGACCCTTGTCAAAGGCGCGCGGTTGGCGGTCCCTAATCCCCCAAAAATAGATCTCCCCTTTCCTGCAGGAAAGGGGAGTGTGTTCATTTCGGTTTGGTTTGATCCAGCGTTTGTTGGTCCCAGGGCTGAATATGATCGGATTTGGGAGAGTTCTTGCGGCCCATTAATTTGTAGACGTTGACCGGCTCGGTCTTGCCCTTGACGATGACCGAGTCGGCGAGCTCGGCCACGAATTCATCTTTCACCTGTTGATAGGTGCTTTCGCTGATGAGGATCGGCCATTGGTAGGTTTTGGTCAGGTCCTGCAGGCGCGATGCGAGATTGGCGTTATCCCCGATAATGGTGTAGTTGATGCGTTGGGCTGAACCCAGCAGGCCTACAAAGACCTCACCGGAGTTTATGCCAATGCCGATCTCAATGTGGTATGGGCGTTTCTCCCTTTCCCATTGTTGGTGCAGGGCGGCGAGCGCCTTGCGCATTTCGACCGCGGTGCGGACCGCGCGCAAGGCGTGGTCTTCGTGGACGACCGGTTCGCCGAAGAAGGCGATAATGGCATCTCCTTCGTATTTGTCGACAGTGCCGCCAAAGTTATCGATCACCCGCGTCATCGCTTCAAGGTATGGGTTAAGTACCGCCACCACCTCTTCAGGGGACAGCTTTTCGGATAAAGTGGTGAAGCCGCGAATGTCGGAAAACAGGATGCTGACATCCGAACGTTTGTTGAGGGATGTGATGTCCTGTGTGGCGATCAGCTGATCCACCATTTCCGGTGAGATGAAGCGCGTGAACAGGTTGCGGACGCGGCGTTTTTCCAGTTCCTGTGAAACGGCCTGTTCCAGGGTTGGCAGCACAACGCCAAGGAAGAGCATGAGCTGCGGTGCGACAGTGGGAATATACAGTCCATTAATCAGGAAGGCGATGTAGGCGATCACAGCATACAGGACCATTCCACCCGCCATGACAGTCAGTGTAAGGGTGGGGCGGGGGATATTCGAGATGAGGCCTGCGATGAGCGCCATTACGATGATGGCGGCCAATGCAACCCAGGGGGGGGTGTCGCGCAGGTAGTTTCCGCTGATCAGTGTATCGATGGCGTTGGCAACGACCTCCACCCCGGGTGTCGGGTTTCGGGCCGAGAAGGGTGTCGGATAAACATCGTGCAGGGTGATCGTGGTTGCGCCGATCAGGACGATCTTATCCTTGAAGGCGTTGGGGTCCTCTTTGAGCACATCGCCCAGTACAACTTTATAAGCCGGGTAGGTTGGATAGGTCCCGCCCGGGCCTGCAAAATTGACCAACAATTGCCCGTTATGCAAGGGCGATTGTTGACCGTTGAACGTCAGACTCGTTGCCGTGGGAGCGGAGGGCTCTGCACTGTTCGTGTAAAGCCTGGCCGCTTCATATGCCCAGTTGTAGTAAGTGGTATCTCCATAGCGATCATAAGCCTGGATACTGCGTGTGATGGCGTCCTTATCCTGAACAATGGATGTGATGCCAAGGCCGTCGAGTATATTGCGGTAGGGTGAAAGCGGCATGCTCAATGTGATCGTGCCCTGGGAGGGATCACGGAAGATCTGCATATCCAGCACTGCAGCGGGTGATTCGCCCAAAGCCTTTGCCAGCGCCGCATCCCCGGCTGGATCCTTGTCCGGCTCCGAAAGGAAGACATCCAGACCTACCACGCGCGCGCCGCCTTTGTTGACTGCATCCACGACCTGGGCCAGATAAGTCCTGGGCCACGGCCACTGATAACCTGTCCAGCTAAAGGACGAGTCGTCAATGGCAACGATGACAACATCCTTAGCTGTCGGCCGCAGTCCGCGCAGGCGCATCATCGTATCATGCGTGCCCAACTCCAGGCCTTCAAGCGGTGTGTTGATGTTCGGGAATAACGTCATTACCTGAAGCACCAATAACAGGATGGCAACACCCGCGATCAATATCCAACGCAAATGTGGAATATTTCCCAGCCGATTCATTTTGCCTCTCCATTGAATTGGATTGTATCGAGCCGTGCAACGAAATGTGATCCGGATCCAAAGCTGTTTTGTTCAAGGATCATGGTATTGTATCCAGGTTTAATGTGTAATGGATGTATTCCAACCCGCCACTTTCAGAATGAGCGACCAGCCGGATAAGATAGCTTTGTCCGGCATTTACCGTCAATACCCGGCTTTCTCCGCACGACAACCCGCCCCAATTTTGCACTGCCGCGTTGTTTTGCCAGAGTTCCACCGTTAATGTGCCGTTGCCAATGCAGGACAGGCCGGCAGACACATTTCTACCGTAGGGCGTAAACTGGATCCAATCCTCCGCGTCGCCGTTGGGCGCCGATACATCGCTTGAATATATTATGGAACGAGTGCCTGTCGGTGAGAATATGATGTTCACGGCAGCTGCTTGCTGTGAATCGTTATCCTGAACTGCGGCGACCAGTGTGGGTGTGATGGTGGCAGGAATGATCGTCGGCGTGCCGGTGCCAACCACTTCTCCGCCACCGCCAATGATCGGCAGGTTGTCAGCCCCGCCGGCCTGCACATACGCCGAAGTCACCCAGCCTTTTCCATCCGGCCCGTTTGCGAAGACAATCTGCAGCCAAATACCGGCCGCATCCCTGCCGGTCAGAGTGACAACATCCTTTGGATTCAAAGTACCCAGTGCGTTGAAATCGGTGCCGGGACCGCTGCGGACATTGACCTGCTGGATCACCACTCCTCCCGGGCCGGAAAATGAGCCATGCCCGGCAGCGGACGTGGAGGCGGATGTGGCTCCGATAACCGGAACGGCTTCCTTATTCCTGACATCCACATACTGTGCTGTGACCCAACCCTTTCCGCCGGGTCCCTGCGGAAAAAGGATCTGGTACCAATTGCCGCCCGGGTCTTTTCCAAGGATCCGGACCTGTGTGTACGGGTCGACGATGGCGAGTGTAGCGCCCGCCGTGGAGGGCTCAGCGCGCACATTCACTTTGGTGGAAGTTATCCCCTCGATCAGGGTGGGCGTGGGAGTGATCGTCGAAGGCTGATCCGTTGAGGTCGGGGGAGGAGGCGTGGTCGGCGGCAGTGTGGCCGTAATGATGAAAATTGTCGGCGTAGCCTGGTCCGGCAGGGTCAGGCCA
>Ga0315268_10006550_pt1 | contig 12370 bp, 12 predicted proteins | sample C1_top_MG_FD_204535 | JGI IMG/M metagenome (GOLD analysis project Ga0315268, IMG submission 204535) | Sediment microbial communities from Yellowstone Lake, YNP, Wyoming, USA - C1_top | ecosystem: Environmental > Aquatic > Freshwater > Lake > Sediment | place: USA: Wyoming | collected 2017-08-01 | reverse complement strand
TGGCGTTTTCAGTCCAAGAAGGTGTTCGTAAAGGGCGGTGTCTTTCATGATGGTATCGGTGTGATTGAAAAACCGGATTCTCCAACATTGAAGAAAAATTCACAGTGCAATTGATGAAGAACCACAATAATGCTTGCCTGGCGACCAGCCTGATATTGATGAGCCAGGCTAGCTACGCAGTAGACGCCGGGTACGCCCAGTTTGTTAACGGTAACGTCCAGATCAGCAGTGCGGACGGACAAGAGAGCATCCTGAAAAAGGGCGATTTGGTCAGGGAAGGCGATACGATGACTACGGCAACAGCCGCCAGTGCGCAGATCAAAATGCTGGATGGCGGACTTATCGCCGTGCGCTCTGACACAAAGCTCAAGTTCGATACCTTCAAATTCAACGGCACACAAGATGGCAGCGAAAGGAGCTTCTTCTCTTTGTTCACCGGTGGATTCCGCGCCGTTACGGGATTGATCGGGAAACTGCACAAATCCAGCTTTCGCATTACCACGGTTGCAGCTGTCATTGGTATTCGCGGCACCGATCATGAAACTTTTGTGGTCACAGCAGGCAGTCCAATGGCGGCTGTTGCCCCCATCGGCACATATGACAAGGTGAATAGTGGGGAGACCACGTTGACCACGGATCGGGGGACGATTTCTGTACTGCCAAACCAGATGGGTTATGCCAGCGCAGCAGATCAGATGCCGGAACTGAAACCGCTTAACACTAGAATATTTACGGTAAAAAGCAGGCCACTGACAAAAGTCAAGGCCAGCGAGAAGGAAGATAAGCAAGTGCGCAAGACAGCAGCTGCGGATGAATCCGAGAAGAAGGAAATTACGGTTGAAAGTATGCCAGTCGCCGTGATCGCCATCACCGACCCTGTGACCGCCATCATCGACCCTGTGATCGCCATCATCGCCCCTGTGACCGCCACCAATTGGGGGCGCTGGAATGACAGTATCAAAGTCACTAACCTGGTTACCGGCGAGGTTACAACAATTACGCCTAAACTTAATTTGCCCTGGGCATCCGGACCCGCAGGAATAGTCGGCAATGCCAGGCCAATGGAAACTGATGCGGCGGCACTACCTGTTCCTGATACCAATACTCACAGCAATGCCCAGGGTACCGGAACCGCGCAGACCCATAATCCGAATACTGTGGGCGCAAACCAAAATGGCTCGGCTTCGCAATTGTTGATAAACGGCAACCCGACTTTCACGTTGCCAAATAACAGTAACGGGTTAGCCCAAGGAACCGGAACCGCTCTGACCAATAATCCAAATACTGTGGGTAATCCGAATACTGTGGGCGCAAACCAAAATGGCTCGGCTTCGCAATTGTTGATAAACGGCAACCCGACTTTCACGTTGCCAAATAACAGTAACGGGTTAGCCCAGGGAACCGGAACCGCTCTGACCAATAATCCAAATACTGTGGGTAATCCGAATACTGTGGGCGCAAACCAAAATGGCTCGGCTTCGCAATTGTTGATAAACGGCAACCCGACTTTCACGTTGCCAAATAACAGTAACGGGTTAGCCCAGGGAACCGGAACCGCTCTGACCAATAATCCAAATACTGTGGGTAATCCGAATACTGTGGGCGCAAACCAAAATGGCTCGGCTTCGCAATTGTTGATAAACGGCAACATGATTCTCACGTCGCCAAATAACAGCACCGGGTTAGAGCATCGGAGATTCGGCAAGGCGATCACCCCCTAGCCAAAATTGCTGTAACAGCCAAGCGAACAAGTCCGGACAAGTTTCTATATACCCCTCATCAGGGGTCGCCGACCGTCAATGAGAAGGGTGTCTCCCTGCAATATACTGACCACATTTGGCACACAACGCATTTTCGCCTTCGTGATAGCATATTGACCCATGCAGAACAAAAGTACCAAATTCCGTCGAAATGACTTTGATGTGGCCAACGTTGTTAACGTGACCGATCCAAAGTCAGTTGGAGACATGCTGGAGAACATCTTTCTCGACCTCTATCCCGACGCCGACTTCAGCATCCTGAGGAAGGCAATCAGCGACATCTCCGGGATGTATCGGGGCGAGCATCCGGGCTATGCGGCGTGCGATACCGGCTATCACGATTTGCAACATATCATGGATGTAACGCTGGCCAGTGCGCGCTTGATGGACGGCTATGAGCGCTCGCCAAAGAGCGGGGCGGGACTGGGCGAAGAACTCTTTATCTTTGGCATTTTGCTGGCGCTGTTCCACGACAGCGGTTATCTGCGCAAGCGCGGCAGTGAAGATGACCGGCAAGGTGCCGAATTCACCCTGGTTCATGTTTCGCGCAGCGCGGAATTATTGAAAAATTATATGCGGGAAGCAGGCCTGGGCAATCTGGCAGAAACGGCAGCCCAAGTGGTGCATTACACCGGCTTTGAAGTGCCGGTAGATCGCATCCGGGTGCCCTCGCCTGTTTACCGGACTATCGGCAACCTGGTGGCTTCGGCAGACATATTGGCGCAAATGTCGGATCGTTGTTATCTCGAAAAATGCCACGACCGGCTATACACCGAATTTGTGTTGGGCGGCATTGCAAAAAAACGCGACGCGCAAGGCAATGAACAAGTCATTTTTTCTTCCCCGCAAGACCTGCTGGTAAAAACCCCGGGGTTCTACCGAAGCGCGAAAAAGCGCATGGATGAAACCTTGCATGGAGACCATCGTTATGTCCGTTATGTCGAGAAGCATTTTAGCGGGCAAAATTTATACATCGAGGCGATTGAAAAAAATATCCTGTTTGCGGAATATATGATCGCCCACAATGCCGACATCGGCATGTTGCAACGCACTCCGCCACAAACTCCGGGTTCTGATCTGGCTTCCCGGGAAACCGATGACAGGAAACAGATGGTTGAAGACAGACGGAAAAGAATCGGGGACAGAAGACAAAATACCGGGCAACTCTATCCGGATCTTTCAGACAGATTAAACAGAAGACAGAATGCAGGAGACAGGAGGCGGGATACTTCCTCAAAGAAATAAACCGGTCAATCTTCCGCTACCAAAACCCCGTCCATGCGGGCCGTTTCATGCCCTGCTTCCACACTATCAACAACAAGTCCAGCAACGCCGCACCCGCGCTGCACGAATACAGCACGCTGGCACCGTAGTGCTGCCAGATCGGGCCGCTCGCCAGGCCGCCCAGCATGCCGCCTGCGCCGTAGGTAAGGCTGCCGAACAATGCCTGGCCTTTGGACTGGTGCCGCCCCTGAAAAAACTCGTGCACCAGCCCCACCGACGCGGCGTGATACGCGCCGAAAGTGGCGGCGTGCAGCACTTGCGCGATGAGCAGCAACAGCAGGAAATCCACGCCCCAGCCGATCAGCAGGAAGCGCAGGATTGCAGCGCTGAAACTGACCAGCAGGATGCGGGTGAAACCGAAGCGGCGCACCAGCCACGGCATCAGGAAGAACACGCCGATCTCGCAGATCACGCCGAGCGCCCACAAGCCCCCCACCGCGCTTTTCGCGTAGCCGTGTTCGACCAGGTAAATCGAGTAGAAGGTGTAATAGGGACCGTGTGCAACGGACATCAGAAAACACGCGCCGAACAAAGCGATCACAGGCGGCTGCAAAAGGATTTGTTTGACCGGCTGATGATCGGTGTGATGCGCCAGCACTTCGGTGGACGGAATCTGGCGGGCAAAAATCAGAATGCCGAGTTCGCAGATCGCGCCGGCCCACAACAGCCAGGCGATGGCGATGTAATCGAACGCATAACCCAGCCCGACCACCGAGACGATGAAACCGATCGAGCCCCACGAACGGATGCGCCCGTAGCGCGCGCTGCGCTTGCCGAGATAACTGAGCGTGGTCGCCTCGACCAGCGGCATCGAGGCGCTCCAGAAAAAGCCCATCAACCCCAGCACCAGAAACACCCCCCAGAAACTGGTGGTGGCAAACACGCCGAGATAGCACACCGCGCTCAGGGTCGCGGCGATCTGCACAACCTGCGATCTTTTACCGGTATGGTCGGCCAGCCAGCCCCAGATGTTCGGCGCAATCATGCGCATCACCGGCTGTATCGACATCAGAGTGGCGATCTCGATGGCGTCAAAGTGGATAGACTTGAGATACAAGCTCCAATAGGGCGAAAACATCCCCACGAAGGCATAGTAGAAAAAATAGAACCCGGCGATGCGCCAGTAATAATTCTTGGGAGTAAATATGACGGTACAACATTCGAACGGCGCGCATTATCTCATGCCAAAAAATAATTTTGCTGTTGCTCTTGAAACGGAAGACCTGACCCCCATAACTCGAACGATCGCAATTTGGAGAACGGCATGGAACAAAACGAAACAAACAACGAAACCAACCCGCAAATCGAACCGCAACCAGGTTCAACGGGCACCGCCGAAGTGATGCCCAGCATGGAAGAGATGCTCAGGGAAGCCGAACGCAAGGCGCAGGAGCACTATGATGCCTGGATGTATGCCAAGGCCGAGGGCGAGAATATCCGCCGCCGCGCGGCCGAGGACGTGAGCAAGGCGCACAAGTTTGCCGTGGAGCGTTTCTCCAACGAGATGCTGGCGGTGAAAGACAGCCTGGAAGCCGGTCTGGCGGTGGAAGCCGCGACGGTGGAGAGCTTCAAGAGCGGTATGCAGTTAACGCTGAAGCAACTATCCGGCGTTTTCGAAAAATTCAATATCAGCGAGATCAACCCGGTCGGCGAGAAGTTCGACGCGCACAGGCATCAGGCCATCGCCATGCTGGACAGCGACCAGCCCGCCAACACCGTGGTCGGCGTGATGCAAAAGGGCTATGCACTGAATGACCGGGTGCTGCGTCCGGCAATGGTGACGGTGGCAAAAGCCAAGGAATGAAAAATAAAGCTGGTAGCCGGTAGCTTGTAGCGGGTAGCCAGCCCCGGTTTTGCTACAAGCCACAAGCTACGGGCTACAAGCTCGACCCACTTGAAATATCCAGAGCCGCCCTGATGTTAGGCGGCAAGGCAGCAACAATATTCAATTTTTAAGTATTTAACTGAAAGCCAATTTAATTGAAAGGATTCATCATGGGAAAAATCATCGGTATCGACCTGGGCACAACCAACTCCTGCGTGGCCATCATGGAAAACGGCAAAACCAAGGTGATCGAGAATGCCGAAGGCACTCGCACCACCCCGTCCATCGTCGCCTACATGGAAGACGGTGAAGTGCTGGTGGGTGCGCCCGCCAAACGCCAGGCCGTCACCAACCCGACCAACACGCTGTATGGCGTGAAGCGCCTGATAGGCCGCCGTTTCGACGAAAAGATGGTGCAGAAAGACATCGCCATGGTGCCCTTCAAGATCGTCAAGGCCAAGAACGGCGACGCCTGGGTGAAAGTGCGCGACAAGGAATTCTCCGCTCCGGAAATTTCCGCGCAAGTGCTGATGAAAATGAAGAAGACCGCCGAAGACTACCTCGGCGAACCGGTCACCGAAGCGGTCATCACCGTGCCGGCTTATTTCAACGATGCACAACGCCAGGCCACCAAGGATGCCGGGCGCATCGCCGGCCTGGAAGTGAAGCGCATCATCAACGAGCCGACCGCAGCCGCGCTGGCCTTCGGCCTGGACAAGCAGGAAGGCGACCGCAAGATCGCGGTGTATGACCTCGGCGGCGGCACCTTCGACATCTCCATCATCGACATCGCCGAGATCGAAGGCGAACACCAGTTCGAGGTGATGTCGACCAACGGCGACACCTTCCTGGGCGGCGAAGATTTCGACATGCGCGTGATCGACTATCTGGTGGAAGAATTCCAGAAGGAAAGCGGCATCGACCTGCGCAAGGACGTGCTGGCGTTGCAACGCCTGAAAGATTCGGCGGAAAAAGCCAAGATCGAATTGTCCAGCGCGCAGCAAACCGAAGTGAACCTGCCTTACATCACCGCCGACGCCAGCGGACCGAAACATCTGGCGGTGAAGATCACGCGCGCCAAACTGGAAAGCCTGGTCGAGGATCTGATCGCGCGCACCATCGAGCCGTGCAAGATCGCGATGAAGGATGCCGGCGTTTCCGTGTCCGATATCGCCGACGTGATCCTGGTCGGCGGCCAGACCCGCATGCCCATGGTGCAAGAGAAGGTGAAGGAATTTTTCGGCAAGGAAGCGCGCAAGGACGTGAATCCGGACGAGGCCGTTGCAGTGGGTGCCGCAATCCAGGGCGGCGTGCTGCAGGGCGAAGTGAAGGACGTGCTGCTGCTCGACGTAACCCCGCTGAGTCTGGGCATCGAAACCATGGGCGGCGTGATGACCAAGCTGATCAAGAAGAACACCACGATCCCGACCAAGGCGTCGCAGGTATTCTCGACCGCCGACGACAACCAGAGCGCGGTGACCATCCACGTGCTGCAGGGCGAACGCGAAGTGGTGTCCGGCAACAAGAGCCTGGGGCAATTCAATCTGTCCGACATTCCGCCCGCACCGCGCGGCATGCCGCAGATCGAAGTGACTTTCGACATCGACGCGAACGGCATCCTGCACGTGTCGGCGAAGGACAAGGCGACCGGCAAGGAAAACAAGATCAAGATCCAGGCCAGCTCCGGCCTGAGCGAAGCGGAGATCAAGCAGATGGTGCAGGATGCCGAAATCCACGCCGAAGATGACCGCAAGGCGCTGGAGCTGGTGACCGCGCGCAATCAGCTCGACTCGCTGATCCACTCCACGCACAAGTCGCTGAAGGAGTATGGCGACCATCTGAGCGCGGATGAAAAGTCTGCGATCGAAGCGGCCCTGAAGGAAGCCGAAGAAGTGGTCAAGACCGACGACAAGGAAGGCATCGAAGCCAAGGCCGAGGCGCTGTCGACCGCCGCGCAAAAGCTCGGTGAAAAAATGTACGCGGCGGAACAGGCCAAGGCGCAAGCCGGTGGGGAACCAAGCGGCGCGCACAGCGAAGCACATGCCGAAGCCAAGAAGGATCAGGGCGACGTGGTGGATGCGGAGTTTACCGAAGTTAAAGACAATAAATAAGCTGGTAGCGGGTAGCCTGTAGCTGGTAGCAAAATCAACTGCCACCGGCTACAAGCTACAAGCTACAAGCTACAAGCTCCCCATGCCCAAAAAAGACTACTACGAAGTTCTCGGCGTCAACCGCGACGCTTCGGACGAAGAAATAAAAAAGGCTTATCGCAAGCTGGCGATGAAGCATCACCCCGACCGCAATCCTGACAACCCGAAAGCCGAGGAACATTTCAAGGAGGCCAAGGAAGCTTATGAAATATTAAGCGACGGGCAGAAACGCGGTGCTTATGACCAGCATGGCCATGCCGCATTCGAATCCGGCGGTGGCAGCCCGTTCGGTGCGGGCAGTGCGGGAGCGGGTTTTGATTTCTCCGACATCTTCGGCGACATCTTTGGCGGCGGACGCGGTGGCGGCGGACGCAGCAATGTGCAGCGCGGCGCCGATTTGCGCTACAACCTTGAGATCACCCTCGAACAGGCCGCGCGCGGCACCGAGACGCAAATTCGCGTCCCCACCATGGCGGAATGCGAAACCTGCAAGGGCACCGGCGCAAAACCCGGCACCAGCCCGGTCACTTGCGCCACCTGTGCCGGTCATGGCCAGGTGCGCATGCAGCAGGGCTTCTTTTCGATCCAGCAGACCTGCCCGCGCTGTCACGGCACCGGCAAGATGATCACCTCACCGTGCAAGGACTGCAACGGCAACGGGCGCATCAAGCAACACAAGACGCTGTCGGTAAAGATTCCTGCCGGGGTTGATAACGAAGATCGTATCCGCCTCTCCGGCGAAGGCGAACTTGGAGCGAATGGCGGGCCTCCCGGTGATTTATATGTGGTGATCCACACCAAGCCGCATGCGGTGTTCCAGCGCGACCACAACGACCTGCATTGCGAAATGCCGATCAGCTTCAGCACTGCCGCGCTAGGCGGTTCGATCGAAATTCCAACACTGGATGGAGTGGCATCGATCAAGATTCCCGCCGAAACCCAGAGCGGCAAGATCTTCCGCCTGCGCGGCAAGGGCATCAAGGGCGTGCGCAGCACCAGCCATGGAGATCTGCATTGCCACGTGGCGGTGGAAACACCGGTGAATCTGACCGAGCGCCAGAAGGAACTTCTGCGCGAGTTTGAAAACATCAACGAGAAAGACGGCGAACGCCACAACCCGCGCGCAAAATCCTGGATGAACAAGGTCAAGGATTTCTTCGCGCAGTAGCGGGAAATATCTTTCCCCTTACGCCGCGAACCCTTGTCGTCGCGCTCGCGCGACGACAAGGGTTCGCGGCAACAGGATTATTATTGCACTTACCGGTAAAACTTCCTGCGGAATTTCCAGCGCCGCCAGCCCCAGATGACCAGACTCCCGAGCAGGATGGCGAACAACAACGCCTCTTCGACCCGTTTCAAATCATACAGCCACAGCTCCATCGCCTGCCCGAACAGATAACCTGCCCCACCGATGCCAATCGCCCAGATGGTCGCGCCCAGCGCGTTGAATAGCATAAAGCGCCAGGTCAGCACCGCACTCATACCAAATGCCAAAGGTCCTACCGTGCGCAAGCCATAGAGGAATCGTATGCCCACGATGAGCACCTCGTGATAACGCTCTATCAATGCGTAGGTGCGCGCAAACACCGGGGCAAGCCTCGGGAAACGGGACAGCACCCACACCCCGTGCCGCCTTCCCAGCCAGAAATAAATCTGATCGCCGAGAAAGCCGCCGAGCAACGCGATGCCGATCACCCAGTGCAGCTGCAAATAACCCTGATGCGCGGCGAACCCTGCCAATATCAGCACCGTTTCACCCTCCAGCAGGGTGCCGACAAACAGCGCAACATAACCGTAGTCCGCGATCAGACCGGAAAGACTCACGACAGGATGCTCAACGGCTTGACAGTTGCAAAGGGCTCACTTCGCGGAGAACACTTCGCGCAGAAACACTTTAGCCTGCTTCCAGGAATCCCTGTCAGCCTCGGCGTCGTAGGCGATCGGCAGGTTGAATTTTTGCCCATCACATTGGCATCCGGATTGGTGAAGGCGTGCTTCGCGCCGGGATAGATGACTACGCGAAAATTCGCCCCCGCGTGTTCCATCTCCTGCCTGAATGCGGCAACCTTGTCGGGTCCTATGGTCGGATCGGCATCGCCGCTGAATGAAATGATGCGTGCCTTGATCATGCCGGGCTGCGCGGGAGTAGCGGTGCCCAGCCCGCCGTGGAAACTCGCCACACCTTTCAGATCCTCGCCCATGCGTGCCATGTTCAGCACGATCCCGCCGCCGAAGCAATAGCCGAATGCGGCAATCTCACTGGCATCCACAGTTTTCAGTTCGCGCAACAAGCGCATGGCCGCCTCAAAGCGCGCCTTCGCCACCGGCATATCCTTGTAAATTCCTGCTGCCAGTTTGCCTGCATCATCGGGATTATCGACCACCTTGCCGTTGCCGTACATGTCGACCGCCAGCGCGGTATAACCCAGTTCCGCCAGCATGCGCGCGCGTTTGCGCGCATACTCGTTTTGCCCCCACCACTCATGCACCACCAGCACGCCGGGACGTTTGCCCTTGATCGAATCGTCGTAGGCGATATAGCCCTTGAGCGTCGTGCCATTTTCCTCATAGACCACTTCCCTGCCCTGCACCGTAGGCAGCGGACCCGCCTAAACAGAAGATCGACATCGACATCGCCAACAGCAATTCTTTCATGATCGCCCCTTCTCAATAATCAAACGCAACGCCTGTTCGCCGACCCGCTTTTGTCAGGCTATGCCGTCTTCCACTGTCTGCTTCAGATAATAGACATTCATGTTGAGACGGCGAATCTTTTCAATCAGCCGCTCAGCCAGCACATCGTCCAGGACGAACTCGACCTTCACAGCCAGTTCTCCGGCCAGTTCGAAGAAGGTATCTTCATGCATGCGGCCGTGCCGGCCAAAACCCGCAATCGCACGAAATGCGGAACCGCCACGCACACCCATGGCCCTGGCTTCCTCCAGCAACCATTCATACAACGGCATATCCGAGTGATGCTGTTTTTCACTGATATAAAACGAAAGCAGGTTCATGATCGCGCTCCTAAATAGCTCATGCTTGCAGCAGCTTGAAAGTCTGGATACCCAGCACCGTCATCAGCAGCGAACCGCCGAGATGGGTGAAAATGATCGCCGATCCCCATGCATACTGGCCGCGCAACAGCAGCGTGACGGTCTCTGCAGAAAAGGTGGAGAAGGTTGTCAGGCCGCCGAGAAAGCCGGTGATGATGAGCAGCCGCCATTCCGGCGACAGTCCGGGATAGTGCGAAAAAAATGCCACCGCGAGGCCGATCAGATAACCGCCGAGCAAATTGGCAGCCAGCGTTCCGAGCGGCAGTTCCGGCAGCGCCGGATTGAGCCACAACCCCAGGCCCCAGCGCAGCCATGCACCGAATGCAGCGCCGGTTCCGATGGCAAGAAAAGTGAAAAACATCAATACCGCCCGTCAAAATCAAGTGAATCGTGAATCGCATCCGCGTCATTCTACAACACGCACCAGCGCAAAACCTCCCCCGGGCGTGCGAAAGTTGGTGGTTTGCCCCTGATACAGCCGCGCAACAACCAGCTGGATTTGCCCCGCATACACATAACAGCGCACATCATACTTGAGCGACACCGCCTCGCCATCATTCAAGCACACCGCACGCTCGCCCGGCGGGGCCAGTTTCTGCGCGACATAGCCGCCCTGCAATATCTCGGCAAACACCCGCCTGGTCAGTTTCTCGCCGCGATACGCACCCTTGCTGCCATATCCACTGTCAGGTTTAAAAAATAAACTTTTGCGCTCCTGCCATAGCATCTCTTCCATCTCGGGAGTCACGACAAAGGTATGCGGCACACCTGCTTGCAGCGTGGCGATGTCAGCCTCGCCCGCGCCCAGTGCGCGCAAGCCTTGCTCGTCGGTCAGCCGCGCCAGGTTGCGCTTGTCCGCATATTTCGCGTAAGCGTGCGGATGCGGGGTCAGCACCACCTGCCCGCTCGCATAGGCCTTGCTCAATGCTGGATACTGCTGCAGGGAAAAATCAGTCAGGCGGTTGTAGACCATATCGATTTTTACATTGTCGAAGTACAGGCCGTCTTCGCGTGACTTCAACGCCACGGGATCGACGATATATACCGCCAACCCGTCGCGCTCCAGCATGCGCTTGGCCAGCAGGAATTCGGGATAAAGATATTGCTGTTCCGGATTTTCATCGACGATGGCGATATTCCCGAATGGCGCGGAGCCGCGTTCCAGGCGCCATTCGTTACGGAACATCGCCAGAAACGCAGAGTCGAGATTCTCGATGGCGGCAGTCTTGCCGGGCAGGCCGGCGTCGCGCTGGCTGGCTATCAGCAACTCATTGAGAAATCCGCCGCCGGCATTGGTGTTGATCTCGATCAGGCGCACGCCCTGCCCGTCGAGATGGAAATCGTAGCCGAAGAACTCACCCCTGGATTTCGGCATTGTTTCATCGCCTGCCGCCTGCCAACCCGCAAGCCCCGCCACCTGCTCCACCGCAGAGATCACCCCGTGCATCTTGCGCAACTGGGCAGGGGAAATATACACCGGCACATCGGCAAACAGATGCGGGCAACGCTCCGTCACCAGGCTGTGCCATGCATCGCCCCGCGCCCGCAACGCCTGCTGCAGCGCGTCCTTATTCAAACCTGCCGCATGGCAATCGGCATTGAGCCGTTCCGCCTCGTTCACTACAGGCCCAGCATTTTTTGTTTCAGATCTGGCTGGGCGGGATGATCGCCCAGCCAGATCTTGAGCAGTGCGCGATTGAATGCCGCACCGGGGATATTGCCTCTCTGTACGCCATTCACAATGAACTGCGTACCGCTGTCGGGGAAATAATCCAGATTGACCACATCACCCTCTTTTACCTTGCCGATCGCATGAAAGATCGCCGTCAATTCCTTCAGCTGCGGCTCCATGGCCTGCATCTCGGCGGGCGTGTGATTCGCCGCCATCGCCTCGTTGAAGGCGTTCAGCAGCGTCTCGTCGCTGATCTCGCGCAAGATATGCATCGAAACCCGCTTCGCGCCGGATTGATTCAATGCAGCCTCCGCCGCATGGGTTTTCTCGCCCAGATACAGCGCCGCGACATACACCTTGAAAAAAAACTTGGTGCGCAAACCCGCGCCGTTCAACACCAGATCTTGATTGCCGAGATGAAGGCTGTCCGGCAGATTTACCCCCGAAACTTCGAGAGCACTTGCGTTCCAGCTCAGCACCAAACAGCAGACCAGCAACAATATTTTGGGTCTTCGCGTAATCGAGTGGGTAGAATTTAACATGAAAGCCTCTGCAAACCTTTTGGTATCGGGCAAAATGAGTCTTGTACTTGTTCCAGAAAATGGGAGGATTTACCGATGGCCATC
>Ga0315268_10006549_pt1 | contig 12372 bp, 4 predicted proteins | sample C1_top_MG_FD_204535 | JGI IMG/M metagenome (GOLD analysis project Ga0315268, IMG submission 204535) | Sediment microbial communities from Yellowstone Lake, YNP, Wyoming, USA - C1_top | ecosystem: Environmental > Aquatic > Freshwater > Lake > Sediment | place: USA: Wyoming | collected 2017-08-01 | reverse complement strand
AACTCTCACCTTATCGAGCAGATCCATCAGGCTAGTGAGAAGCGCATCTTGCTCTCCAGGATCTGAAAGCGGCCTGCTCAGCCCGCCTATTACTCTGAGCTCGACCTCGCCCGGCCTTTCCTGTTTCGCCCTCTGCAATTGCTTGAGAAATTCCAGGCATATTCTCTGACCTTCTGCGTCCATGCAATCCACTTCGTCGATGAAAAGCGTTCCGTTTGAGAGCAGCTCCGAGGTCTGAGGTCCCGCGTTCTTTCCGTTTCTGGTCAGAGCAAGAAAGAGATTCAGAAATTCAGTCTTTGGTCGCTCGGCCTCCTTTTCGCACTTGATGACTTCGAACACGCCCTTCTTCGGTCTGGAAGCGTGGAACATCCGTGCAACCAGCTCCCTCCTTTTCTCGTCGCTTCCAGTCACGAGAACGTTCGCAAGGAAATTCCTATTTTGCTCCAGAATCCCATCCAACTTGTCTCGAGAAGCGACCCGAACACTTCCTTCATCCCACCTCACCATCACAACCTCCTTAGCCGAGAGCCCGGCGCCTGGAGAAGGCCCGGCCCAGCCTTTCTCCAGACATCTCACACTAAAGTACTACGGTTGTCCCAACGTCAACCACGAGTCCGAGCAGCGATAGCAGTGCGTCTCCTCCTTCAGTGCTCGTCGTTGAAGGAGCCGGCGGATCGCCCGGAATGGGCTCTCCCGAGTTGCCGGGACCTGCAAGACTCAAGCTGAAAGGAGCAGCAATCGAAACCAGCAAGAACAAAAGTAGCAGGGCAATAATTCGTTTGCGACCCGTAGAAAGTGCCATCTTTTTACACCCCCTTGGCTTACCGACTTCCCTGGATGGCCGGAATCAGAGCAACGGTGCAGGACCAGGGGAGCGGTTGTGCAAAGGGGAGGAACAAGTAACATGCCAAACGCGTCCGAAAGACGTGATGCTGTAACTTCACCTATTCAAAGATATTATGCAATTCGCCCAATAGGAGAACAAGAAGTGGAATTCGACTGGCTCGCCAAAATATAGGAATGGCCAAAAGAGGCAAGAAATTGAGCGGCTCTAAGACAAGGTCTAGCTTAAGTTAATCCTTCTCGACATAGTTGTCGAACGTTTATGCCATATTTGCGTATCTTGTACCTTACGCTCTGCTCCGAGATTCCAAGCTCTCTACCTACTTTGCTTCTGTTCCCTTTATTGCGGACTATGGCTTCCATTATCCGCTTCTTCTCCATCTGCTCGACTTCCTCTCGCAGCATTTTCTTGCCCGACTTGAATTGGTCCGAGGCAGAGGCCGTGGACAGAGCTCTCATTTTCAGATCAGGCGGAAGGAGGCTTGGAGTCACCTCTTCTCCGGGAGCGCTCATGATCACAAACCTCTCCACACAATTCTCGAGCTCCCTTACGTTCCCTTCCCAATCCCCCTCCACGAGCATTTGCATGATTTCGTTGCTGATCTTCGGCAGCCTGGCTCTCTTGTGAAGGGCCGAGTATCTCTTGAGGAAGAAGTCCACAAGCAGCGGGATGTCGGCTCTTCTCTCTCTCAGGGGCGGGATATCGATCGGAATCCCCGAAATTCTATAATAGAGATCGGGCCTGAACACCCCCCGGGTTATCTCGTTCAGAAGATTTTTGTTTGTCGCACATATGATTCGAACGTCCACCTTAATGCTTCGCCTGCCTCCCACGCGAGTGAACTCTCTTTCCTGTAGGACGCGGAGCAATTTGGCCTGCAGATCCGGACTCATGTCGCCTATCTCGTCCAAGAATATGCTTCCGCCGTCGGCCTGCTCGAAGACACCGATTCTCTTTGATACCCCTGTGGCCACGCGATCTTCAATGCCGAAAAGCTCTCCCTCGATCAACTCCCTCGGAATCGAAGCGCAGTTCACCGGGATGAAAGGTTTTTCCTTTCTAGGACTGTTGGAATGTATTGCCCGCGCAACGAGCTCCTTCCCGGTTCCGCTCGCGCCTGCTATCAGAACCGTGGCGCTGCTTTCAGCGACCTTCTCTATGGCGTTGAAGACTTTCTTCATCTGAGGACTCTTGCCTATTATCTGGTCGAACCTGTAGCGAGAGGCCACCTGGTTTCTGAGCTCCAGATTCTCACGGTTCAGGTACTCGTTCTTGCCTTCAAGCTCTTCGCGAAGCATGCTGTTTTCGATTGCCATGCCGGCAAGATTTGCAAATCCCTCCATGAAGCTCTGATGAGCCGGGCCGAAGGCTCCGGGCATAGTGCGATTGTCGAGATAGACAGCGCCTATTACCTTTGTCCTCGCCTTCAGCGGCACGCACAAGATCGACCGGATCTCAAGTCTGGCGACGCTTCTTATGTCCTTAAGGTCCGGATCCGAACAGGCGTCTTGCGTGGCGAGCGCCTGCCCGCCCCTGGTCACTCGCCTGACTACGGTTCGACTTATCTCGAGGGCGTCCTTTTCGTTTTCGTCCTCCAGCGCCCTGCTCAGAACCTTCTCGATTTCACCCGTCTCCTTGTTTGCAAGTACGATGAGACCTCTCTCTGCCCGCGTCTTTTCAAGCGCCAGGTCCATTATCTTGTCGAGAACTATCGAGGAAGGAAGAGTGGAATTGATCAGCTCCGCGGCCTTGAAGAGAGTGTCTATCTCCTCTCTCTGAGCCGTGGCTCCCGGAGACAAGGACGCATCCCTGTACGCGTGAAGGAGATTAGACATCGATCTTGATCTCTCAGGATTTGCCTCCATCCTCTCAAAGATCTGATCTGCCTCTTCAAGTGAAGAAATGGCCTCTGTGAGTAGCGCGTCCCTGATCTGCGGCGATTGAGCGGGTCCCGATTCCCTTCGATAAGAAAGCAGAGCCTCGCCCAGCAACAGGAGACTTCTGGCTCTTTCAAGAGCGTCTCCCTCTCCGCTCAGTACTTTGCACGAGGAACGATATCGTTCTATTGCTTCTCTGAGATCCTCGCCCTTCTCCAGAACCAATCCCTCCATCCTTCGCAGGATGCCAAGTCCTACGCTGAGAACTCTCTCGTCCGTGTGTGCGAACAGAGTCTTGAGGGCTTCCCTCGCCTCTTCTACTCTACCCAGATAGCAGAGCGTCTCTACTAAAAGCTGTTCCCCTACGCACCTCTCCTGGGACCCCTCCGAAGAGACCTCCAGAAATTCTTGCGCCAGCCTGAGAGCCTTGTCCGGCTCGCGGTTTCTAAGGTAGACGTAGCCAAGTCCTGATGCAAAAAAGGAGTAGCCGTCATTATCGCCGCTTTTCTTGCTTATGTCCATCGCCTCGGCAAACATCTTTTCCGAGTCTTCCACGTTACCCTTCAGCCCCTCGATTTCGCCGAGATTCCCCGCAGCCATGGCCCGTTCCGGAACCAGACCGAATTGTCCCGCCATCCTGTAGCTTTCCCCGTAGAAATGGAGCGCAAGCTGCATCTCTCCCTTCAACCTGTAAATCACCGCTACGTTGGCGGCGGTCTTTCCGCTCCCCACCAGATCCCCGCATCTCTTCCTGAGCTCCATGCTTCTCATGTAGCTGTCAAGGGCGCTGTCGAATTTCAGAAGCTCCCTGCGGACCACGCCTAGATTGTTGTAGCAGCTTGAAAGGAGCAAGACCTCCCCGGCTTCTTTTGCCCTTTCACAGGCCTCCGTCCCCGCTGCCTCGGCCTCCTCAAGCCGGCCCCTCTTGACCAATAGGAGTCCAAGATTGTTGAGACAGGGAGCCATCACTTCAGGCTTCCCGCTCAATCTGGCCAGTCTCACTGCTTCCCTGTGCCGCTTCTCGGACTCGTCAAGACGGCCGAGCCTGGATAGAATCACGCCGGACCGATTCTCTATTTGGGCAAGAATAGCCTCGGTTCCGGGGCCGGAAACAAGCTTCATCGCCTCTCCGAGCAACTTCAGAGCTTCGCCGTCTCTGGAGGTCCTGTTATATATCCAGCTCATGTCGGTGAGAATCTCGGCCCGGTCCTTTTCGAGTCCCTCACCTGAGGCAAGAGTCAGAGCCTCTGACAGTTCCTCTTCTGCTTCTGAATAGTGCGACAATTTCATGTTGAGCCTTGCGATCTTTAGATCCAACTTGAGACGCTCGGCTCTGCTGACCACGGCCGTGAAACTCGAACATTCCTTCCAGAGCTCGAGTGCCCGGGAATGCTTTCCCGCCCTTTCCGCGCATTCAGCCGTCAGCTCCAGTGCACGTTTCAAAGGAGCCCCGGCGGAAAGCTTTCTTCCCAGAGAAACGGCGGCCTGGCCGTGCGCAAAAGCTTCAGCCAAAGACGCTTCGGCCATTGAAAGCTCGAGGCACTTAATCCGGCATTCGAGGGCCTTCTTCTTCTGGCCGGACTCTTCCAGGTGAACGGCAATCTCCGTCAGCGCAGTATCCGGCATCCTTTCTTCAAGCCACTGGGCCGTTCTTCTATGAAGCTCAATTTTCGTTTTGGTGTCTATGTCCCTGTAGAGGATGCTCCTGGTAAGCGGGTGAGAGAAGACATAGAAGCCCGGCTCTCCCGGCTGTATCAGGCCAAGATCTCTCACTTTCTTTATCAGAAGGGCGACTTCCTGGATCGGTTTTTTGAGGACAAAATCAAGGGCCTCTATTCGGAAGGAGTTCCCCGAGACCGAAGCAGCCTCGAGAAGAAGACGCTCTTTCTCGCTCAACGAAGAAATCCGCCTCTCGAGCAATTCCGGCGTTCCAACGCCTGACAGAATCGATTCTTCCCGAGGTAGGCTCCACGTTACTCTCTCTCCCGTTCTCTTGAGCAGACCCCTTGACTCCAACTCTGTCAGCAACTCCTCTGCAATCATCGGGATTCCGTTTGAGCGTGAGAAGACCCAGCTCGCCAACTGTCCCAGTTCATCGGAAGGCTCAACTGCAAGCATTGACGAAGCAAGAGCGAGGGTCTCTTGCAAAGAAAGCCTGTTCAGATGAATTTCCCGCACGCCGCCAAGCGACCGAAGTTCTTCGTAAGCCTTTTCAGTGCTCCCGGCCTTCTCGAACGATTCCGAGTCGCACGAACAAACGACAAGAAGCGGCAAGACCTCGCACTGAGGCACGCGTGCAGCAAGGTCGCGCAGGAGCTCCTCGCCTCCGGTGTGTATGTCATCAAGCAGCACGATTGTCGGCTCCAGCTTGTCGCCGGCCCCGGGAAAAATGCTGCCCGACAGAAGATCAGAAGGTTGGAAAGAATTTCCGGCTCTGCCGCTCCAACTGAAATGCATCTGTCCCGCAGAAGAGCGTTCGGAGACAGCACAGGAAGCGACGCGGAAATTGTCAATCGAAGCGGAGAGCCTCAGCCATTCGAGGAGACGGCTTTTTCCAATTCCCGCCTCGCCCGAGACAAGAAAGAAACTTCCTCCTCCTTCTGTCCTGCAGGAGTCAAGGCCTTGCTTGAGGACCGAGCGCTCCTTTTCCCTTCCGATCATCGCAGGGCGAAGGAGGCTGACCTGCTCGGGAGAGATGCTTTCAAGTTCTGCCTTGAAACCCCCGGCTTGCGCGAGAACGCTCGAGAGATCCCGTGCGGACTGATATCTGAGGCCCCGATCTTTTTCGAGCAATCTGAGGACGATGTTGGAAAGCGAATTTGGGAGAGACGGATTGATTTCTCTCGGCGAGACAGGCCGCTTGAGCAGATGTGCCCTCAGAATCGCCTCGCCGGAAGTCTCGGGAAAGAGTCTGCTTCCGGTCAATACTTCGTACAGCATTGCGCCGAGCGAATAGAGATCGGCGCGCGCGTCCACTGCCTCGCCTCTTATGACTTCGGGGGCGGCGTAGGCATACGTTCCCCCGGCCATGCCCACCTCTCTCATCATGCGAGAAAGTCCGAAGTCCGTGAGCTTGACTGAAAACTTCGCGGCACCGGGAGGAACGCCGTCTTCACGCTCGGCGACGAGCACGTTCCCGGGTTTTATGTCTCCATGCACCACGCCTCTGGAGTGAACGTACGAGAGGGCGTCACAAAGTTGAATGCCGGCAGAGATGATCCTGTCTGGGGGCTCCGACCTGAGCGCCTCGTCAAAGTGAAGGGCGTTCAGGTATTCCATCACAAAGTAGACGGCTTGGTCACCGGCAACACCAAAGTCGTAGACTTTCACGATGCCGGGATGTGCCAGAGCAGAAAGGCGGGCGAATTCCAGTCTGAAGAGTTCGATGGCAGTTGGGGTGCACCCTGTTATCGGGAGCAGCTTGAGGGCACGCGTCTCGCCGTCTTCCCGGTCAATTACCTTGAGGACGATGGACATTCCACCGCGGGCAATAGTCTCGACCGGGTTGTAACGGCTTGGAACCGCTCCCGCGGGAAAATCCGGCCGGTTTGCACCGCCGGCCATGCCGGAATGAGAGCCCTCGTCTAGTTTACCCACACCTTCTTTGTATCACCAGAAGGCGCTAAAATCAACGAAATATACGCAGCAACTGAAGTGCTTTGGACTTACGAACGTCAAAAATTTTGGCTCCCCGTCAGCACCGTGGCTTCTACAAAACGCAAGGGAGGCATCAGCTCGACCGCAAAGTGGTCGTAATTGCGAAGCATCACGAGAGTGGCAGGGAGCCTTTCTAGACTTCCTGGGCGCGGCCACCTTTGACCGCGCCCTTTGCGTTGCAGCTCTGCTGCTTTGTTTGGTACTGCTTTCCTGGTATCTCCTGGCTTTCTCTGTCTTCAGTCTCTTCTATACGAGACCATTATCTTTATGAGGATCGAATGCTGCCCCGGCCTCGGTTGTCTCTCCACCTATTTCGAACCTCTTTGTTTCACCTTCGGTCCTTCGACGTCACCAAGCTTCCGTCATCTTGCGCGCGAAAGGTTCTGAGCCGCGACCGCAATCTGCCTGTGGCTGCCCTGTTGCCTTCTTGGCGGATTGCTCCTGCCGGGGTTGGTTAAACAGGTCGCGGTCTCAGAGCCCTTTGCACCCGACGACTATTGCACACAGTGTGCCAGAAATCGATTTTATTGTTGTATCAAATGATGGGGTAATCGATTGCAATAAGCGAGGTTATGGAGGACAGAAGAACGGGTGTCCGGCAGGATCAGAGAGGTGGATCAGCGATATCGAAACCGAAGTCGCCCTCGGCAGCAGAATCGATGCTTATCGAAAGGCAATCAAGGAGTTCCGAATGGGTACTTCTTACCCAGGCCAAACCTGTCAGCTTCCCACATGACGGCTGTCCGCTTTCGCGCACAGTGCCCGCTTTCACGCACAGTGCCCACGTCATTTGAGCAGAACGATCTTGCTCTTCGCGGTCCTCTTCCCTGCTTCGAGACTGCAGATGTAGACGCCGGAGCTGACGGGCATTCCCACGTCGTCAAACCCGTTCCACGAGACACTGTGCTTGCCTGAAGCGGTAGTCTCGTTGATGAGCGTCTTCACCACCCTGCCGTTGATGTCGAATATTCTTAAACGAACCGGCGTACTCTCGGCAATTGAGAATTCAACTTTTATGACAGGATTGAAAGGATTTGGATAGGCCCGAAGAAGTCCGAGTCCCGGAGCTTCCGGCACCAGTTCCGAACCCAGCTCATTGAGTATAGTGAACAACGCGTCGCTGGTGTCCTGTCCAATGTTTAACGAAGGATCGTAGGCAACAATTCTCACGAGACAACTCTCGGACGGGGTGCCGGGAACGGTCCACACGTAAATCGAATCGTTGGGCTGGCCTGTCGCAATAGTGTGAGGAAAAGTCGTCCCGCCATCAGTCGAATAGTAGATGCTCACCGAATCCACACCCGCGCTGTCAGCCGCGACCCACCTTATTGTGTCTTGAGCTCCGGCAGCAAATAGTTCCCCGCCGTTGGGCCTCACCACTGTCACGGCAGGCGGGGTAAGGTCCGGAGGCGGCCCGATGGTAAAATTGGCATCGCTCGTGTCTCTTCCCTGATTCAGAGCCGCGTCGTAGGCAACTATCTTGACTCTGCAGGTGGAAGAGAGAGTTCCAGGCACCATCCAAACGTACAACGAATCGTTGGGCTCGCCTGTCACGATAGTATCGGGATAGGTCCCGCCGCCATCAGTCGAATAGTAGATGCTCACCGAATCCACACCGACGTTGTCAGTAGCGATCCACTTTATTGTGTCTTGAGTTCCCGCAGTAAATAGTTCCCCACCGTTGGGCCTCACCACTGTCACGACAGGCGGGTTAAGGTCCGGAGGCGGCCCGATGGTGAAATTGGCATCGCTCGTGTCGGCTGCCTGGTGAAGAGCCGCATCGAAAGCGACTATCTTCACTCTGCAGGTAGAAGAAAGGGTTCCCGGCACCGTCCAGACGTACGACGAGTCGTTGGGTTCCCGCGTTGCAATCGTATGGGGGAAAGTGCTCCCACTGTCAGTCGAGTAATATATGTTCACCGAATCCACACCAACGTTGTCAGTCGCAACCCACCTTATTGTGTCCTGTGTCCCCTCGCGGAACAGTTCACCGCCGTTCGGTCTGACCACTGCAATGACGGGCGGCGCAAGGTCGGGAGCTGTCGTTGTCATGGTCGAGGAGGCCACGAGAGAGTACCACTGGTTCGCAGTCAGAGTTCCTTTGTGACTTATCGTGACCATATAGTGTCCGGACGAAGGCGACGCCACGTAAATCTGCTCTTCGTTGTCCCTGATGTCGTCGCCTGTCGTGGCGGAGTCGGAAGGACTACTGGGATTGAGAACGTAGGGTAAATAAGCGGTCGAGCTCTCCAAGTGCTTCAGCCGGAGGTCAAGGTCGTTCACCAGCATAATGGTTGTCGGGTTGAGCGAGGGAGAAGGTGGAGAGCCAGGCGGATCTGTCCAGGCCAGAGACAAACGAATCGGACTCCCGCCGTTGCTCGTGAAGTAGAGCGTGTCCGACTGTCCGTTCGAAAGAGAATCCTCGCGAATGGAATACGGATTTGTTGAATCCGCCTTTATCAGGTTCGCGGCCTTAAGAGTGTTCAAGAGACCCCAGCCGAACTTATAATCCGGTCCGGTGCTCGTGCCCGCCTCGTCCGCGGTCTGCATGAGGATCGCCTTCATGGTCGACGCCAGCGGTGTCGTGTTGCCGTGGGTTTCCTTGAAATACTGGACAAGGAGATTGAGAGAACCCGAGAAGTTGGGCGCCGCCATGGAAGTCCCACTCATTGTTGCGTATGACACGTTGTTTGTGCTGTAGGACGAGTAAAGAGACGTACCATTGGCAACAAAATCGGGCTTTATTCGGCCGTCATCCGTGGGTCCCCAACAACTGAAGCTCGTCATCACCACGTCTGAAGGAGAAGAATAGCCGTTGGGAATGTCATTCACCGCCCCGACTGCTATCACGTTCTTGGCCAAAGCGCCGTGACTCACGCAGTCAAATCCGTCGATCCCTCCGTCGGGATCCCTTGTCGTCGTGCTCCAGACCCAGTTGCCTGCAACGTTGTCCCACACGTAGTGGCCGCCACCCGGACCTGGGCCGACGTCCGAGCGATCGTTCCCGGCGGAAACTACAATCGTGTAGTACGGAGCGTCGCGGGCAATCTGATCCCAATCTTGAGCCGCAGAATCGTAGAAGCCGAAGAAGTAGTCTTCTGTTTGGCTTACGTCCGTGTCGCCGTACCAGTACCAAGTCGCATTCGCGGAATTGTAATACCATCCAGTGACGTATCCGTACGAATGGTTGGAGATCTTCATCCCCGCAGCAGCGGCCGTTGCCATTTCAGAGTTGTCGTTCGTCCACTCGTAGCAGGCCAGATTCCCCTGGTAGGACATTCCCTTGGCGTTGCTCTGGACTCCGGAAGCGATCATGGTGCCGGCAACGTGAGTGGAATGCCCGCTGTATCCGCTCGGAGAGTCAATCTGCGTCGCTCTTCCTGTCAATTCCTGATGCGTAGTCCGCACGCCGCCGCCGTCCCAGATCCCCAATTCCCCTAGAACTGTTGTAGAACCTGTCAGCCCGAATCCGCCGCCCCCATTTGGCCAAGCCTTGTTAGTGCTTACGGTCTTTGCCGCATTCAAGTTGAGCATCAGGTAGTAGACAGGTCTTCCGCGGTCGTCGACGTACATCAGTTTGATGTCGGGATTCTCGTTCAGAGACTGCTGCGCGGGAGAGGGGCTCGAAAGAAGCTCATTGTAAGCAGTGCCTCTGTGCTTCTCCAGGCGATCGCCGAAAAAATCTGCGAGCCTGTGGAGAGCAGCCTTATCTACAGGAGGGCCGGAGGCCAGGGCCGCGGTCGCGAAAGCGACGACGAGGGCCGCGGAGCAAAATAAGATTTTTGAAAGCTGATGCCTCGACAACATTGGTGGTCTAATCCTCCGGTCTAGTCGAGAATCCGCCAAGTGGGTGCCAGACTGTCGTGGCCTTATCGTTGCAGTGAGCAGGCGATCACTAGGTAAGTATGTATATGATAGCGCAAAACGGGGCTATTTTCAAGGAGAATCAGCTAGAACCTCACACCCGCAGAAGCAACGAACATGGAGACGGACTGTCTGAACCTGTCCGAACCCCTCTGTGGGTAACCGTCGATTGTAAGAGCTGTGTCAATATTGAAGAGCGGCTTTCCCATGTTCACGTATCGCAGAGAAACGTCGAAAGTATCTCCGATGAGCAGCCCGCTGCCCACCTCAAACGCGAAGGAAGAGCCGACGCCGCTCTCCTGGGTCAATATCTCATCGTGGTAGTTCATTCCATCGAACACCGTCCCCGACCACCGGAACCCCGGGGATCTGGAGAAGCTCACTCCTGCCAGGCCCGCGCTGTAGAGTGTGATCTTCGGACCGGCCCTTGCTTCAAATCTGAGCCCGGTGAGAAGAGGCACGTTGACCCACCAGCCGGAGTCCACCGATCCTCCTCCCATGATGTCCACCATCGCATCAGTGTCGAACGAATTGAAAGCCACCATAGCGCCTGCGATCCAATAAAGTCCGGGGGCCGCAAGAGGCAGCTCCAGCAACTCCACTTCTGACCCAATTGCAAACCCCATCTTGGCCAGACCTCCCTTTTCGTCCGTCGTGTTTCCAAATTCTCCGCTTGGAACAGCCAGAAACCCGTACAGACCGAGGGGCCTCGAGTGGCCGGAGCTCGAGAAACAGGCCGTTGCCACCACCACGAATAGAAATATGGCGCGAGACCGGACCCCGCTCTTCAACAACCGCCCGCTCTCGTAAAAGGGACGTGGATAGGATGGACTGAAATTCTTGCTCATTACCTGCGCGTCACCTGCGCGTCAAAAAAGACAAGGGGGCGACCCGAGGGTCACCCCCGTTAGTGGCGCACCCTTCAGGATTACAGTTGCTCCTTATAGGCACTGCCTGGTCTGAAGCGAACCGTCTTGGAAGGCGGGATCTTGATCTCTTCACCGGTACGCGGATTGCGACCGATTCTTCCCTTCCTCTTCGCCACGGCAAAACTGCCAAATCCCACAAGCTGGACGCCCTTCTTCGTGTTCTTCCTGATGGCATCGAGTGTCGCCTCGACGGCCATCATCGCGTCTTTCTTCGTGAGCTTGGCTGCCTTTGAAACAGCACTGATCAACTCGGCCTTGTTCATGCTATCACCTCACCTTCATGCCGGATTTTCTACATGCCGCTGGTGACGGTGTAACATAGGGCCAAAAACAGGTCAAGAAAAAACTGCATTTTTTTGAAAATTTAATCGTCGGCTTTCCGGCATGAAAACAGGGGTCACCCGAGGTGCCCAACCGGAGTTCCTTGCCAATTCTATGTACAGCGCCCTTGTCCGATCGAAAATCGCCGTGGCAGTTGGTGCACGCGATTTGTGCGAGTCGCAAGATCTCTTTGCGCCGTCCCGTGGCGATTGCGCTTGACATATGATTTTTACTGAATATAGTGTGTGCCAGATGACGCCCTGCGACTCTTCTCGCAATACGACTCTGTCTCTTCCCTGCCGGACCTCGTATCACAAGTTTGAAATACGATTCGATCCGTCAAGTTGCAAGCGTTAAAAGGGAGATCCTATGCAGTTGATCTGGCAACAATCTCTGGCATTGAGTCAAGGAAGCATCTACAGACTGATCGCCGACGCGAGTCCGTTTGCAAAGTTCATCCTCATAGTTCTGCTCGGCTTCTCGGTTCTCTCATGGGCAATCATAATTGACAAAGTGCGTTTCTTCAGACGAACGGTGAGGCTTTCCGATTTGTTCGTTCGCAGATTCCACGAGGGAGCAAGGTTGGAGGAGCTCTTTTCGATAGCGAAGCAAACTCCGGCCAGCCCCTACTCAAGCATCGTGATGGAAACCGAGTCCGAGCTCGCGCGCCAAAGAAGCAACAGCCAGGTCAATCCCAGGGGAAGCTCTTCCTCCGGGCCCGAGGAGATTGTGCGAGTTCGATCTGCGCTGAACAGGGCGGCCGGCACTGAGATTTCTAAAATGGAATCCTATCTCACTTTTCTCGCAACTACGGGCAGCGTGACGCCCTTCATAGGTCTTCTCGGCACCGTGTGGGGTGTCATGGACGCTTTTCTGAGCA
>Ga0315268_10006548_pt1 | contig 12373 bp, 12 predicted proteins | sample C1_top_MG_FD_204535 | JGI IMG/M metagenome (GOLD analysis project Ga0315268, IMG submission 204535) | Sediment microbial communities from Yellowstone Lake, YNP, Wyoming, USA - C1_top | ecosystem: Environmental > Aquatic > Freshwater > Lake > Sediment | place: USA: Wyoming | collected 2017-08-01 | reverse complement strand
GGAATTACGAGCTGCCCTTTTGACGTGACAATGCCTTCCGGTTTCATGTCTTACTTTTTAGCACAATATGTAAGACACGGCAATTCGGAGGCCGCTTCGCAATCCGGCCTTGGGATTCCCGCCAGTTACTGCCGCGCGGAGACGGTGAAGAGCGTGCTGCTCCCGATCTCGCGGGGTGGGTTGCGGAAGATCATCGGCCGGGGGAGGTCGAACGCCCGCACCAGATATCGCCGCAAGGGCAGTGATCTGCCTCATGCCGCCTGATATACAATCCGCTCGTCATCACCTCTCATGATTGCGCGCAGGACGTTATGGCCATCAAAACGATTGCGATCAGCACCGGCGGGGGCGACTGCCCCGGCCTCAACGCGGTCATCCGCGCTGCCACCAAGTGCGCCATCCTGAAGTACGGTTGGAGCGTGTACGGGATCGAAGACGGTTTCGACGGCCTGCTCCACCCCGACAAGCACGCGTGCATCCCTCTCACTCTGCAAAGCGTCAGCGGCATTCTGCCCCGCGGCGGCACCATCCTCGGCACCACCAACCGCGGCAACCCGTTCCAGTACAAGGTGGTGGAGAACGGCAAGGAGATCGTCAAGGACCTCTCCGGCGAGCTGCTGAAGAACGCGCGCGCCCTGGGGATCGACGCCATCATCGTGATCGGCGGCGACGGCACGCAGAAGATCGGGCTTCAGCTCTACCACCTCGGCATGCCGGTGGTCGGTGTCCCCAAGACCATCGACAACGACCTCTCCGCCACCGACGTCACCTTCGGCTTCGATACCGTGCTCCACACCGTCTCCGACGCCGTTGACAAAATCCACACCACCGCCGAGTCGCACCACCGCGTGATGCTGGTCGAGGTCATGGGACGCGACGCGGGCTGGATCGCGCTCGAAGGCGGCCTGGCCGGCGGCGCCCACATCATCCTGATTCCCGAAATTCCCTTCACCATCGAGAAGGTGTGCCGCCACGTCGCGGCGCGCGAGCGGGAAGGGAAGAAGTTCACCATCATCGTGGTCGCCGAGGGCATCAGGATGCCGGCCGACCTGGGCGGCGCGCAGGAGGGCGAGAGGCGCGCGCCGCGGCCCGGCTCGGTGGGCAACGTAATCGGCGCCGCCATCGGCGCCTGCGCGCAGCGCGAGGTGCGCGTCACCGTGCTCGGCCACATCCAGCGCGGCGGCTCGCCCTCCCCCTTCGACCGCATTCTGAGCACGCGTTTCGGCGTGGCCGCGGTCGATCTCGTCGCCCGGGGACAGTTCGGCAAGATGGTCGCCCTGCGCGGCGGGTGCATCGAGGCGGTGGACATCACCGAGGCGGTGGGCCAGATGAAGGCCGTCAATCCGCAGGGCGAGCTGGTGCAGATGGCCAAGGCCATCGGCGTTTCCTTCGGCGATTAACGCGGAGAACCGTCCGGGTCTATATTGGTAGGAGTTCTCGACCGTATACGGATCGGTGGATAGGGTGACCCCACAGCATCGCCAGACGCGCCGCTCGGGCCGGCGCCTCCTCTTCTTCTCCTTCCTGGTGGGAATGGCATGTCTCGCGATGGCCGGCTGCGGCCGCGACGCGGGTCCGCCGAAGGAGTACGGCTACGTCTCCGCCCGCCAGGCCTTCCTGCGCGACCGTATCGCGGTGGTTTACAACAAGGTGGCCACCGTGCAGAACGGCGACCGGGTGCAGGTCCTGGAGCGCAAGCGCCGCTTCCTCAGGGTGCGCACCGACGCCGGCGCGGAAGGTTGGATCGAGCAGCGCTTCGTCGCTGGCCAGGACGTCTATGACGCCTTGCAGCAACTGGCGCGCGCCAACGCCGGCCTGCCCGCGGAGAGCACCGCCACGGCGCGTGCCGCGCTCAATATGCACGTCGAGCCCTCGCGCGTCAGTCCCGCCATCTACCAGCTCAAGGAAGGCGACAAGATGGTGGTGCTGAAGCGCGCCGTCACGGAGAAGGGCGCTCCGGCGACCCCGGCCCTCCAGAAATCCGATGAGGCCGCACGGCAGGACGAGGAACTGAACGAGCAGGAGGAAGAGGCCGTCGAAGCCGCCAAGGGCAAGAAACAAGAGGCGCCGGCCGCGCCCGCCGCTCCCCTGGAAGACTGGTGGCTGGTGCGCGACACCGCGGGCCGCTACGGCTGGGTGCTGGGCCGCATGATCGACATCGACGTCCCCCTCGACGTCGCGCAGTACGCCGAGGGCCAGCGCATCATCGCCGGACTGGTGCTCGACAAGGTGCGCGACGAGGCCGGCGGCAAGGACGTCCCCGAGTACCTCGTCCTCCTCACCGACGACCGCGACGGCCTGCCGTACGACTATAATCAGGTGCGCGTCTTCAGTTGGAACCGCCGCCGCGGCCGTTACGAAACCGCCTACCGCGACCGTCTCCAGGGCTTCCTGCCGGTCACCGTCGGGAAGGAGGACCTCGGCAAGGAGGGCACGCTGCCCACCTTCACCATCCGTGGCAAGGACGACCAGGGCAACATCGTCAGCCGCAAGTACCAGTTCAACACCCCCATGGTGCGCCTCGTGACCACACCGGGCGAGCAGCCGGTGCGCTTCGCCCGGCCGTTGAGATCGCCTCAGGGCGGCGCCCGGAACAAGGCGGCACGCCGCAGGATCCGACGCTAGCCATTCGGCCGCCACCGTTCCAAAGTCTTGTTGCTGATTGCTGTCTGCTGATTGCTAGGAATAGAACGACGCCACCGCCTCCACGACGTAGCGCTGCTCCTCCTCCATCAGCTCGGGGAACATGGGCAGGGCGAGCACCTCGCGGCTGGCGCGCTCCGCTTCCGGGAAATCGCCTTCGGTGTGGCCCAGGTAGCGGAAGCACCTCTGCAGGTGCAGCGGCAGCGGATAGTAAATCTCCGTGGTGATGCCGCGTTCTTCGAGGAACTTGCGCAGGGCGTCGCGCCGCTCCACGCGGACCACGTACTGGTGGAAGATGTGGTGCGCCGGCGCCGCCGTCTTCGGCAGGACGACGCGCTCCGCCAGGCCGGCGGCGGCGAAGAGGCGGTCGTAGAGCGCGGCCCGTTCGCGCCGCTCGTTGTTCCACTGGTCGATGTGCTTGAGCTTCACGCGCAGCACCGCCGCCTGCAGCGCGTCCAGGCGGCTGTTCCAGCCCAGTTCGTCGTGGAAGTAGCGCTCGCGCGTGCCGTGATTGCGCAGGCGGCGCAGGCGGTCGCCCAATTCCCGGGAACTCGCCGCCACGCACCCGCCGTCGCCGTAGGCGCTGAGGTTCTTGGTGGGATAGAAGCTGAAGGCGGCGACCGTGCCCAGCGCTCCGGCGCGCTGTCCCCGCCAGCCCGCGCCAAAAGCCTGTGCCGCGTCCTCCAGCACCACCAGCTTCTGCTCCTGCGCCAGGGCGCGCACGGCGTCCATGTTGGCGCACTGCCCGTAGAGATGCACTGGCTCGATGGCGCGCAGCTTGTAGGGGCGCTCCTCCGCCAGCCGCCGCTCCACCTGCGCCACATCGAGGTTGAAGGTCGCGGGATCGATGTCCACGAACAGCGGCGCCGCCGCGGCGCGAAGGATGGCGCTCGCCGTGGCGAAAAAGCTGAACGGCGTGGTAACCACCACATCGCCCGGCTCGATGCCCGTGGCCAGCAGCCCCAGCCAGAGCGCGTCCGTGCCGGAGGCGCACGCCACCACGTCGGCGGCGCCCAGGTAGGCCGCGGCCTCCGACTCGAAAGCCGCCACCTCGTCGCCCCCGATGAAGTGCTGCGAAGCCAGCACCCGCTCCACTGCCACCTGCACCTCGGCCGCGATGCGCTTGTACTGGCGGCGCAGGTCGAGAAGCGGGACCTTCAACGCCCGCGAAGCGGCTGCCTGGGATGACACGAGATCCTCCACGCGATGCGACATTCTAGCATCGGAACGCGGCCCGGCCTCAGGCCTTCGCCCGGGCCTGGTGCTGTTCCAATAAGTACCGTTTACCGGGGAAGCAACCGCGCTAGCGGCCCAGCAGCGGGTAATGGCTGGCCGCGGCCATGAAAAACAGCATCGGCCAGGAGAGGAAAAAGTTGACCCGCGAGGCGAGCAACGCCTGGCGCGCCAGCGTGGCGGCGTTCTCCGGCGGGGTTCCCGCCAGCGTGCCGCGGATGATCTTCTTGTTGTGCCGCCAGATGATGCCCCACACGTTGAGCAGCATCAGCCAGCCGATGCCGCCGCCCACTCCGATCGAGAGCACGTTGTTCGCCAGCCACGGCGCGTCGTTGATGCGCAGGAAGGCGTAGGCGATAAACGCCGCCGTCGCCGCGATCAGCGCCCCCAGCACCCAGCCTTTGTTGAGCGGACCCTTGAGCGGCGTCAGCAGCGCGAACTCCACCACCCAGGCGAACGTCCACAGGCCGAAGAACGTTCCGATCACCATCCCGCCGCTCGCTCCGGGATAGCCCATGCTCTGCGCCGCACGCACGTTGTTGCCGATTTCGATCATCCAGAACCAGATCCCCGCCACCACCGTCACCAGCGATGCCCAGCGGAACCATTGCAACGCCGGCATGGTGAGCGAGCGGTAGATGCGCGGCTTCAGTTCCGGCTCCAGCCCGCGCATGAAGGGCACGTTCACCAGGGTGAAGAAGTAGAGCAGGCCGACCCACACGATGGCCGCCAGGTAGTGCACCCAGCGCAGCGCGATCTGCAGCAGTGCGGCCGCGTCGGTGGGCGGATGAAAGGGAATGGTCAGCAAGGCGGCGAGATCGGCGGCGAGATCGGCGGCGAGATTCATGGTCCCCCTCGGAATGGGGGCATCGTGCCACGCCGCCGCCGCGGGCGTCAAACCGGCCGCCGCGAATATCCGGACGCGGCGCGCCGCATTTCTTCCCCAGTTGAAACGTCCCCGCGCTTGCGCGTACTCTAAAAGTGCTTGTCCCATCCTTACCGGCACAGACCGGTGGTGTTGGCATGTGCACGTCAGGCAAAGGAGATCGGCATGGACGCGAAGCCGGCGCAGAACATTCAGGATTCTTTCCTCAATAATGCCCGCAAGGACAAGACCCCCATCACCATTTACCTGCTCAGCGGAGTCAAGCTGACGGGCCGCATCCGTTCGTTCGACAAATACTCGGTGGTCTTGGAGACGAACAACCAGGAGCAGTTGATCTTCAAGCACGCCATCTCGACGGTCGTAATGGCGCGGATGCACGGCGAGCTGCGCCCCGCCCCGGCGCATCCTGTGGCCAGCACGGCGCCGAGCACGGCCCCGGGCGCCGCGCCGGCGGCCGCTCCGTCCGGCACGGAGGGCTGAGCTATTCCCGGTCGTCGGTCCACCGGCCGCGCGCCGCAGGCGGTCCACGACACCGGCGCCGGCCTCGAACGCGCTTTTCTCGTGGGCTTCGATTACGGCAGGGGCCGCGGCACGCGCTCCGTGGCCCAGGCCGCCCGCGAAGCCGCCACCGCGCCGCGCGGCACCCCGCTCGCCCTGGAAACCACCTTCACCGCGGAGGAATCGCTCGCCGAGCTGCGCGAGCTGGCCACCAGCGCCGGCGCCAGCGTGGTCGGCGAAGTGCTCCAGCGCAAGGACAAGCCCGATCCCGCCACCCTCGTCGGCCGCGGCAAGCTGGAGGAGATCACGGGCGCGGCGCGCATGTCCGGCGCCGGACTCGTCCTCTTCGACCACGATCTCACGCCCTCGCAGCAGCGCAACGTCGAAGACGTAGTCGGCCTGCGCGTCCTGGACCGCACGCAGCTCATCCTCGACATCTTCGCCCGCCACGCCCGCACCCGCGAAGGCCAGTTGCAGGTGGAGCTGGCACAGCTCCAATACCTGCTGCCGCGGCTCGCCGGGCGCGGCCGCGAGATGTCGCAGCTCGGCGGCGGCATCGGCACCCGCGGCCCCGGTGAAACCCAGCTCGAAACCGACCGCCGCAAGATCTTCCGCCGCATCCGCCACATCGACGAGCAGCTCCAGCAGGTGCGCCGCTCCCGCCAGCAGCAGCGCCAGAGAAGGGAAGCGGTGCCGGTGGCCACGGTGGCCCTGGTCGGTTACACCAACGCCGGTAAGTCCACGCTCTTCAACGCCCTTACCGGCGCCGGCGTGCTCGCCACCGAGCGCATGTTCGCCACCCTCGATCCCACCATCCGCGCCGCCCTGCTGCCCTCCCGCCGCAAGGTGCTCTTCTCCGACACCGTGGGTTTCATCCGCAACCTGCCCCACACCCTGGTGAGCGCCTTTCGCGCCACCCTCGAAGAGGTGCAGCGCGCGGCCCTGCTGCTGCATGTCTCCGACGCCACCAGTCCCACCGCCGCCGAGCACTCCATCCAGGTGGAGAGGGTGCTGCGCGAGCTCGATGCTCACGACAAGCCGCGCCTGCGCGTGATGAACAAGATCGACCTGCTGCCCCCGCTGCAACGCGAATCGCTGGTGGACGACGCCCGCACCATCCACGTCTCCGCTGCCCGCGGCATCGGCCTCGGTGCCCTGCTGGAACGCATCGACCACCTGCTCTCCGAGGACGCCGTCAGCCGCATCCGCCTGCGTATCCCGCAGAGCCAGGGCAAGGCGCTCGCCATGCTCGAAGCCGGCGCCCGCATCTACGCCCGCGATTATCGCGACGGCCTCGTCGAACTGGAAGCCGAAGTCCCCGCCTCGCTCCTGCGCAGGCTGCAAATGTTTGTTGTGGAATAAAGCGAGCAGACAGCAAACAGCAATCAGCCAAAGACTCAGCACGAGCATCGCCGCTGACACCTGCCGAGCCCCGGTTTCGCTGATTGCTGATTGCTGTTTGCTGCAAAGTAAATGGGCCTGCAGCCAAGAAGCGGTGACGTTTTCTTGGTTACAAGCCCATTCGATCCTGAATCGGATCGGAGGTGATACTTATTATGGTACCCCCCTCCTCCGCGATGTCAAGCACGAAGACGGCCACCCCTGCCCCTCCTCCGGGGCGCTCTCCGGTGCCCTCGCGGGACGATTTCCAGACCCCTTCGGCGCCCTCTCGCGCCTCCCGCAAATCGTTGACACCACACGATCTAAACTGTTAAATTGCTTGGTTTCCAGGGCCGAACGCAGGCCGACCAGCACAGCCAACTTTCATGGACGAGATTCTCCAGCAGCTAGGCGGATTACTGCTCAACGCCATCCCCACGGTGGTGGTGTTCCTGGTCGTCTACGTGGGGTATCGGCTCCTCGTCCATAATCCGCTGGCCCGCGCGCTGGCGGAGCGCCGCGCCCGCACCCAGGGGGCCATCGCCCAGGCGCAGGCGGATGTCGCCGCCGCCGAAGCGCGCACCGCCGAGTACGCGCAGAAGATCCGCGACGCCAAGCAGGCCATCTACCAGCAACTGGAAGCGCGCCGCCGCGAGCTGGCGGAGGCCCGCTCCCGTGCCCTCGCCGAGGCCCGCGCTCTGGCCGAGGCGCAGGTGAAATCCGCCCGCGCCGAGCTGGAGCGTGACGCCGCCGCGGCCCGCCAGTCGCTGGAGGGCGAAGCGACGCGTCTCGCCGGCGAGATCATTCGCGCCGTCCTCAAGCCCGCAGGCCCTGCGGGGACAGGGGCGGTGCAGTCATGAAGAAGCTCCTCCTCGCGCTCGCTCTTCTCGCGCTCATCGTCTCTGCCACCGGTTATGCTGCGGCGCAGGAGCATTCCGCGCCCGCCGCCCGGCCGGAACACACCTCCTCCGCCGCCCCGGCCGAAAACGCCGGTCACGCCACCGCCGCCCCGGCCGAAGCGTCCCACGAGTCCGCCGGCAAGGAGGAAGAGGACGAGAACGCCGCCTTCAAGGAATCCGCCTCGGTCAAGCTCCTGGCGCGCGTCACCGGCCTTTCGCTGCACGGCGCCTACTGGCTGGCCGTCATCCTGAATTTCGTGATCGTGGCCGGGGTGATCATCTGGTTCATGCGCTCCAGCCTGCCCGGGTTCTTCCGTCGCCGCAGCGCCACCATCCAGCAGCAGATCGAGGAAGCGCGCCGCGCCGGCACCGACGCGCAGCGCCGCCTCTCCGAGGTCCAGGAACGGCTCTCGCGCCTCGACCAGGAGATCGCGGCGCTCCACGCCGACGCCGAGAAGGACGGCCGCGCCGAGGAAGAGCGACTCCGCGCCGCCGCCGAGGAAGACCGCACCAAGATCGTCGCGTCCACCAAGTCGGAGATTGAAGCCGCGCGCCGCCTCGCGCTGACCTCGCTCAAGGCCCACGCCGCCGAGCTCGCCGTCGGCCTGGCCGCGCAGCGCCTGACTGTTGATCCCGATACCGACCGACGGTTGGTGCGCACCTTTGCCGAGGACCTCGGCGAGGAAGGCAAGTAATGGCCGCCCCCACCAGCCGCTACGCCCGCGCCCTCGCTGATGTCGTCGAGGAGCGCAAGCTCGACGTCGCCGCCGTCCGCGGACAGCTCGACACTTTCGTGCAGCTCCTCGGCGAGAGCCCGGCGCTGCGCAACGTCTGGGAAAATCCCTCCGTCCCCGCCGAGCAGAAGCGCAACCTGCTCGACGCCCTGGTGCAGCGCGCTGCCGCCTTCCGCGAGACGCGCAATTTCCTCGCCGTGCTCATCGACCGCCGCCGCATCGCTGCCCTGGCGGAGATCGCGCGCCAGTTCCAGGCGGAGATGAACCAACGGCTGGGCATCGCCGAAGCCGAGATCACTTCCGCGCGTCCCCTGCCCGACGAGGAGAAGCGCTTCCTCGAGGCGCAGCTCGCCTCCCTCACCGGCAAGAAAATTCTGGCGCGCTACAAGCAGGACGCCACGCTGCTGGGCGGCGCCGTGGCGCGCGTCGGCAGCACCATTTACGATGGCTCCTTGAAGGGCCAACTTCGAAAAATCAAGGAAACTCTGTCCGCCGGTTAACTGACAACTGGCAACTGGTAACTGACAACTGTTATGGCTGGAATCAAAGCAGACGAAATCACGCAACTTATCCGCCAGCAGATCGAGAACTACGAGTCTCGCATCGCGGTCGACGAAGTCGGCACCGTCATCACGCTGGGCGACGGCATCGCCCGCATTCACGGCCTCGACAAGGTCATGGCCGGCGAGCTCCTCTCCTTCCCCCACGGCGTTGCCGGCATCGCCATGAACCTCGAGGAGGACCAGGTCGGCTGCGTCATCCTCGGCGACTACACCGAGCTCAAGGAAGGCGACGAGGTCAAGCGCACGGGGCGCATCATGAGCGTTCCCGTCGGCAACGCGATGGTCGGCCGCGTGGTGGATGCTCTCGGGCAGCCCATCGACGACAAAGGCCCGATCGCGACCACCGAGTACCTCCCCGTGGAGCGCATCGCCCCCGGCGTCATCGAGCGCCAGCCCGTGCGCGAGCCCATGGCCACCGGCCTGAAGGCGATCGACTCCATGATCCCCATCGGCCGCGGACAGCGCGAGCTCATCATCGGCGACCGCCAGACCGGCAAGACCGCCATCATCATCGACACCATCATCAACAACCAGGGCAACGACCTGATCTGCATCTACTGCGCTATCGGCCAGAAACGCTCCTCGGTTGCCCAGGTGGTGAAGATCCTCGAAGACTACGGCTGCATGGACTACACCATCGTGGTGTCGGCCTCGGCTTCCGAGCCCGCCCCCATGCAGTACATCGCCCCCTACGCCGCCTGCGCCATCGGCGAGTACTTCCGCGACTCGAAGCGCCACGCCGTCGTCTTCTACGACGACCTCTCCAAGCATGCCGCTTCCTACCGCGAGATCTCGTTGCTGCTGCGCCGCCCGCCGGGCCGCGAAGCCTATCCCGGCGACGTTTTTTATCTGCACTCGCGCCTCCTGGAGCGCGCCGCCAAGCTCAGCGACAAGAACGGCGGCGGCTCGCTCACCGCGCTGCCCGTCATCGAGACCCAGGCGGGCGACGTCTCCGCCTACATCCCGACCAACGTCATCTCCATCACCGACGGCCAGATCTACCTCGAGTCGGACCTGTTCAACAGCGGCATCCGGCCCGCGGTCAACGTCGGCCTCTCGGTGAGCCGCGTCGGCGGCAGCGCGCAGATCAAGGCCATGCGCCAGGTCGCCGGCACCCTGAAGCTGGAACTCGCCCAGTTCCGCGAGCTCGCGGCCTTCGCCCAGTTCGGCAGCGACCTCGACAAGGCCACCCAGGCGCAGCTCAACCGCGGCCAACGCCTCGTCGAAGTTCTCAAGCAGGACCAGTACTCGCCGCTGCCGTTCTCCAAGCAGATCCTGATCATCTTCGCGGGCACCAACGGCTTCCTCGACGACCTCGCCGTGGAAGACCTCCGCGACTTCGAGAAGGGGCTCTACAATTTTGCCGACACCATGAATCCCGGCCTGCTGAAGGCGATCATGGAGAAGAAGATCCTCGACGACCAGATCAAGAACGACCTGCACAAACTGGTCGGCGAGTTCAAGGAGCGGTTTGTGGCGGAGCGCAAGGCCGTCGCTCAAGCCAAGTGAGCTTCACCCACGGCCCCGGCACGGAGGTGTGCCATGACGCTGGAAGAACTCGATGCCTTGCAGGAAGATACGCGCAAGCTGCCTCGCGTGTCGGACCGCGCTGAACAGCAACTGGCCCTCGCCCTCATCGAGGTCGCGCGCCAGTTGGTGATCCTGAACGCGACCCTGGCCAAGGCGGACAACCCCGGCAAGAAGTCCGCCAAGCGCGGCAAGTAGTCCGGCAAACGAATGGGAGCGCGCTGGCCCTCCAGCGCGAGCGACGAACGACGAGCAACCAGGAACGAGCAACGAGCAACTAGCAACGCATGGCCAACATCCTCGACATTCGGCGCCGTATCCGCAGCGTGACCAACACCCGCCAGATCACCAAGGCGATGAAGATGGTCTCCGCCGCCAAGCTGCGCCGCGCCCAGGAGCGCGCTCTCTCCTCGCGTCCCTACGCGCAGATGCTGACCGGCGTCCTGCAATCGCTGGTCTCGCGCGCCGAAGTGTACGACCCGCTCACCGGCGAGGCGCGCCATCCGCTGCTCGCCCGCCGTCCCGAGGAGAACGTCCTGCTCATCGTCGTCAGCGGCGACAAGGGCCTGGCCGGCGCCTTCAATACCAACATCAACAAGGCCGCCCTCCGCTTCCTGGAAGCCAAGGCCGGCAGAAACATCGAGATCGAGGCCATCGGGCGCAAGGGGCGCGACTTCCTCAAGCGCCGCTATCCCGCCGCCGCGCCCGGACAGCATCCCGCCGGCGCGTTTCTCGTCGGCGAGCAGGTCGGCATCCTCAACCGCGTCGAGTTTGGCCACGCGCGCGACCTCGCCGAGCGCGTCATCGAGCGCTATGCCAACTGCGAGATCGATTCCGTTTACCTGCTTTACAACGAGTTCAAGTCGGTGATCGCGCAGCGCCTGGTGGTGGACCGCATCCTCCCCATCGGCGCCATCGGCGAGCGCGAAGTGGCGCAGGCCGAGGAGCTCTCCAGGGAGGAGATGGAGCGCCATGCCGCGGCCGCCGCCACCGCCGGCGTCTCCCTCGCCGAGGCCGACACCCGCGCCATCGACGCCCGTGCCCGCCTCTTTGCCGCGCAGGTCGATTACATTTACGAGCAGCCCGCCGCCGAGCTTTTCCGCGGCCTGCTCCCCAAGTACGTCGCCGTGGGAATTTTCCGCGCGCTGCTGGAGTCGGTCGCGGCCGAGCACGCCGCCCGCATGACCGCCATGGATGCGGCCACCAGCAACGCCACCGAGATGATCGACCGCCTGACGCTCGCCATGAACCGCGCCCGCCAGGCCAAGATCACGAAAGAGATTATCGAGATTGTGAGCGGCGCCGCCGCTCAGTGAGGAAGGTTTCGACGTTTCAAGGTTTCGAGGTTTCAACGAAGCGCTGAGCGGCTCCCGAGAGCATCTTCCACCTCGAAACTTCGAAACTTCGAAACCTCGAAACCTGAGGGTCTATGCCAGAGATTATCGGTCGCGTCATCCAGATCGCGGGTCCCGCCGTCGACGTCCAGTTCGACGAAGCGCACCTGCCTCCCATTTACGAAGCCATCCGCGTGGTCAGCGACGGCTTCAACGTCCCCGCGCCCATCGACGTCACGCTGGAAGTGCAGCAGCACCTCGGCGAGGCCCGCGTGCGCTGCGTCGCCATGCAGCCCACCGACGGCATGGTGCGCGGCATGAAGGCCATCGACCAGGGCGGTCCCATCTCCGTTCCCGTGGGCCGCGGCACCCTCGGCCGCGTGATGAACGTCATCGGCCTGCCGGTGGACAACCTCGGCCCTATCGCCTGCGACAAGAAGCTCCCCATCCATCGTCCGGCGCCCGCCTTCGACGAGCAATCCACCCGCGCCGAGATGTTTGAGACCGGCGTCAAGGTCGTGGACCTCATCCAGCCCTTCCTCAAGGGCGGCAAGATCGGCCTCTTCGGCGGCGCCGGCGTCGGCAAGACCGTGGTCATCATGGAGCTCATCAACAACGTCGCCAAGCAGCACGGCGGCTTCTCCGTCTTCGGCGGCGTCGGCGAGCGCACGCGCGA
>Ga0315268_10006547_pt1 | contig 12378 bp, 12 predicted proteins | sample C1_top_MG_FD_204535 | JGI IMG/M metagenome (GOLD analysis project Ga0315268, IMG submission 204535) | Sediment microbial communities from Yellowstone Lake, YNP, Wyoming, USA - C1_top | ecosystem: Environmental > Aquatic > Freshwater > Lake > Sediment | place: USA: Wyoming | collected 2017-08-01 | reverse complement strand
TTCGGTGCCGACATTTTCATGACGACACCAACTACGCCCTTACGAAAACCGTCGATAAAACCTAGCTACCCCTCCAGTCTGGCAGGTTAGGTTTACCGGTAAATTGGGGTTCGAATCCCCGCCCCCCGCACCACTTTACGTGGACAGGGCGTTCTTGATTTCACTGCTCTAAGCTATAGAAACGGACCGCAAACTCATCTTACGGGAAGAGAATTGTGAAATTGCGCAAATACCCAGTTGCCACTTCGTTTCTCCAAGACCCCAGTGAGTCTTTGTCCCTCGCTGCGCACTGGTTTGCCTTCAACCACAAGATCCCAATCCCATATCTCTGAAAACCAGGCCACTTCTCGTGAATGATGAACCTTGATGACTTGATCCTTGACTGTTATCTTGATGTTTTCGAGAGACGGTAGCATTTTCTCTACGGACTCTCTCAACATCTCCCATCCGACGAAGTATTCGGCGGCATCCGTGCCGGAGTTTACCATGTCAGCATCATGCGCCATTATTCTTGACAGCAGCTCCATATCTTTGGTTTCCCAGAATTGCTCGAACTGGTCAACTACCGACTTGACCTTCGCCTTTTCGGCCTCGACTTCAACCTTCGATGAATTCTTCATGCCTTTGGCCTTGTTTCGAACCGTATCTGCTAACACTTTTGAATCCTTCGTCGAGTGAGTATCTCCTACCTCATCTCCGAGCTAGTGTGTGACATGTCTGGTGCGCACCAATAGATCCACATACAACACGAAAACTAGATGAACTGACGGTTCAATTACGACGCTCGCACCACTACGGCCACACACTTCTTCTCGGCCGAGCCAAGTGTAGCACACGCCATTAATCCCAGCAGAAGACTATCAGGAGAGTGAAGTGAGCATTTTGAGTGTAGAAGATGAACTCAAACGGACTCTGAGAAGGCTAAACATACTGATGATCGTGTTGGCAATTGAGCTGATTCCGATCGCATTAGTAGCAGTCTACTTTCTGGTGCTGATGCTGTCTTTCCGTTCAGGACGAAGCGACTAACAGCAAGACGAGCACCCAGTCACGATTGGACTATTGTATACAAGAACGTCGGGACCAGTATCCCCCTGCCCATGTTCGAATATCAACATGTGGGTTCAAACGTGGGTCTAAAGCGGCCTCCGCGCCGCCACGGTTGCTCCAAGCTCACCCGAAACCTGCGAGAAGAGAAACCAACCTTTCTGCCCCCTGAGCGAAGGAATTCCAAGCGACGATTACCTACATGATTATGGAAAGGCAGAAAAGCTCCGCTGCCACTTCCATTTCCATGATTCATTGCAGATATTGCTTTACTCCGCTGGTTGACTGGGCGACCATGTGCTACGCCTGTGGAAAACCGACCGGGTATCCGGTTCGATTTCCATCGTACCCTCCCGGTTATGGTCCTCCACCAGCACCGACAGCTTTTCAGCAGCCATGGAAAGTGTGCTGGTCTTGCGGGCGCTTGGTGAAGCTGACACATCATGCGTGTCCCTACTGCACCGCCCGCCTACCTTAGCCGCTCGTCTAGGCGACCAATTCGCAGGGCTGGCTGGCTCCTCTAACTAGAGGCGGTCCGCTTGGAAACTGCTGGCTAAACTATTAGTTCGGCAACTTTCCCCGCCAGTTTCGGGATCGAGTCCTGAGCCTCGCCCGGGAGGCTGATGGTGATTATGTTCTCCGCGTCATTCCGGGGCACGTAAATGACTGTGACCTTGTCGTACGTGACTGTGAGCCGCCGGAGTCGTCCCACGATGTCTTTGATGGTCTCTGACGCGCCGATCAGAACTGCCGGAGCCAGCTTGAGGAAGGCGTGAATCCTTTCCTCAGTACCGTAGAAGTCTTGGTCTTGGAGTTCCCCTTTTGCCCAATGGTCCTTGACTATGAAGTCGTCATGTTCTCTGACGATAAGGTGCAGCGTGCGTATTCGCGGTTCCACCTGCAGGAGCGCTGAGACAAGTTGCTCACTGAGCTTCTCCAACTCTTCCCGCCGAACGAAAAATCAGCTTTGTTCGGACATAAAACCTGTGAACTTACAGTAAAGACCTCGCCCAACGCGCACATCTGGCGAAGCCTGGTCTAGTCATCTGGTGCGTCCAAAGATGATCGTTCCGACGAAGATCATGATCGCGTCAAACACGATGAGGGCTAGGAGATCGTAGAGCAGTGGGATTGCTGGAATCCAAGCCTCTCCTAGGATTATGGTTCGGAGCGCATCGACTCCGTAGGTCAGTGGGTCCACGACGCTCACCCACCTCAACCATTCCGGAAAGTTGCTCAAAGGAAACAGGGCACCACTCAGAAAGAAGAGCGGAAGATTCACGAACGTTTGAATTACCCCAAAGCTCTCAAGGCTCTCCATGACAGAAGCCAGAGCCAGACCGATGCTGACCATTCCAAACGTGATTAGGAGCATTATTGGAATGCAAAGCAGGTACGTCTCGATCCCAACGTGAACCGCGACGATGAAGCTGAAGACGAAGACGAAGCTTCCTTGGATTACCGCATCCGTGCTCCCACCGAGCATCTTCCCAACGAAAACCGATGCCCTTGAGATCGGAGCCACTAGAATCTCCTTCAGGAAACCAAACTCCCTGTCCCAAATCACCGAAATCCCCATGAACATCGACGTGAAGAGCAAAGTCTGCCCGATAATTCCTGGGAAGATAAACTTCTGATAGTCAATTCCACCAGTGCCCACGGAAGTAACTCGCAGGCCTGAGCCGAAGATAACGAGCCATAGAAGCGGCTGGATGAAGGAGCTGACGAGCCTGGTCTTTTCTCTACCATAGCGCTTGACCTCGCGCAGCCAAAGTGTGTAGATGCCCCGTAGTTCGCTCATCGGATGCCCCTCCGCCTTATCGCGCTTAGCCCATGGTACTCGTCAGCTCCCTGTCCCCGGATGTCCCTGCCCGTGAAGTGCAGAAAAACATCTTCCAATGTGGGTTCGCGGATTGACATTGACTCGATTCGAATTCCGAGGCTTGCGGCTGTTTCAACAATTCGAGGCATGGCCGCGTTGCCATTCCTCACGATTACCCTGAGTTCATCGTCCGTCTGCCTAAGTTCCTTGACAAACTCCGCTTCTTTGAGTCTCCCCGCGAGTCGCGGGGCATCTCCCGTCATGAGAGTGATCATGTCTCCTTCCAATTTCTCCTTCAATCGTCTTGGCTCGTCCAGCGCGATTATTTTTCCAAAGTCGATGATCGCCACACGGTTACACAGCCTGTCCGCTTCCTCCATGTAGTGCGTAGTGAGAACCATCGTGATCTTCTCGCGTTTACTGAGAGCGAGAATGTATCCCCAGATGTGCTCGCGAGTCTGAGGGTCAAGGCCCAGCGTGGGCTCGTCGAGGAAAAGGACCTTCGGATAGTGAATGAGTCCCCTTGCGATTTCCAGTCGGCGTCGCATTCCGCCAGAGTATGTTCGCATGAGCAGGTCCGCTTTGTCCTCGAGTTCAACCAGTTGTAGAACGTCATCAATTCGTTTCTTCTTCTCGGCGCTCGGAACTCCGTAGAGGTCTGCGTGCATCTCCAAATTCTCCCTTCCCGTAAGTCGGTCGTCGATGCTCGGCTCTTGAAAGACGATGCCGATCATTCTCCTCACTTGCGATGGGTGTTCTCTAACATCGACACCATTGATTGCAGCTGTTCCAGAAGTCGGCCTCAAGATTGTACACAGCATCGAAAGCGTCGTTGTTTTCCCTGCGCCGTTCGGTCCAAGTAATCCAAAGATCTCACCTGCGGGGACGCCAAAGCTCAATCGATCAACGGCAACGAGGCTCCCGAAATTCCTAGTCAGGTCCTTGACTTCAATCATCTGATGCTCAGTTCGCACGCCATCTGTCAATTCTCTTTTACCCAAGCCTTAGCCGACATCATCACGCATTGACGCGGACTAGCGCCGTCGGCGATGTGCCCGCCTTACGCGTTGTGGCCACCGCCTCCCGACGGTATTAAACTACACTTCGTCGTTAGACCTAGCTAGCTTCCTCGCTTGATTTGCGAGGTCGCTGACCCAGCACACTTAGGATATTCCGGACCAGGGTCGGATCATCCGCCAATAACTTCCGGCGCGGCAAACGTCCTAGCTGTGTATGATGATCTGCGGAAAAGGTCCGTGGCTCCACAACTTTTTCTAGGTCAGCAGGCTTAACCTGCGCCCTTCCTGCTCCAGCCCGGTTCTGAAGTCTGAATGGGAGATTTCGAAGAGCGCTCTCGCTCTCTCTTTGAGAGTTTTGCCTCTGAGGGAGGCGACCCCCAGTTCGGTTACGACATAGTCTGCGTGGAACCTTGCCACCGTGGGGATGGCGGGGGATTTGGGGTTCGAGGAGACACTGGGGTGCGCGACGATCCTTGAACATTTGCCGTCTGACGTTGTTGATGGTATGACAATGATCGATTTCCCATTTGGACTGAAAGAGGCGCCTATGACGAAATCTGGCTGCCCACCAGCCCCCGAGTATTCATCAAACCCTAGCATGTCCGAGTACACGTTTCCGAAAAGGTCCACCTGCAGTGCCGTGTTGATGGCGGTCATCTTGTTGTTCTTCGAAATCGTTTCAACATCATTCGTGTAGTCGAATGGCTTCATGGAAATCGACGAGTTACCGTCAACCCAATCATAGAGCCTCTGGGATCCAGCACAGAAGGCTGAGACAATTTTGCCCCGGTCGATTGTCTTCTTTTGGTTCGTCAATGCTCCCTTGTCCACCAAGTCTATGGCGCTTTCTGGGAACATCTCCGTATGCATGCCCAGATCATGCTTGTCCTCAAGGAAGGGGGGAATCGATTCTGCCACTGCACCATAACCAATCTGGATAGTCGCTTCGTCCTCCACCAGCTCCGCGACGTTCTCTGCGAGCCGCCGCTCCAGATTCGTAACCTTTGGTGTGGGAACCTCGTATACTGAGTCGGCTGCTTCAACTAGGTAGTCGATCTTGGAGATGTGAATGAGTGAGTCGCCTCCGGTTCGAGGCATGTTCTCGTTGACCTCAGCGATTACAGTTGCAGCAGTTTCAGCGGCCGCATGGGCATAGTCCACGGAGACCCCGAAACTGCAGTAGCCTAGTTCGTCCGGTGGGGTGACAGTGGCGATGAAAACGTCAGGCTTGAAGGAACCGGACCTGAAGAGCCAAGGAACCTTACTCAGGGGGATGGGATAGAAGTCGGCTCTGCCCTCTTTCAAAAGTTGAATTATCGGCCTGCTTCCTCCCGCAAAAGCCGTCGCGCATCTGACATGTTTCTCCATTCCACGCTCGAGGTACCGCTCAATGAATTGCCCGCATGGTCTCAAGTGCAGAAGTCGAACATCTCTTAGCTCCTCGGATCGGTCCATGATCAGATCGGGAAGGAGATGCGGTTCACCACAGAAATTCGAAAGGACCACCCTGTTACCAGACTTGACAACCTTGGCAGCCTCGGATCCGGAGATAGCCTTGTGTAATCTTGCGCTCAACGGTTACCCCCCGCTTGCAGCATCGCGGATTCCAGCGCGGAGAATTCAGAAGAATGATAAATCATTGATCCACCTTCGAAGTGGCTGGACCCTGAAGAGGGAGTCGCCGCTTTCCCGGTACGGGCGCCTACTTCAGGCGCCTAAACGTCCAAGTGCCGATTGCTATCATTACCCCCGCGAACCCTGCAAGGACCATCAGGTTCAACGCGATCGGGAGTTGCGACGAGCCCAGCATTAGTCCTCGAAGGCCGTCCACGGCGTAAGTAACGGGATCGATGACTGTGAAGATCAACAGGTATGGAGGGAGGTTGTCGATGGGGAAGAGTGCTCCGCTGAAGAAGAACATCGGAAAGACTAGGAAGCTGATTATCAGCTGGAACCCTTCGACGCTCTCCATGTTTGAGCCGATAATCAAGCCCAGGCTGACCAGCGCGGAGGCCAGCACGAACATGAAGACGAACGAGAGAACCAATGCTACGAGATTGTAGCTGACTCCTAAGAAGTAGCCCAGTATGAGCATTGCGCCTCCCTGGAGCAGAGCATCAATACTGCCGCCCACCATTTTACCGGCGAATATTGTGGTCCTGGACAATGGAGCAACGAGGACTTCCTTGAAGAAATCGATCTTCTTGTCCCAGACGATGTACAAGCCGAAGAAGACCGACGAGAAGAGGATGGTCATGGCTAGGATTCCGGGGAAAATGAACACCTGATAGTTAACTCCGCCCAGCGAGACTGCGGATCCAAGGCCACCGCCAAACACCACTAGCCAGAGTAGCGGTGTGACGAGGGATGATACGACTCTGGATCTTTCGCGGGTGAACACTTTCATCTCGCGATACCAGAGCGCGTAGAAGCCTTCAAGCTCTCCCATCAGCGTCCACTCCTCACGCGCGCTATGCGTTCGAACACTCCGCCCTCACCCGACTCCTCCCTGATCTCACTGCCCGTATAGTGGAGGAAAACGTCGTTCAGCGTAGGAGAACGGACTTCCACAGACTCAACCTGTCCAACCATGTTGAGGATCTCTTGCAGGTGTGCGCTCGCGCCTTGTACGGTCAACAGGAGAGTGCTGCCGGATTGGCTGACCGAGAGCACATAATCCAACTCCTTAATGGGTTCAAGCTTGGGATCACGGACGCGAAGCTTGACGATTTCTCCTCCGACTTTGGCTTTGAGTGCTGAGGGTTTGTCGAGCGCGACGATTTTTCCGTGATCGATGATGGCAACCCTGTTGCAAAGCCTGTCAGCTTCGTCCATGTAATGAGTTGTTATGATAACTGTGACCTTCTCAAGCTTCACCAAGTTCTCGATATACTGCCAAATGTGCTCGCGCGTTTGAGGATCCAGTCCGAGCGTCGGCTCGTCGAGGAACAGGATGCGAGGATTATGCAGAAGCCCCCGCGCCAGTTCAAGACGTCTTCTCATTCCGCCTGAATACTTCTTGACGATGTCGTTCGCCCTATCCTGAAGATCCACAAGAGCTAGGACATGATCGATCCTCTGTTTTCGCTCATTCTTTGGAACATGGAACATGAGGGAATGAAGGTAAAGGTTCTCCCACCCTGTGAGAATATCGTCACTGCTGGGATCTTGAAACACGATTCCTATCGAGCGTCTGACCTCGTCAGGCTCCTTGAGTATGTCATAACCGTTTACTCGACCCGTCCCGGAAGTGGGTTTCAGAAGCGTGGCGAGCATCGAAAGGGTCGTCGTCTTTCCCGCACCGTTGGGACCGAGCAAACCGAAGATCTCTCCTGCGTCAATCTTCAAATCCAACTGGTCAACCGCGAGTAGGTCTCCATATTTCTTCGACAAACTCTCCGTTTCAATCGTGCTGACCATCTACTCTCACTCTGCAAAGGCGGGTTTAGCAACGACGTGTGCTGACTGCTTTAAATTGACTGACCCAGTCATCTATTTTCGATTGGGACCACTTTGCGATCGACGGGCCCCGTGTATTCAATTTCCGGACGAATGAGCCGATTGTTGGCGACTTGCTCAAGCACGTTCGCCGTCCAACCCGCGATTCTGCTCGCTGCGAACGTTGCTGTGAACATGTCCGATGGCAGACCAACGGAGTCCATCACGACGGCAGAGTAGAACTCAACATTAGTGTAGAGCTTCCGCTCAGGTCTGTACTCCTGCAGGATCCTCACACCAGACTGTTCCACATGCCTTGCCAACTCGAAGAAGCTCCTTTCAGCAGACTTGCTCGCGACATCACGCATGATCTCCGCGCGCGGGTCAGTAGTCCGGTAGAGTCGATGACCGAACCCCATAATCCTATTCCCATCCTTCAGATGATCTCTCAACCAGCCCTCGGCACGTTCGGGCTTGCCGATTTCCTTCAGCATCTGCAGAACAGGAGCGGGGGCTCCCCCATGAAGCGGCCCTTTGAGGGCGCAAATGGCCGCTACGACCGAGGAATACAAATCCGACCATGTGGATGCCACGATTCTTGCTGTGAAGGTTGACGCGTTCATTCCGTGATCCGCGAGTAGGATCAGGTATTTGTCCAATGCTTCTTCCTTGATTGGATCCGGTTCTCGCCCCGTCATCATGTAGAGATAGTTCGCTGCATGGCCAAGATCAGCACGTGGATCCAGCGGTTCTTCCCCGCGCCTAATACGATCGAAGGCCGCGTTGATCGTGGGGATCTTAGCGGTGATTATCATCGCATCTGCGAGTTCCGGTTTCTTTAGCTGGTGCTGAATCCCGAGGGCGGAGATAGCAGTGCGCAGGACATCAAGCGCATTTGATTCGCGGGGGAGCTCGCGGAGAGATCGCTTCAATGAGTCCGGAATTGTGCGCTCGAACGACAGTTGTTTCTTCAGGCGCTCAAGTTCTTCTCTCGTTGGAAGCTCTCCGTTCCAGAGAAGGTATGCGACCTCTTCGAAAATTGAATTCGATGCTAGATCGTGGATGTCGTAGCCACGATAGATCAGCCGTCCGGCATCGCCGTCTATTCGACAAATGCCACTTGTGTCGACGATCACGCCTTCCAGACCTTTAGCAACCATCATCGGTGGGATCTCGAAGTGAAGCGGAAGCGTCCCGGCTTATTACTCAATCCCGCAATCGTTTGAACCCGCGCCGCAGCGAATTCCGCTATCGCTTGCGCAGCAAGAGCGCCAAGCCAACTGAGATCCCCGCGTAAATAGGGCTCAGTAGCCAAGGCAGGAGCGGGTCGCCACTGATCTGCCAAATCGTGCCCCCGAGAAGAGGCGACACGTTCCCGCCAATGCTTAGGAACAAGCTGAAGGCTCCGAAGTAGGTTCCTCTCTCTGCCTCCGGCGCAATCTCGGCGACGAGGGCAGATGCAATCGGGAAGAACATGTTCTCTCCCAAGGTCATGATTACGACTGCAAAGAGGAGCCAAAGGAAGGACGGAGCCAGAGCCAGACCCGTGATGCCCACGGCCATGATCAAGACTCCGAGGATGTACCCGGTTTTCTTCGGAACCCTCTCAAGCCACTTCGAGGTCGGAAGCTGCAACGCGACCACCGTCATCCCAGACACTGAAAAGAGAAGGCCGATCTCGAATTCGGTCAGATTTCTGACTTGAGCTGCGAAGATGGGGAGTAGCGCATAGAACTGGACGTAGAAGAGCATGCTGAAGAGAGAGGCAACGCAGAGTACGAGCAGTTCCCTGTCCCTGAGAACACTGATCTTCGGAAGCGACGGCTTATCCAAGCCAGTTTTCCGAGACTCGGGAACAAGTCCGATGAACAAGGCAAACCCTGCTAGGCCCAGAATCGCGGATACAATGAACAGTTGGCTGAACCCACGCTCTGCGAGCAGGACGCCGCCGATCAGTGGGGCCACGATCCATGCTGCGTTTCCAATTATCCGGCTGATTCCGAATCCTGTGTTTCGCTTGCCCTCTTCCACCTGGTCCGCGATTATGGTGTTTGAGGAGGATCGTTCGGCAGACTCCATGACGCCCGAAAGCGACATTAGCGGGAGCAGTTGCCCGAACGTCGTCAACCTGGTTAGAGCGGTGGGAACTAACACTCGAGCTGAGTTCCCGAAGATGTAGATCAGCTTCCTGCCGAACCTGTCAAGAAGCCAGCCCAGAAAGAAGACGGATACTGTGCCAAGAATTCCGCTTGCAAAGAAGAGCACTGAGACAGCTCCAACAGAGATGCCCAAGTCGCGATTCAAGAAGACCGGGAGAAATGGGTCGATTGTGGTCCTAGCGAAGGTTGAGACCCCGATGCCTACCATGAAGTACCAGAAGTGTCGGGAACTCGGAAGCCCCGACAAGTATCGTCTCTTCTTCTGGCTCTGAGTCTCCATGACACTGCCCACTTTTCGAATGGCGAAGTAGGTCTCCGCACTTAAGGCATAGGGGCTGTTCAGCTTTTGTTGCGCCAAAACGTGAGGGCTTGCGTGAAATCCTTCTTAAACAAGCCAATCAGTCTAGAGGCAGAGGGTAAGATTTGACGCACGAGATCGGGGGACGTGAGTCAGGCGTTGCCTTGTTCCGTGAAAATGATGAGGTCCGAGTGAATGATGACGCGGTGCTCGCCCCCGAGGCAATTCGAGGCGAAGTCGGCGCGATAAGGAAGATAGACAGATTTGTGACCGGGCCCACGTACGTCTCGGAGGATCGCGTAGTAGTTGACCGATATCAACAGTTAGTGAAGCAACCTCGCGAAACTGAGATCCTGGGTTTCGCGCTGCAAGTGTATTTCCCCAAGATCGGGGACACCATGCTCGTGGCCTCGAATGAGGTTACGCTACTATCGAAATTCCAGGAACGGATCAACGACCTCGAGGATCGACTAATCGGTCATCTAACGAATCCTCAACAGTTCTCTGTACTTCGCGATGGAGGGCTGGATGTGCCGTTCATCAATCAGAATTTCGACGCTCCCTTCTTTGGCGATTTGGTACGATACGTTCTGAGACCGAAGCTGGGCAGAAATGCGACGAAGGTGCTTTCCCCAGAAGCTTCTGGCCCACCGTTAGCAGCCGTCTACGCGAGCATGTCAGGCCTAAGCTTCGTCCGTGCTGTGAAGATCTACGATCGAGACCACCCTCAGGTGCCAGGATCATGGCGTGGAACGGTTGTCGGGGATGTGAAAGTCCCTTCCGCGACGAAGAAGACAGAGCACTACTTCGCCGTCCCGGAAGGCTCGGTGATGACGGGTGACCATGTGATCATCTTCGATGACGTGGGGTTCACGGGCCGGACCCGGAACGCGTGCATACAGCTCATTGAGAAAATGGGCGCCAAAGTTTCAGCTATTGTGAACGTTGTTGAGAAAGCCTACGGGGAACAGCGCGATGTCGAAGTCAATTCGCGGGCAATTCTGGGAATCAGCGGATTCACGCCGACAGGTGCCGCAACATGCGATCTGATGATCAATGAGCTCCTTATGGAGAGGTTGAAGTCACCGAAAGTTGTTCACGGAGTCAAATACGAATCGACGCGGTCTCTCTCCGCCCTTCGATCTCAGCCATAACTGGCAAAGGGCACAAGGGTTGGAAATCGAGCATTGCGAATTTCCTGAGGACCGACTCTATGATCTGGAAAACAATGTCTGGGTAAAGCTTGATGAGCGAAACATCGCGACGATAGGGATCACAAGTATTCATGCAGCACTCGCGGGTAGGCTGAAACAGGTTCAGTTCAAGATCGTAGGCGGTCTCTTCGAACGAGGACGAGCGGTGGCAACGATTGAGAGCCTTAGGTACTTCGGCGCAGTACGAACGCCGCTAACTGGCGTATTGCTTGAAGCAAACCTAGTCTTGGGGGCCGACCCAAATGCAGCCAATGACCAACCATACAATGAAGGGTGGTTCGTGAGAATCCAGCCGACGCGACTGGATCATGAACTCCAGGCCACAATCCAGCCTGGGGCTGCCAAAGAGAAGATAAGGTCTATGATACGAGAACTTCGAGTGCGATGCTTCAAAGCGTTTCCCGACCACGAGATGTGGGAGGTCGGAGTGGAATGTGCCGCGGCCTTGGTCAGACTGAATGATCTAATGCGGGGGATTGAAGTGAACGATGTGGTTCACGTCGTGTCGGATGATCCAACAGCCGACATTGAGATGGTTAGGTGGTCTGATCAGACTGGGCAGGAGCTGTTGGAATCGAGGTGGGAAGGGAAACTCGCGCATTTCATCGTGAGAAAAGTCAAATGAGCAGGGGTGCCGTTGGCGCTCAGGGTTTTTCGATGGGGTTTCTGATCATGTTGCCCCACTCGGTCCAGGAGCCGTCATAGTTCTTGACCTTCGGGTATCCTAGCAGGTACTTGAGCACAAACCAAGTGAACGATGACCTCTCGCCGATTCTGCAGTAAGTCACGACCTCCTTATCCGCCGTCACGCCTTTCCCTTGGTAGAGAGCACTCAGCTCCTGAGCCGACTTGAAAGTTCCATCCTCCTTCACAGCCTGAGACCATGGAATGTTGACCGCTCCCGGAATGTGCCCACCGCGTTGTGCGTGCTCGTTCGGATATTCCGGTGGAGCTGTTATCTCGCCTGTGAATTCTGCAGGGCTCCTAACGTCAACGAGAACCTTCTGCTTGTCGCCAAGTGAATTCTTCACGTAGTCCAAGTACGTTCGTATCTCCTCTTTGGTTCCACTAGCCTTGAAGCTGGTTTTCGGATAGGAGGGAGAGTCTTTCGAGATTTCCCTGTCCTCTGCGATCCATTTTTTTCGTCCGCCGTTCATCAGGACGACCTTTTCCACGCCGTAGTATTTCATGATCCAGAACGCGAACGCTGCGAACCAGTTGTTGAAATCCCCATATAGTACGAGTGTTGTGTTGTCGCTTACGCCAGCGTTTCCGAGGAGCGCTTCCAGTTTGTCCTTGGCGATGATGTCTCGCTCCAGAGGGGCGTTCAGATCTTTCCTCCAGTCCAGCAAGACAGCGGCCGGAACATGGCCGAGATTGT
>Ga0315268_10006546_pt1 | contig 12380 bp, 11 predicted proteins | sample C1_top_MG_FD_204535 | JGI IMG/M metagenome (GOLD analysis project Ga0315268, IMG submission 204535) | Sediment microbial communities from Yellowstone Lake, YNP, Wyoming, USA - C1_top | ecosystem: Environmental > Aquatic > Freshwater > Lake > Sediment | place: USA: Wyoming | collected 2017-08-01 | reverse complement strand
ACTTGACAATTTAAACCTCATCTTAAGCACACGTCGAAGCCATTTTCGAATACATGACTGATGAGAACAGCCAAAGGTCTGCATAAAAAAGGAAAGGATACAGCTGATGCAGAATTTGGCAGTAGTCTGAGAACCTGAGCCTGTTAGGGTTGTGGCTGTTTTCCAGCTCAGGCTTTCCTACGTGTGGGGAAAGAAGCGGCTATCAATGATGATGTTATCATACTGCAAAGAACTGCTATGGCCTTTTTCCGCGTCGCCAAGTCAGCATTATGAATAGTATTCTGCTTGGACGTGCAACTTGGACATAAAACTTATGTTAGCTTCAACATGTGCGAGCTAGCACGGTTCCAGACTTTGGATAGTACGCGAAAGATTGAAAAAAGAGTCTGGCACGTAGTAAGAAGTGGTTGGAGACTTTGTTATGCATTGGAAGATGGCTCTGTTCTTGCTTGCTGTTGTTTTTCTTTTAGGTGTATATGTGGGTGCTACAGGGTTTTCGAGGACCCAAGTTGAGAGGGTTGATGTCTCTGATGTTTCGGGGGTTTATTTTTCGCCGCATGGCGGTTGCGCGGATCAAGTTATCTTTTGGATAGGCAAGGCTAACTCTTCAATTCACATCCTCATCTACACTTTTACGTTGGACGGAATAAGGGAAGCTTTGATTCAAGCGCACGGCAGAAACGTCCAAGTCGAGGTTGTCTTTGAACGGAACAATATCAACGAGACTGGAAGTGAATATCAGAACCTGAAAAACGCTGGCATCGATACTCGTGCAGACGGCAACTCTGCGTACATGCATGATAAGGTCATGATCGTTGACGGAAAAGTGGTCTTGACTGGCAGCTACAACTGGTCAGCACATGCCGAGAACGAAAACAATGAAAATCTCGTGGTAATAACAAGCGAAAATCTCGCAAACATCTACGAGAACGAATTTCAGAAAATATGGAAGACTGCACATTAGTGTTCAGGCAGATTCATGGTCAAAGACTGTGGGAAGGAGCCAGCTTGTTTGTCGTGTGCACAACTGTGATACTGATGAGCCTTGATAGAAGTCTATTGTCTGCAATGGCAGAGTGTTCGGAAGGTTAATCCGAAGGCTAGGTGCGTTGAGTGCAGTTCGGGTTTCTACGTTTGAAAGCATACGGATGTGCTTGTTATGCTGAAGTTCTTAGCCACTCCATCGATGTCTTTTATGTCAAATCTTGTCGTTGTTATGCCCCATTTATGGAAAGGCGGATATGAACGCCTAATCTTTCTGTAGAGTAGTGACGTTCTAATCGTAAGGCTTATGGGTCTAAAACAAAAAAGGAGAGTGAAGACAAATTGAAGAAAATATTAGACCGAGCCTACGAACAAGACGAGTTCTTCAAAAAATGGTTAGTCGGATTAAGCGAAAGAACAAAAGAAAACTACTCCAAAGAAATCCACGACTGGATAACATTCGTTGACATGACACTGACACAGCAAATAAAGAAACGCATGCAAGACCTCACAACTCAAGACATCACACAAAGACAGTTTTTTGAAGACAAGTTCCGAGAATACAAAGAATACTTGGAGAAGCGCGGAAACCTCAAGCCCCTAAGCGTTAAAACTCAGCTTAGAACCGTCGCGTCATTCTTTTCAAGAAATGGCTTACCCTTGAACCTAAAGCGGGGAGACTGGGAAAGCACACAGCAACAGCAAGTTATTCAACGATGGAAAACAACTAAAGAAGACGTGAAAGCCATGTATAAGCATGGCAACCTTAGAGACAGAGCATTGCTGTTGGTTTTGGCTCAGAGCGGTTTTTCAGAGGTTGATGTCAGCTACTTGAAGATTGAAGAACTCAAAGGATTGTATGAGCAGCCAGAAACAGAGCATTACTTCATTGAGAAGCCAAGAGAGAAAAGCAACCAGATTCAAGCCACATGCCTAAGCTATGAAGCTTTGCATGACATCCGCGCTATGCTGCAAGAGAGAGGCAACCCCTCAAGCGGTTTCTTGTTTGTAAGCCAGACAAAAGGCAAAGGCGAACAGTTAGAAGTCAGAAGCATAAATGAAGCCATGAAGACTCTGGCTGAAAAGACATTCGGAACAGACAAGGCTAAAGAGTTCAAAACCAAGTCACTGAGAAGCTTCTACAATTCAGCTTTACTACGAGCAGGGATTGAACCGCAAGAGATTAAGGATTTGATGTTTGGGCATGCAAGACAATCCGCCAGAAAGCACTACGATTATGATGAAACCACAATCAGAGAAGCCTACCAGCGAACGTTTGAGTATCTGTCAATTAATGGCATGCAGACTAGAATGGATATAAAAAAGGTCATGGATGCTCTGAAGAGTGTTGAAGACACAAATGTAGTGTTTCAGCAACGAATTGAACGGCTTGAAGGAGAAAACAAACAAACTAAAGAAGAGTTTGAAGATTTTGTAGAAAGCGCCAAAAACATTCTGGCTCTAATAGTCTCACCTGCAGATTCCGAAGGAGCAAAGCAAATAGCAACGACACTTGACATCATCTTAGGAAACGTAAAGAAAAGAAACTCACGTGTTACGTGATACACACTAGCGTTGCACCCCACGATTCCCATTTTTCCCCAATTAACTAACTTTCTTGCCTCGGCAGTTTTCATTTCAACTAGAGGCTGATTGCCACTATCACCTACGTTTTTCCGAACAACCGCTGATTCCTTAAAAAGGGATACGGACAAGTGATCTTGAGGTGAAATCATGACAAAACAAGGAAACGCAAAACCTGACATCCTCTCAGCCGTCTTAACCCATATCCAGTTAGAAGAGGCTGTAAAGATGATAGACTTAAATCCACAATTTCTTGACGCGCTAATTTACCCTGTTCACCCAGACGACGAAAAACGACTAGGGGAGCCTTACGCAGTGGTGTGTTTTGATTTGGGACGCAGCAAAGAGTTAATCCTCAAAATCCTGTCTAAGACAAGTCCACAACACCCACATCTAAAGAAGATTGTTCTCTGGGCATCGCCAAGTCAGCGAAACGAAGTAGAGTGGATAATGAGCAATCTGAAGGGAATCCCCGCGGAAGTCACAGTTCGCTATTTGAATTCGCTCCAGTCGCTGCCTCAAATGTTCACTGTTATCCTGATGGATGGCTTCAAAGACATAGATAGAGATGTCCCGAAGATTTTGAGTGAAATCAATTCCGCCCTCAATTCACAAGGGTATGATGAGGCTGGGCTGCAATTCTCCAGCAAGTATAGTGGGATGGGCTACGACATTATCAAAGCCTTAAGATTCGGCAATTATGAAATTGAACTTCAAGGATACGGAACAGACAGCGTGGCATACAAAATCGTCAAGAAAAAGCAAGCAATCCAGCAACAAAAGAGCACTTCGTCAGCAAGCAAGGGAAGGATAGCACTGGCAAAAGGTCTTTCAATCCAAAACCAAGTTACACAGCAATACCGAAAAACAAACCCTTGCATAGTCGTATCAACGCGAAGAGGACAAGCTGATATAACCGCATACGACAGCAACAGGAACGTGGTTGAAGTTGTGGCCATAAAATCCTACAGTCTCGAAATTACGACAGGTTCAGGTTGCAGAAACAGGAAAGGGCACAAATACGCAGTAAGTTTCACTGCAAGGCGAGACGCAAAAGCAGAGTGCAAAGCTGCACAGAAATATGGCTTAAATCAAATTAAGACTCATCGTGGTAAATTTGCGCACAGGAAGAAGGATTTTTGATGGGCTATTAGGATTTGATGAAAAAACCACACTGAGAGAATATCCATAAGAAAGCTCAGCATCTTCACGGTGCTTATTCTTTTTGTCACTAATGATTGGTTGTGACAAAGTTTTCCATTTAACGGTCTTTAACCATATAAAGGGTGTATCAGAGTAACGCGTAACATGGGAAACGATGATTTACAAGAGCGAGTGGAGATATCTCCCGAATAACCGCTTAAGTCTCGGTTTCGTATTCATAAGTGATATTTTCACGGAAAAACCGAAAAAATAAGCAATTCATTAAACAAAACGCCTAAAAGCCTAGGACAGAAATCAGAACCGTAGGAGATGAAAAAACGGAAGAGAAAAGCAAGATTGAAGAAATAGAAAGTAAACTTGGTGACATCCGCTACAATCAAGGTCTAATTATGGGCTTAACTCTTGGGATTCTCGGAAATCTCTGTGTATCATTTTTGATAGAAACAATTCATGCTTATGGAACTGTGCTCTTCAATACATGGCTTGGTGTGTTTGTCGTGTCTCTAGTCATGACCGTCCTTGTCTATCTATTCCTAGTGAGACGGATAGTAAAGCGATTTTTGGAGATTATCACCACGATTTTCCCATCTGTCAAACCAAAACAGAAAAAGTAACTAACCAGAAACAAGGTTAAGGCGGTGGCGGTGTTGTGTCTTTCTTTGCGTGCTCTTCCTCATACTTTTTTGCCCACTTTTTCTTTTGCTCTCGTTGATGTTTCATTGCCCATGCACCAAGAGCAAGTCCGACTACTCCCCCCATAGCAAACACAAGGACGAATAAAAGCAAAAGAGCATAAGGGTCTATCTCCATCGTTGTTTCACCAATATCACCTATTGGATTGAATCACCTTATATCATTTTACTTTGACATTTCAACCATTCTTTTCCTCTTTCTTCACGAATCATGAGTAACCAATAGTTTTATTAAAAGCGATAAGCAGTTTTGTCTTGAGGGAGTCAATTGAGAAGGAAATCTGTTTTGATTTTGTGCTCAGTCTTGTGCTTTACTGTTGCATTTACGATTGCTAACGCTTCTAACGTTGAAGTTATCCAAGTAGATGCTTTAACCGAGAAGACGCTGACATTCAATTTGAATAGTGGACAAAAGTTCACGGGGTCATTGGCTATAAGCGGGGGTGGCAATGACATTGATTTTTGGGTAACAGACCCTCAAGGAACCAAAATCGTTGACTTAGGAAGGGTCTCTCAAGGAAAAACATTCCAATTTACTGCACAAGCATCAGGAGCCTACGCATTGCATTTCAGCAATACCTTTTCATGGTTTACAGGGAAAACGGTAAACTTGACCTATGATGTGGGCTTGCCTACCGTTTTAGGCATTGATTTAGGAACTTTGTTGATAATTATTGGTGTTGTCGTGTTCCTTCTATTGCTAGTTGTGGGTTTAGCAGTTATGCGTTACCGCAAAAAGAATCTTTCAAAAACGAATCAACCACCACCGCCTAACAGTCCAGAACAACCCACGCCTTAAAGACCACCCTTCAAGCTGAAGACCACCATATTCAAAAACGACATAGATAGTCCTAAACTTCAGAAAATACCCAGACGTTACAAGACTAGGCAGCGTGCCATTTTTGCCCAGCTTGGTTTCATCCCAGTGCTATGTCTGAGTACGTACTACATCTCAAAAAATAGCCAAAGCTACGGCGCGCTGGTCTATCAACTTTTATAAGGAACCATTACATGCTATTCTTTTAGCCCTACAGTGAAACGTTTAGAACGTCAAATTCCATAAACCCTCAAAAGATGGGCGTTTAAAACTACTCTTCCATTTATAGGTCAAACATTTAGTCTGAGCTGGTGCTTCGGCATTTTATTCATGGTTTCGGAGGATCGTTCCTGAGCTGTTGCCAGCTTTTGATGACTCGTGTTGCGCCATTGTTGATGTACTGCTGTGGAGTGAACAATTTTGAACGAAGCAAGCCGATTCTGTCGGGTACGTTGAATTGTTTATAGATGGGAAAATAGTTTGGATAATCATCGATGATTCTGACGATGTTGCGGTTTTTGGCTATTGAAGAGAAGAGTTTAGCCTTGCCGTTAATGAGTGTTGGACCGATGGGCTTCTCTTTTCGTACAACTTCATAGTCTTCGATCTTAAACATTACTAGCTGAATATTTTCGGTTGGGAATCCGAATCGCCTCAATTCGTCTAGTGTCAGATCTCTCGTGTTTTCGGTGCGTCCTGTGAGATAGGTTAAGGTGCACTGTTCGCTCCATTCCTGAAGGATTTCGGCTGCAAATGCGATTGGTTTATCCAGCTTAAGCAGTTCTATTCCGATCTTGTCCAAGCAAAGTACAATATCCCAAAATCCTTTTTGAAGTTCGTGTTTTCGCCTCTTTTGGCTGGGAGATGCGAACTTGGAGAATATCTGTTCCATATTCAGAGTTTTTATTGCTTTCATAGGGATTTTGCGGTCAAGAAGCCTCTGCCATATCGCTTGCATTCTTCGTTCAGTGCTTATTAGCGTGTCATCAATGTCGAGGACAACGTCAAACAATGTTGCAGCCTCATGCGGTTTTTGATGTAGCAGTACTGTAATGATTTCCTAGATATGCCTTCTTCAATAGAATCGTTCATGCTATTCTGATCTACGGAAGGAATGATTGAGCAATTTGGGGCAGTGAGCATTGTGATGTATTTTGTGCATGCTCTAAAGTTCAACAGTGAATGAGAGGCTGGCTTCCGCTGTTAGACCTGTCATCTGTATGAAGGCTATTCTATGCATCGTAAGTTCGACTGTTACCGAAAGACCTTGTACGTAGGGAGGCTCAGGAAGTGACGGTGATATTCTCAAGAGAAGAGCCAAATTGAGTGTGTTCGTGCCATTGGAGTCGAGATTGTTTGATGTTACTTGGGCTCCTCTAAAGTAGGTGCTAGTGGTGACTGTGAAGCTGCTTGCATTCAGAAATACATACAAAGGAGTGGAACCTGTCAGCAATGTTAGCCCAAATGAGTCAATTTCAGATTCATGGTAAGGCGAAATTGTCAGATAGAATGGGAACCAGTCTGAGTCGTTTATATCGGGTCCTAGGCGCATGATTATGCCTGCGAGTGGTTTGCCTCCGTCGGTGACGTTTGCCGAGTATGTCTCTTCCTCCTTCGCAAAAGGCTCAACATCAGCTTTCCTCAAGAAAACAAAGTCTTCGTTTGCTGACAGCCACCAGAGGCTCGAGATCAATAACGTAATGATTATCAGTCCAATGATTAGCAATCCGATAAGCAGTCGCATGCGTCGTCCAATTCTGGCTGCTGCATTTTGACCAGCCGTGCGACTGTTGAGAAATCTGCTCCAAACATAGGAAGCAACAGGCGCAACCATTACGTAGACAATGATGATTATCGATGGCAAGGGAAAGAGCAAACGATAATCCATACTTTCAATAACCGAGCGTGCATTCAAGTAGAAGATGTAAAGTAATACTGAACCGCCTGTTCCCAGTGCAAAAAGGAAACCGTGCAGTGCATTCGTTGCCGCTCTTTTAGAGTAATAGTGCCTGTCGTAGAACACGAAAATTGTCAAGCCAATGATCATCCCGATGAAGGTCAGTATTGAACCAACCAAGGTCCAACCGGTCACGGTAAAATCGCCGCGGGAAGGGCTCGGCGTTTCTAGCCAAGCGTTGAGGAAGGACAGAGGAAGCAAGGCTATGCTTGCCGTGATTAGAAGGGCAATGATTTCGCGAGCTAACCTGCCAACATTTATTCGAAAAGTCTCGTAGGCAAGATGTTTGTCTCTTTCGACTTTATGAAACAAAGTCATGCTTGCGACGCCTATGTCGGACAGTCTGTACTTTCCTCTTTTTGTTTGAGTGATTAGTGGAGCGAGTTCTTTCAGATGGTAACTAAGCAAACCTGTATCATGTAAATCCGTGGCGCTCTGAACTTCGGTAAATGATGCTTCGCCTTTCTCCTCAAGCATTGAGAGAATTTGACGTCGAACGGGGTGTTTCAGTGCTGCGAATATTTGGTCGTATTGGTCACCGTCGTTGCCCAAGCTCAAGTACCCACTATCTATTTCTCTTGAAACGTAAAAAAAGATTTTTGTGAAGAAAAATTGGAAAGCAAGCGCTCCGCTCTAATAAAAACAAAAAACGAATCCACTCAAGGATTCCCTTAGCGAGAATATTGTTAGCTTAAGAATATCTCTTAAGAATCTAATTGCTCCACGGTGCATTGGGAGAAAGCATGAAGGCAAAAATCAGTCGTCTAGTCCTACCAGTCCTGATCATGGCAGTTTACGTAGCCACAGCAAACCTTTCTGTCGAGGCTTGGTGTCCGCCAAAAATTCAAATACTGACTCCATGCAACACGATATATGCAACAGCCTCTGTTCCACTGACTTTCACAGTCAACAAGGCGGTTTCATGGATTGGCTATTCATTAGATGGACAAGCAAACGTCACGATTCTTGGAAACACAACTCTCACTACTCTCCAACAAGGAACCCACTACATAGTCGTTTATGCCAACGACACCTGCGGACTGATGGGGGCTTCTAGCACCATCTACTTCTCGGTTGATACGCTGCCTCCAGAAATAACGGATGTACGCCAATTCCCAAGCAAAGACAATGTCTACGCCGAAGATGAAGTCATGGTCAACGCTACCGTAACTGATGCTGTGAGCGGAGTTAAAAGCGTGAGTCTGTTCTATGCTTATGCAAACAGCAGTGGAATTTGGATTAGCGTGGTGCGAAACATGATAAGACTTGATGGGAATGTTTGGAGTGCCACTCTGCCAAGGTTTCCTTACGGCACAAACGTGACCTATGCAGTTTCAGCTGAAGACAATGTCGGTAACAGTATCACAACAGCAGAAATGGGATATGACATCCAATATCGCGTAATCTCTGAATTCTCGACATTCCTTGAACTGCTGCTCTTTGCAGTAACAATCATGGCCATGGCTATATTCCTGAAAAGAAGAAGTTTGACGTAGCTATCATTTTTTCCTTCAATCTTTTCTTTCGTTTTCCGAACGACATCACGTTATCATGACAGCAGACATGCTCAAATTCGACCTCAATAGTCTTCTGTACTTCTTCTGCAGCAGTGTGATATCCGTCGCTTTTCAAACTGAAGCTGTATTTTGAGGTCGTAAGGTTTTAATCCGTCCCGCCGAATCACCACTCTGTTCAAGAAGGTAGCTGAATCTTGGTTACTTTGAATCTTGACAGGATTTTCAACCCTAAAGTCGTGGCTGTGATAGGTGCTTCGGATGAAGAAGGCACGGTTGGCTACGCTTTAATGAGGAATTTTAAGGATTTGGGTTATGAAGGAAAAGTGTATCCTGTTAACATTAAGAAAGAAGAAGTTTTGGGTTTGAAGGCTTACCCAACAATAGAGCAAGTCCCTGAAACTGTTGACTTAGCGATTATTGCCACTCCAGCTCGCACCGTTCCAGACATCGTTGAGCAATGCGGAAGGTCGGGAGTGAAAGGTTTAATCATTATCAGTGCTGGCTTCAAAGAAATCGGCGAAGAAGGCAAAGCATTAGAGAACAAGATCACTGAACTCAAGAAGAAATACAGTCTTCGCATAATTGGACCTAACTGCCTAGGAGTTATTCGTCCTTCAGTCAAAATGAACGCCACATTCATCAACAAGATGCCCAAACCAGGCAACATAGCCTTCATAAGCCAATCAGGTGCATTGGGCTCCGCAATTCTGGATTATGCTCTGCATGAGAATATTGGCTTCAGCAACTTCGTCTCCATAGGCTCAATGATAGATGTTGACTTCGGAGACCTCATAGACTACTTCGGAACTGACCCGAAAACGCGAAGCATACTCATGTATATTGAAGGTTTGACTGACGCTCGCAAATTCATGAGCGCAGCACGGCACTTTGCCAGAACCAAACCCATCATTCTGGTCAAAGCAGGCAAATTCAAGGAATCCGCTAAAGCCGCAGCCAGTCACACAGGCTCGCTCACGGGCGAAGACAACGTTTACGATGCAGCCTTTAAACGTGCAGGCATTGTGCGAGTAGACGAGATAGCCGACCTGTTCAACGCCGCAGAAGTGCTAGGAATGCAGCCACTGCCAAAAGGACCAAACCTAGCTATAATAACGAACGCAGGTGGACCAGGCGTAATGGCTACGGACGCTATAATAGCTCAAGGCGGCAAGGTGGCTGAACTGTCGCCTAAGACAATGGAAGCATTGGATGCTGTTCTGCCGCATTTCTGGAGTCATGGCAACCCCATAGATATTCTCGGGGATGCGCATGCAGATCGCTACAAGGCTACTTTGGAAGTTTGCTTGAAAGATGAGAACGTTGATGGCATTCTAGTCATTTACACGCATCAAGCAGTAGCCGAGCCGATAAACATAGCCCAGACCATAGCTGATTATGTCAAGAGTCAGCCGTACCAAACTAAGACTATATTGACCAGTTTCATAGGCTATGGAGCAGTAGAAGAGGCAAATCGGATATTCAATGCAAACAGCATCCCAACGTTCACAACACCTGAGCAAGCCACCAAGACTTACCTTTACATGTATCAGTACAAACGCAATTTGGAGCTGCTCTATGAGACACCTGAAGAAATTCCAATAGACGTGATGGCTCCGAAACGTCCGCTAATGGTGATCCTTCGAAACGCTGCAACTGAAAACCGTGAACTCTTAACCGAAGCGGAAGCAAAAAGATTCCTCAAGTACTACAATTTTCCAGTTGTGAAAACCGAAGTTGCACAAACCGCGGACGAAGCAGTCCGTTTAGCGCAGCAAATAGGCTACCCAGTTGTTCTCAAGATATTGTCACCGCAAATCGTCCACAAGACCGAAGCTGGCGGTGTCATCCTTGACCTCAACAGTGAAAGCGAAGTGCGCGATGCCTTTAATCATATAATGCAGAGAGCCAAAGAGTACGATCCTCAAGCTGAAATTCAAGGCGTGACAGTCCAACAGATGATTAAGAAAAAAGGATACGAGATCATCATCGGCGCCAAACGCGACTCGCTTTTCGGTCCCGTCATCCTGTTTGGAATGGGTGGCGTTGGCGTGGAGCTTTTCAAAGACTTCGCCTTGGGAATTCCGCCTTTGAATCAGACGCTTGTTAGAAGGATGATGGAGGAAACCAAGGTCTATCAGCTTCTGAAAGGGTACAGAAACGTGCCTCCAGCCAACATCAAGCTTCTAGAAGAAATCATGGTTCTTTTCTCGCAAATGCTTGTAGATTTTCCACAGCTGAAAGAGGTTGACATTAACCCGCTGTTCATCGATGAGGAAGAAGCGTTTGCCTTCGACGCTCGAATAGTCCTTGATAAACAAGCTGTTTTCGAGAAGCTTGAACCTCACTCGCATCTAGTCATAAGCCCGTATCCGAAGAAATACGAAACTATCTGGACCGTGAAAGACGGCAAAAACGTGCTGTTAAGACCGATAAAACCTGAAGACGAACCTTTATGGCTGGAAATGTTCAGCAACTTCTCCGACGAATCCATACGCTACAGATTCTTCCAAATAATCAAAGACACACCTCATGAGGTTGTTGTGCGTTACTGCAACATTGATTATGATCGGGAAATAGCCATCGTGCCCGAACTTGTCGAAAATGGACAGCGAAAAATCCTGGGAGTTGCACGCGTTAGTTTGGAGCCAGATGGAAAGACTGGCGAAATAGCCTTCATAGTGACTGACGCATATCAAGGTTCGGGTTTAGGAACAAAAATGGTTGATCACGTTTTGGAAATCTGCAAAGACATGGGTGTCGAAACAGTTTATGCCATAATGCTTCCCGACAACTACAGGGCAATTAACCTTACCAAGAAAATGGGTTTCACAATGAGCTACATGGAAGACGGCAACGTGAAAGGCGTTCTGAATCTGAAAGAAGAGGAACAGGCTAAATGCCCTGAACCAGAAGTCGTTCAAGAATCCCGGGTTGAGGCAGAAACGGCGCAGGCAGAATCTCACGATCAGAAAGAAGCAGAAACGATGCAACAGTGAACTGCGACACAGGCGTTGGCAAAGTGCGTTGTTTACTCTTTCTCTGTCTTTTTGATTCTGAAGGCTGAGACGTTTCCTGTTTTCGCGTCAATCTTGAATGTTAGTTTTTCCTCAAAATAACTTGCTTTCACGTTCCAAGATTTGGCGTTTCGGTCATAATCAACTTCGTAGAAAGAGCTTGGAATAGTGTACCTCCACATCGACTTCGCCGCTTCCATAGCAATCTCTTTTGCCGTTCGTTCATCACTGACGCGCAATGCCTCGTTCATGAAGATTCCCTTTCAGCAACAAATCCATCTGAACCTATAAGCATTATGCTTTCACGATGTTACCTGAACCTGCAAGAGGAAAACCTAGAACTGGAAGCTATGCACTCGACGATGGAAAGACAGTCTCGCTAGGTTTGGGTTTTTGTTTCTAAAGGCAATCCATACACGAGCTGGCTGTTCCGCTCGCCAACGATCAGGATTTTGCCAAATTGTCTCATGGCGATCAGATGCTTCAGAAGCTTCGGTTTTTCAATGCTTGTGGTTTTTGAAAGTTCTTCAACTGTCATTGAGCCCTGATTTTTCATGGCTTGAACTATCAGGTTTCTTTCTTTGGTGCGCTCTTGCATTGCTTTCGTCTTTTCTGGGTCTACTCTGGGCTTAGTAGACAAAGCTGTCACTC
>Ga0315268_10006545_pt1 | contig 12381 bp, 10 predicted proteins | sample C1_top_MG_FD_204535 | JGI IMG/M metagenome (GOLD analysis project Ga0315268, IMG submission 204535) | Sediment microbial communities from Yellowstone Lake, YNP, Wyoming, USA - C1_top | ecosystem: Environmental > Aquatic > Freshwater > Lake > Sediment | place: USA: Wyoming | collected 2017-08-01 | reverse complement strand
CCCCATCCAAATCCTTATGATAATAGATATGAACAGCTTTATCTGGTTTGAATAAATCAAATAACCATTCTAACATTTTTAACCTCAGCTTTTTTAGAAAAATAAACTTTATAAGAATTATTGTAATAAATATTCTTATTTTTGTCCCTATTCTTTATAAATTATTACATTCCCGCGGCCACGCTTTATTTTCTGCACTTTTCCCTGAGACTCGAGCTCTGCTATAACCAATGATATCTTGGCTTCGCTCATACCGAGCTCTTTTCTTATATCTTTTTGCACAACGCGCTTTTCTCTTTTTAGTATTGCTATAGTTTTTGCCATAACCTCATCGCCCACAGGCTTCTCTTCAACCTTTACTGATTTTGCTTTGAACTTTCTTCTTGTCCTTTTTGTAGGCTTTTTCTTTCTCTTGTAAATGAAGTAAGAAACTGCAGCTATTATGATAACTGCTACAATTACACCAACTATAAGCCCTACATTGACTTGTGATTTTTCTTTCAACAAGTCTTCTATCATCTTAAGCTCTTTTTCATCAAGTGTCACATTTTCAAGGTCTGGTGTCTCGAACAAGATAATGTCAACAACATAATCACCATCTCTAGGCAGTGTTACTTGTTCTTTGTCATAAAGTAGTATACCCTGGGTGGCGTAGAAGGCTTCTATTGTGTAATTTCCTGGAAGTAATGTGAAAGAATATGTGCCATCTGTTGCAACCATGTTTTGTTTTGGCGTTGTATTCAGCTGAACAACTGCATTTTTCAAAATTGTGAGGTCAGGACCATAGACTTTGCCATGAACTGTTGCAGCCTGTACTTGATTTAGGAGAATTATTGCTAAAAAAATTGAAAAGATTAGTGCAAGATATTTGATTTTCATTTTCTTTTCCTCAGCCAAAACTACAAATTTGATGATACTTTAAATACTTTATCAAAATCGAGTGATATAAAGCTTAAAAAAGCATTCTACGAGAAGCTTTAGAAAGTATGCTTATAAATTAAATTTTCTCATATATAATTGTAATAAATGAAAGGTTGGGCTGTCCGGCCAGTCCATGCCCGACTTTTCATGAATACACAGATAAAAAAATAAAATGGAAAATAAAGATAATCGGCCATCATGGATTGTAGCTGATTTAAGTGCATTTGATCCACAAGTAAAAACAGAACACGGCGCAACTCCATACAAATCAAAAACACAAGAATCATTACAACAGCCAATTGAACCGAATACGGGAACTTTGAGATATTTTATGGTAAATGGCATAGATTCAGAGCGAATAAAAGCTGAATGCAAGGGATTATATGATCAACTAGTAACAACGCTTAACCTTTTTTTCCAAGAGACAGGCATAAGTGGCTCTGAACTAGAAAGAGAACTAGCCCAAATAAGCCTAAGTTCAATTGGTTTACCAGAAGAATTAAGATTGCTGGTAGAAAAAACAATATATGGGATATCACATATATGTCCAATAGCAAAACCAACACCAAAAACTAGGGTAGCAGAACCAGCACAAGCCCAAAGATTAAGAAAAGTGCCTAAAGTTTATGTATAATATTTAAAATGTCAAATAAAAAACTTGAAAGGAGGTTTAAATGAAAAATACAATTTTGGTGTTCTTAGTGATTGCTTTAATGATGATATTGCCTTTGACCGTAGTTCATGCAGAGGAAAACGGAAGTGGTAGTGGAGACGGAAAACTTGCGGGCTTTAAGCAGATGAGAGAAAATCTTCGTGAAAGATTCTTGAATGAAGAAAGCTATAGGGCGCAGTTAAGAGAAAAATTCCAGAACTGTATTGAAGAAAACTCAACAGAATGCCAAGAAGTTAGAGAAAATGTCAAGGAAACTGTTCGCGGAGTGATGGAAAAAATCTGCGACAGAAGCGAGGATATTATTGCAAGGCTTAATGAAAGAATAGACAAAGCCGAGAGATTGACAGAAGAAGAGAAAGATATCTTAAGAAACGAGCTGAAAGATAATGAAGCTGAATTGAAAGATATCTGCGCTGAAGTTGAAGATGCAAATGCGACCGAGCTGAAAGAATTGGCTAAAGAAATGAAGCATCTGATAATAGAGACAAGGGTTAAGTTCGAGCTTGCTAAAGATCTTGTACATGCAAGAAGAGTAGGCTTGATTATCGAAAGGGCAGAGCATCTTGAAACAAAGCTGAAAAACTTGAATGTAAGCGAATGCAATAGCACGGAATTGCCTGTATTGATTGAACAGTTTAGTGGCAATGTAACAGAAGCCCGGACATCTTATGACGAGGCAAAAGACCTATGGCAACAGTTTAAGGAATCTATAAAGAATAATGAGACAAACACAGAGCTCTTGCGAGAAGCTCAAGCAAAATATAAAGAAGCCCAGCTTAACTTAAAAGAAGCTCATGTTGTCTTGAAGGATATTATTAGCGAACTGAAAGACTGCAAGAAAGAGCCTGAAGAAATAGGTGAAAAAGAAGACAAAGGCAAGAAAGTAGAAGAAAACGATAGCGAAGAGAACGAGACAGAACAATAAGGAAAATGGAAACAAAAATCCTGGCAATTTGTTTAATTGTAGTGCTATTGGCTGTTTTGTTGCTCGTCATAGGAGCTGGCTGTCAGCAAGCTAGTGGTACAGAAGCAAGCGCGAAGGATTTAGATTCAGAGCTCAGCGGTTTTGATAATGTAAGCAATGATATAGACAACATGAATATAAATGATTTAAATGACTCTGAACTGAACGATTTAGAAGGCTTGTTTTAGTTTGTTATTTTTTTATTTTTCTTTTTTTATTAATTGTTAAATAGAATTCTGACAGTCCATTGACCATTCAATAGTTATTCGAAAGAAAAAGAGCCAGGACCCTGATGGCTTTGATCATGGGTGTCTTGATGTCCTTGCTGTTCTATGCCCAGCAAGGCTCTGTTTTTCGAGACTTTTCTTATTGCACTGTGGAGTTCTTGGGTATAGTCGCGGTTGAAATTATACATCTCAGCACAGTGTTTTGGCTCTAGACAAAAGCCAAGGATGCATTTTGGTCCAATAAGTTTTTCTATCCCCGGGACTCGTTCAGATAAATGTTTTTTCATTTCTTGTTCTATTAACTCTGTTGTTGCGCGCATTTCTGGCTCACAAGTGTGACATAGCCTTAGATGCATATAAAATTCCATAATCTGTGACAAGTCATATGTTTCTAAAGTTCTTACTCGGGTACTTCTTGGAACTATTGTTATGGCTTCTCTCTCTGGAATGCCTCGTTCAAGCAAAAATTTTCTGAACATATGCTGCTTAGAACATATCCATAAGTAGTCTAGGAGCAAAGAACCGTGGAATTTTAGTTCAGGCGGGATGACAAACGCAGGCTCTAGACTTGCTGTTAGCTCTTGAAGCGCTGTTTTTGATGACGAGTTTTCTGGATTATAGTTTGTATGTAAATTTTCAATCTCAGACCACTTCTTCTTTATTACTTCATAAGCTCTATCTGCTGCCATGTAAACTGATTCTACATGCTGGTCTAGTGTGCCATGTCTTTTGAGCTCGCTCCAGACTCTCCATGACCTTGAGTTTGATATCTGTACAGAGACATTATCTTTATATTCTTGGACAAAAGCCATCAGTGCTAGCATATTATCTCTTGCTTCTGCTTCTATCTCGTGAGGGTCTGTTAAGGCATATGTTTCCTTGAACTTGGCCTCGAGATTGTCAAGTCCTTGCAAGAAGCCCTTTGTTACCCTCGTGACTTTACAGTTTGCAATCCTTGGTATTAGAGGATTGTCTAACTGTTCTGCGATTTCTGTGGCCAAGTTATCTTGAGGTGCCTTGAAAATGTTCCAGTGCAAGTAGCTAGGTCTTGGAGAAGCTTTTCTTGATTGATATAAAATAGACATGTCTACATCTGGGATAATTTCTTGCTCTAGGATTTCGAGAAGTTCTTCTGTCCCGAGAGGCAAGTATACAGTGCCATTGCCATCATTCTGCTGATGCTCAAGCTCGTAAGCCAATGTCAATATCGCAGACATTGGCATAACATGCAGCAAGTCGCCCGGGTCGTTGTATGCTACAGCCTTTGCTGCTATCTCTTTTGAAAATTTTGCAACTATCCTGTCATAAACATTTACTGCCTCTTTTGAAACAGCCATGAACTGCTGTTTCAAGTCTTCGTTATATTTTATTTCAAGTATTTCTGGCACAATTATATTTTCTTCCAGGATTTTTGCGCGCCTGCTGCTAGTGACAAGGCTTCTTGACATTACATTGCCTGTCAAACCAGAATCTATCAAGGTTTTAGGACCCTTAATGCCAAGCATCACGCCAGCCAAGCCTTCGACAGAATGTCCTCGCAGAGCAGAGGATGCATGCTTGTCAAAAAGTTTTTTTCTAAATTCATCTAAACCTATTTCTTTTATATCATCTAATATTTGTTTTTCAAGAGGGCTGCCAAAAGATACTGACTGTGAGACTGCTTGTTGTGCGTATCCTATGATAATATCTGCGCCTAGAAAATCTTGGCCAAGCACTTGCCTTAACTCTGGACCTTGTATCGGCCAGTAGGGCCATGAACCGAGAAGCGTTACATTTAATCCCTCTCTTCCGTACTCCCCTTTTGCCATCACAATTTTACAGTTTTATGGTTTAAAAGATTTAAGGTAATAAGAAATATAGTTTTGAGTTGATTATTTCAATGCTGATTTGATGTCCATTTAATTTTTTCCTTGGGCACTTGTATTGTATTTCCATTTGCTTGTAAAATGTAGCTATCATTAACAATACTTTTTATTATGGCTTCTATATCTCTGCCATTTTCAGATATGTATACATGGCTTCCTAATATGAGCTTATCTATTACTGCACCAAGGGCATGAGGATAGAGATAAGCACCTTGCAATCTTGAGATTTCCTTGCCTTCTTTTGTGAGTAATGTAGTGGGCAATGTCCATTTCTGTATATCTGTATATTCTCGTTTTAGTTGTGTTAAGCCTGGCTTGTCCAGTATTGCCTTACCAAATCTTATGAAAGGCAGGTTTTGTGATAGAGCATTCACAACAGGGTCATATGTTTTGCAGTTTTTGCATGTTGTAGTGCCGACGACTAAAACAGCTCTTGGAGATTGTTTAAATTCTTGGTAGTTGGTGTCAGTTATTTCTTCGACTGTCATTCTTAACCTCCGCCACAGCCGCCTGTGGATATCATACATGTTGGACATATCCAGCAGTTACCATTGACTTCAAGCATAGTACCACAGTTAATGCAAGTAGCTCCTGTTAGTTTGCCATAAACCGTTTTTTCAGAAGCGCTTTCAGAACCCCACACCCTTGTTCTTTTTATCTTTTCTATAGTCTGTCTTGTGTCTAGTCCTTCATCTTGCCAGTAGTTCATTCCTGAAATCTTAATTATTGTTTCTTCCAATGTCGGCACACCAGGATACATTGTTCTTCCTGCAATACTTGGGATAAGATGCAGTTTAGGAACTTGCTGATAAACTCTTAGTTCCCATGGCAATGGCCTTCTCTCCGGCTCTTTTTCAACAAAAGATATATCACCGAGGTGATGGGATCTTAACCAGTCATATATAAATCCTTCAACACCCCTAACATCTGTGATAAATGGATGATCTGTCTGACCTGATATCTGAGATTTTCCCGCTTTGCGGAATATATCAATAGCTTCACGTAAGGGAATACCATACTGAAGTTTTTCTGAAAACTGGATAGCATTCTCATTTAGCAATCTGTTAACTTCGCTACCTCGCTCTAGAGAGTCTATAAACAGTTCTCCAAGCCTGCCATCTGCATATTCACCTGCTATAAGAAATAATGGCACCTCCCCAATTCTTACTTTTTGAATCATTCCTATTCTATTTGCGGGCAAGGGTTCTCTCTGGCCGCGAATTAAGATTTCTAACTTACCCGCTTTCTTGGTTGTCAAGGGCTGGGCAGCTTTGCTACTATCTCTATAGATAGCAACAGCTTTCAAGCCACGCTTCCATCCCTGATAAAACATGCTTTCAATTTCCTCTACGGTTGTATTGCTAGGGCAGTTAACTGTTTTTGAAATTGCTCCAGAAATAAAAGGCTGTATTGCGCTTAACATCCTTATATGCCCCATAGGAGCAATAAATCTTACTCCTTCTCCAGAACAAACTGAGCAATCAAAGACAGACAAGTGCTGTTCGTTCAGTTCAGGACATCCTTCAACTGTCTCGTTTTTATCTATATAATCAGTAATCTTTGAAATTGTATCCTTATCATAACCTAATTTTTCTAAAGCTAGCGGAACTGTTTGATTTACTATATACATAGTGCCGCCGCCAGCTAGTTCTTTACGTTTTTTAAGAGCTAGTTCTGGCTCGCATCCTGTCGTATCACAGCCCATCATATAGCCAATAGTTCCAGTAGGCGCGAGTAAAGTGACTTGAGCATTTCTAAAGCCGTATGCATTGCCCCTTTCAATTACATCATCCCATTTTTTATTGGCAGATTCTACTATAGTTTCGAGGCCTTTTCTTACAGGAATCTTTTTCGAATATGTTCTGTGTTTTTCTATGACTTCAAGCATACAGTCTTTGTTTTTCTCAAACTCTTTGAAAGTGCCTAGTTTCTCTGCTAATTTTGTTGACTGTAAGTATGCTTCTGCTGTCATTAATGAAGTTACAGCAGCTGCGAAATCTCTTGCTTCATCTGAATCATATGCAAGACCGAGAGACATGATATACGCTCCTAGGTTTGCATATCCTAAGCCCAGGGGTCTAAAAATGTCGCTGTTGCGTGCAATTTCCTTCGTGGGATAAGATGCTCTGGAAACGAGTATGTCTTGCGATGTGATGTACAAGTCAACGGCCCTGCAGAAAGAATCTAAATCAAAAGTTCCATCTGTCTGCCTGAATCTCAACAAATTTAATGAAGCTAGATTGCAAGCAGATCTGTCTAGGAACATATATTCTGAGCAGGGATTAGAAGCCCATATTTCTCCGGATTTTTTGCAAGTGTTCCATTCATTTATTGTATCGTGATTTTGTATTCCTGGATCGCCGCAGTAATATGTGGTAAATGCCATTATTTTTGCGAGGTCGCGTGCGCGAACTTCTCTAACAACTTTGTTATCTTTGACTCTCTTAATCTGATACATACTATCTTTTTCATATGCTTCCCAAAAATCATGATCTGTTCTCATAGATATATTAACATTCTGAGCCCGCAAATCTTGGATTGTATGACTTTCCCAAGTAGATGGCGAACCAGCAGCGATCAATACTCTTGCTTTCTCTTCTTCCTTGAATTTATGTTTTAATATTTCTTCTATGTCAGGGTGTCTTGCTGAAGAGCTCTGCATTGTTGCGGCCCTTCGTGTCTTGCCACCTGATTTGATTACTCTGCCGACAGCATCTTGGAAATCCTGGAACCTTACTGATCCTGAAGCATAGCCGCCGCCTGATACAGGCTCGCCACTCGACCTTACCTTGCTCCAATCGCCGCCTATTCCAGAGCCACCCTTGAATATCCTCGCTGAGATAACACCAGCAACCTCAACCATGCTCTCTATTGAATCTTCTGGGGAAACAATGAAGCATGCTGAAACTATCGGATTTTTATAAAAGTCTTTTTCTCTCACTATTTTTCCATTTTGTGCCATATGGTAAGATATTTCGCCAAAATGTCTTATACCATATAAATCCAGACCAAGATTAAACCATACAGGCGAGTTAAATGCAGCATACTGGCCTAGAGTTGCTGCAGCAAGTTCATATTCAAGTGTTTTAGCATCATCTTTTCCAAAATAACCTTGTTCCATGCCCCATAGTGTAATTTTTCTTGCTACTCTGCTTGCGAGCTGCCTTATGTCTATCTCGCGGAATGTTTCAGGAACATCCTCACGCCTGAAATATTTCGTAGCTGTCGTATTTGCAGCATGCTGGGTCCATTCCACAGGGAAAATTGCCCCTTTTATTTCTTCTATCACTTTTCCAGAGTCATCTGTTATCTTTACATCTCTCGGAGCGTATTTTATTATATTTTTAGGGTCCTTGTAAGGGTCGCCTATAGGTGCTGAGAAATAACTTTCAATTCCAAGTCCTCTTAAACTTGCCCTTGCCTTAGCCATCTTCCTTTCTCTCGTTTTTTGTTTTTATTCTTTATTGTTATCTGTTATATCTTTTTTATACTATTTTTTCTATTTTCATCCGAGCTCTTTTATTGTTTTCTTGAAATCGCCGACATCTTTGAACTCGCGGTAGACAGAAGCAAATCTAATATAAGCAACATGGTCAAGCTTTTTAAGCGCTCGCATGACAAGCTCGCCTATAACTTTACTTGGAACTTCAGAACCATATTCCTTGAGCCTTGTCTCGATTTCGTTAACTGCCTTTTCAATAGCTTCCTGGCTTACAGGACGCTTTTCGCAAGCCTTTACCATTCCCATCAGCAGTTTTTCTCTCGAAAAAGGTTCTCGGCGCTTGTCTTTTTTAATAACTCTCAAGTTAGCCTCTATTCTCTCGTAAGTCGTGAATCTTTTCTTGCATTTCTGGCTTAAGCATTCTCGCCTTCGCCTTGTCATGCCTGCCCCGCTCTCACGCTTGTCTATGACTTTTGTTTCAGATGAACAGTATGGACATAACATTTTGTGATTTGATTATAGCACAACATATTGTGCCTCTTTTAATTGTAATAACAACCTATTGTATGAGCTTTATAAATTTTATTGTTTTGAAAAATAGGTTTATCTGATGGTTCCTGTGCAATGTCTGATGTCATGACATTGAATTATAAATAAGAATAGAACACAATGTTAGTGATTAGCAATGACAACTTTGTTTTTGCCTTGGGCTTTTGCTTTGTAGAGAGCATTGTCAGCCATCTGCAAAACATGTTGTATGTCATGCTTGACTAACTTAGCTATGCCCATGCTTATGGTTACATGCTCATAACCTTTTTCTATATGCTTGTGCACAGGATGGATTATTGTTTCAGAAATTCTTTTTCTTATGTGCTCTGCTATCTTTTTTGCTTCTGACAAGTCTGTATCAGGAAGCACGATAATAAACTCCTCGCCGCCATATCTCGCGACAAAATACTGCTTGCGAGTCATTCTTTGTACGACTTTTGTTATTGTTCTTAGAGCAGCATCTCCTTGCAAGTGCCCGAATGTATCATTATAATGCTTAAAATCGTCTATATCTAAGATAATGACGCATAAAGGCAAGTTTTCTCGGATAGCGCGTTCCATTTCCTTGCTCAATAGTTCATCTAAAATTCTTCGATTGAAAACGCCTGTCAGATGGTCTCGAGTGGCGTACAAGTAAAGCTCATTAAACAATTTCTCGAGAGCTTGCGATTCTGGCTTTTCCTTGCCTAGCTCTTCCTTGATTTCTTTGGATAGATGGCCAAGCTCTTTATAGCGCTTGACTATGGCTTTTTTATCAGGGCTGTGCATTTTCTCTTCTTTACTTCTCTATCCCCTTTTGATGAAATTATCAGTATTCCGATTATTTTAAGCCTTTCGTTAATGGCGATGGGCGCTGCAGAAAGTTAGATAAGATAAGTGTCAATCATAATTTTAATTCTAACTTTATTTGCATCTTTGTTCAGTGCCATGAATGATGATAAGAGCCAGAGTTGGTGATAGTGAACTTTCTATAGCGCTACGGTAAGGCAAATATTTTTATATAATATCATCTTTGACTGACTAGAAAAAGATGGCAGATTTAAGCTGGATTACAGGTGGTTTTATATCTTTTTTAAATGGAAGTATATCTTCTTTGAGTCACTCTTTTACGAATTTAACAGCCGGGGGAAACCAGACATTATTGATTAGTATTGCTGTTATCATCATTGTCGCAGCGATATTAGCCCTTATTATGAGGTCTTTGAAGCAAGAACTTATCTTAGCTTACATAATAGCAGGCTTGATAATAGGTCCTCTTGTCCTAGGACTCGTTAAAAACACGTCTCTTATCGCAGCTTTAGCAGAAATAGGAATAGCATTCTTGCTGTTCGTTGCAGGCTTAGAGATAAGCTCTCAGAAACTGAAAGAAACAAGCAGCGCATTCGTTGCAGGCTTAATCCAGATTATTGTCATAGGCGCAGCTACGTTTTTCATTTCCATGGCCTTGGGCTTTGGAAAAATAGAAGCCTTTTATCTTGCCTTAATCATCGCGTTCAGCTCAACTATCATTGTCGTCAAGCTCTTGTCTGATAGCAGAGAGCTCAATACACTACATGCAAGAATAGCGATAAGCATCCTTGTCTTGCAAGACTTTGTCGCGATTATCGCCTTGGCGACCTTGTCTTCACATTACACTAATACGTTCATTATTCTTGCTATTATGAAATTAGCGTTAATAGCGCTGATTGCTTTTTTCTTGAATAAAACTATTCTAAATGGTGTGTTCAAGTTTGCTTCTAGCTCGACCGAGCTTCTGTTCTTGGTTTCTATCGCTTTTGTTTTCTTGTTCGCAGCTCTTGCTTATGTTCTTAGTTTGTCAATTGTCATAGGGGCTTTCATTGCAGGGGTTGCCTTGGCAAACCTGCCGTATAAGGCAGAAATAGAAAGCAAGATAAAGCCACTTAGAGACTTTTTCGTCATAATTTTCTTTGTATCACTAGGCACATGGCTCACTTCATTTGATATAAGTAAGAATGCATTAATTTTCATTATCTTCCTTGTCCTGGTGATTTTTGTGAAGCCTTTCATAACAGCACTCGTCGTAAGAATATTCGGCTATAAGACAAGGACAAGCATACTGACTGGCTTGGGCATTTGTCAGATTTCAGAATTTTCATTAATCTTGGCGTTGCAGGGACTTATCCTTGGCGTATTGTCTCAGGCGACTTTCAATACAATTGTGCTTATAGCTATAATAACCATGGCATTAACACCTTATCTGCTAAAAATAAGCTCATTAATTCATAGCAAGTCCGCCTCGCTCTTCAGCTTCTTGGATAATATGCCTGTTTATCGAGAGGACATTGGCCACAGAACAAGCACGAAAAAAACAATCTTGCTTTTCGGCTGCCATAGGATGGGCACTATCTTTCTCAAGGCTTTAAGCAAGCTGAAAGAGAACATATTTGTCATAGATTATAATCCTGAAATAATCCGGGCCCTGACGAAACAAGGAATTTCATGCGTGTACGGCGACAGTTCAAACACAGAGGTCATGGAACAGATCAGGATGAGAGATGTAAATATAGCGATATCAACCATACCTAAAATAGAAGATAATACCTTGCTGATAAGGATGTTGAGACAGACAAATCCCTCTATTTTTATCCTTGCAACAGCTGAAAAAATACATGATGCGCTAATGCTTTATGAAATCGGCGCAGACTATGTCATACTGCCACATGTGATAAGCGGCGAGAAAAGCCTTGACATTATAAAAGAAGTGGAAAAATTCTCAAGGGACAAGGGAAAATTCACGAAAATGAAAGAAGAGCATATACAATATCTCGAAGACTTGCACCGGTTCTTATATTAACTTCACTTCTTTCATACCCATTTCTTTCAGCCGAGCCTTGTCAATATTTCTTATAAATCTCTTAATATCTATTTCTCTCTTGGCTTTTGCCCATAACTTTTTGTTCTTGACAAATGCCTTCGGCCATTTCTTTTTGAAAGCTTCTTGATACTTCTTGTCGACAGTAAGCGGAGGGCCTGAAACAATATACTCTTTAGCAGGCTCTTTCAAGATAAAGTAAAAATTGGCATTCATATTTTTTTCATCAAAATCAAAGAATCCTCTTGTTATCCTGAATCCTGCTTTTTTGAGAGAGAAAAACAAAAATTCATAAAGTTTCTTGAGTTTTGCGCCTGCCACATCTACCTTGTCTTTCGAGCTAGACGCCTTGAGAATAATGAATTTTGCTTTTGATTTCTTTGCATTTGTCTTCCATTTATTTATATCAACTTTTTCCTTGAAGAAAAAAGTTTCATGCGGATGTGAGAGAAATTCTTTGGCTGCTTTGATGAATCTGTTTAATGTCTCGTAGCTCAAGGCTGCGGTGACATTTCTTTCTTTCTGGACAGGATCTATCAAGATTATTGGTGAATGTATTTTGGCTTCGTTCAGCTGTTCCAAGACTTTTGGTTTATTTTTGTAATAATGCTTGGGGTCTATGATTATCTTGTCTTTTAGATTCCATTTCACAGCAGCTTTGACAAAATTCATAAACGAGCCATAATGTGAGACAAGAACTTCAAGACTATAGCCGCTAAAGCCAAGGATATAAGATTCTGCCCCGTAACAGTCAGAAGCATAGCAGAATGCCTTGGCCAGCTTTATCTCGTCACTAAGTGTTTTTTTCTTGCTTATTTCTTTTAATATGTAAGAAACATGCAATGGCGAGATGTCTGTAATGTTTAATGCCTGGCTCGCGTTCTTTATCTCAAGAATAGGAATCAAC
>Ga0315268_10006544_pt1 | contig 12381 bp, 9 predicted proteins | sample C1_top_MG_FD_204535 | JGI IMG/M metagenome (GOLD analysis project Ga0315268, IMG submission 204535) | Sediment microbial communities from Yellowstone Lake, YNP, Wyoming, USA - C1_top | ecosystem: Environmental > Aquatic > Freshwater > Lake > Sediment | place: USA: Wyoming | collected 2017-08-01 | reverse complement strand
CGGCTTGGCGAGCACGCCATCGGCCGCCTTCAGCCGCACATAATAACGCTCGCCGTCGCCGGGCTCATCGCTGTACTGCGCCACATCCATGCCGCCGGCCAGCATGCTGACCGCCGTCGCCACATCCGAAGCACCCAGACCCAGCGCCGCTGCCTTGGCGCGGTCGATGCTGACGGCCAGTTGCGGCAAGTCCAGCTGCAAATCCATATCCACGCGCCCCAGCTCCGGCAACTCCTTGCCCAGTTTGCGTTGCAGCTCATCGGCCAGCCGTGCCACTTCGGTGATGCTGGGTCCGGTCAGCACAAACTGCAGCGGCTCGCCGCGCTGCCCCCCAACCACGCCTATCGGCGCGGGGAATGCGCGTATGCCGGGGATCGCGGCCAGCTCGTCGCGCAACTGGGTCAGCAGTTGCTGCTGCGACAATTTGCGTTCGCCGCGCGGCGTCATGCGCACATAGGAATACGCCTGGTTCACCTGGCCGGCCGTGCCCGAACCTATGGTGCTCAGATTGGAAGCGATCTCCTTGTGCCTGCCGAGCACCTTCTCGACCTCGGCCAGTTTGTCGTTGGTATACGCGATGGACGAGCCGAGCGGCGCCTTGGTGAACACCATGAAGCGCCCCTGATCCTCGTCCGGCATGAACGCCTTGCCCACATGGGAGAAGAAGAAGCCGCTGGACAGCACCGTGGCTATCGTCAGCACCACCACCTTCCAGCGGTGCGCCAGCGACCAGCGCAGCAAGCTGCGATAGAAATTATCCAGCCCGTGGAATACTGCATCGAGCACATAATAGATTTTGCCGTGGCGCTTCTGCACCGTCAAGAATCGCGCGCACAGCATCGGCGTCAGCGTCAGCGATACGAACATCGACACCAGCACACCAAAGGTCACCACCACCGCAAACGCCTGGAAAAACTTGCCTATGATGCCGCCCATAAAAATGACCGGCGCGAATATAGACACCAGCGACAACGTCGCCGCCAGCACCGCAAACACCACCTCGCGGCTGCCGTTGACGGCGGCGGTCACCGGGTCGGGATCGATCTCGGATCGATGCCTGAAAATATTCTGGCTCTGGCCGCCCGCTGTTGCGGGCTTAACATGCGCTGCGCCCATGTTAGCCTCCACCGAAACATCTTCCGCCATTTTCATTTCGATGTTTTGGCTCTGGCCGCCCGCTGCTGCGGGCTTAACATGCGCTGCGCCCATGTTAGCCTCCGCCGAAACATCTTCCGCCATTTTCATTTCGATGTTTTGGCTCTGGCCGCCCGCTGTTGCGGGCTTAACATGCGCTGCGCCCATGTTAGCCTCCGCCGAAACATCTTCCGCCATTTTCATATGGCGGAAGATGTTTTCAAGCACCACGATCGCATCGTCGACCACCACGCCGATCAGCAGCAGCAGCGCCAGCATGGTCATCGAATTAAAGGTGTAGCCGGCGAAATAGATCACCGCGATCGCGCCCAGCAGCGACACCGGTATCGCCAGCGAGATGATCAGTGTGGAGCGCACGCTGCGCAGGAATATCCACACCACGGTCGCCGCCAGCAGCGTTCCTTCGAGCAAGTGCTCCTTGAGCGCGTCGATCATCTCCTGAATGAAATCGGCATCGTTGGTGGCGACGCTTATACGCATGCCCGGCGGCAGCGCAGGTGCTATCTCCTTTTCCAGCCTGCGCTTGACCTCTGCGGTGATCGCGACGGTGTTGGAGTTGGATATTTTCACGATGCCGATGCCCACCGAGGCCAGGCCATTGAAGTGTGCCAGCTGACGGTTATCGGCCAGACCGTCGTCTATCGTGGCAAGGTCACTGAGGCGTATCGGTGCGCCATCGCGGTAGGCGACGATCATGCGCCGCAGCTCATCCAGCTGGTGAAATTCCAGATCGAGCTTGAGCAAAAATTCCTTGCTGTCGCCCACCAGAAATCCGCCCGGCAGCTGCACATGTTCGCGCGCAAAAGCTGCGGTCATGTCCTGCGTGGTGAGATTATGCGAGGCCATGCGCGCCGGATCGAGATTGACGCGTATGGTGCGGTCGCGCCGCCCGCCCAGACGCACCTCACCTACGCCATCGATGGTCTCCAGTTTTTTCTTGATGATGTTGCTGGCATACAAATTGAGCTGCTGCTGCGTGCGGTCACCCTGCAACGCCAGCCACATGATCGGACTGGAGCCGGTGTCGACCTTGGCCACCACCGGCGTATCCGCCTCCTTGGGCAGGCGGCGCATGGCCTGATTGATCTTCGACTGCACCTCGTTGAAGGCCACATCGATATTCTTGTCCAGGCTGAAAGTGATGGTCACGATAGACACGCCGGGCGAGGAACTCGACTGCACATGTTCGATCCCCGGCACGCTGTTCACCGCCGTCTCGATGACATTGGTCACGCTCATATCCATGTTGTCCGGATTGGCTCCGGTCAGCGTGGTGGTGATAGCGATGAGCGGAAATTCGATATGCGGGAACTGATCCACGCCTATGCGCTGGTAGCCGATCAAGCCCAGCAACACCAGCACACCGCTGAGCATGTAGGCCAGGACATGGCGCTTGATTGATAACTCGGGCAGGTTCATTTTGCGAAGTGTTCTTTGGCCTACAAATTACATTAGCCACGGATTAACAGAGCGTGGCTGTTGCCGCTTTAGCGGCTTTACAACTACGGCCTGCCCCTTGCGGGTGCGGAAATTCACGGATAACACCGTGCGCATAATCCGTGTTTCATCCGTGTTAATCCGTGGCTGATTTAGCATTTCAGAATTACTTGCTCACCGCAACCAGAGCCTGATCGGTGAGGAAACTCGCGCCATCCACCACCACCGTCTCGCCCTTGTTCACGCCGGCAAGAATTTCCACCATGCCATTCTGTTTCGCGCCGGCTTGCACGACGCGCTGCGCCACCTTGTTGCCCTGCACGACATACACCACATCGCCGGCGGGGCGCAGCACCACGCTCAGGTCGGGAACCATCACCGCATCGCGGTGCAAGCCCAGCACCACCGAGCCGCTCACGGTCGCTCCCGGCTTCCACGTCCCCGGATTATTTATGGTGACAAAGGCATCGAAGGCGCGGCTGCTGCCGACCATCGGGCGAACCTCATCGATCTTTCCCGCCAGCTTGTCGACTGTCGCCGTGCTGGACAAGCGCACCTCCATGCCGGGCTTGATCGCATTCACCCTGTCCTCCGGGAACGGCAGGCGTGCGCGCAATTTTTTGGTGGTCACCAGCTGAAATAGCGGATCTCCCACCTTGACGAACTGCCCGGGCGAGACGATCTGCTTTTCCACTCGCCCATCCACGGGTGATAGTATCCGGGTCTTGCCGACATTGCGTTCGGCCAATGCAAGCTGCGCGCGCGTGGCCAGCAGCTGCTGCTGCGCGGCAGCATCCTGCGCCACGGCATCATCCAGCGCGGCTTGCGAAATGAAATTCTTTGCACGCAATTGCTTCATGCGCTCCAGGCTCGCGCCCTGGTTGACGCTGAGCGCCGCAGCGCGGCCAGACTCCGCCTGCGCCGATTGGCGCATGAGAGTCACGTCCTGCGCATCCATCACCGCGAGCACCTGCCCCGCCTTTACCTCGCTGCCCGCCACTACCAGCACCTGCAGCACCCGGCCCTGCACCTCTGCGGAAATTTGCGGGTCCGCCAGACTCTCCAGATTGCCGACTGACTCCTCCAGCAACTCGACCGTGCGCAACGTAGCCTGTGCCACTGTCACCGGGGTTGCGGCAGCGGCGATCTTCTTCTCCTCTGCCTTCTTGCCACAGGCCGCCAATACCAGCGCGCTCAACAGCGCTATTTTCAAATATTTTTTGTTCATGCCATCACTCGCCATGATTTGGCCACAGGAAATATTGCATCGCAGAATGCGGGAAGGGAAGGAGGAGAAAACCGCTCATTGCGCACATTCAACAAGCAAAAAAGAAAAGGGCGGGAACGCTCTCGGCGCCCGCCCGAAATCTGCAACCAGTGCTCAGGCGCCGAGAATGCCTTTTCCTGCAGCTGGCTTTTTGACTGCGACTTTCTTTGCTGCCGGCTTGGCTGCTGCCGCTTTTTTTACGGCTGGCTTTTTTGCTGCGACTTTCTTTGCTGCCGGCTTGGCTGCTGCCGCTTTTTTTACGGCTGGTTTTTTTGCTGCCACTTTTTTTGCTGCCGGTTTGGCTGCTGCCGTTTTTTTCACAGCAGGTTTTTTGGCCGCAACTTTCTTTGCTGCCGGCTTGGCTGCTGCCGCCTTTTTCACGGCCGGCTTTTTGGCCGCGACTTTCTTTGCTGTCGGCTTGGCTGCTGCCGCTTTTTTCACAGCAGGTTTTTTGGCCGCAACTTTCTTTGCTGCCGGCTTGGCTGCTGCCGCTTTTTTCACAACTGGCTTTTTGGCTGCCGGCTTGGCTGCCGCTTTAACGGCCGGCTTTTTTGCCGCAACTTTTTTTGCTGCCGGCTTGGCGGTGATTTTTTTTGCTGCGGCGGGTTTCTTGGCGGTGGTGCTTTTTGCTTTGCTATTTGTTGTAGCCATTTTCATTCCTTGTAAAAATTATTTGACTCGAACCAGGCACTGCATTGCGTGCAACCACTGCACTCCCAAACACTCGATTCCCTTACTAATTCTGCTCGCAGCGTGCTTGGTGTCCGCATTCTATGCGCGATCAAAATCGCTGTGCAATATATTTGTGCGTTTTACAACAAAAAAGTTTTTTCACCGGCAAACAATTGCTGCACGGTTTCGCGCTCGCGTATCAACTGCACGTCATTCCCCGACACCATTATTTCTGCCGCGCGAGGACGTGTGTTGTAGTTGGAACTCATGCTCATGCCATACGCGCCGGCGGACATGATAGCCAGCAGATCCCCTTGCGCGACGGGCAGTTCACGCGCATGCCCGAGGAAGTCGCCGGTCTCGCACACCGGCCCCACAACTTCGTAGATTGAAGAATTGTTTTTCTCGATCGCTCCCTCGCCCGCATGCGGGAGATAACCAGCGACTTGCCCGCTTGCGGGCTTAGTCGATTGGCTAGTTGTTCCATCAGGGTTGGGGAGAGGGCGGCGCTGCACCGGCTGAATGCGGTGATAAGCATCGTACAGAGCCGGGCGCATCAGATCGTTCATCGCCGCATCGACGATGGCGAAATTTTTTTCTTCGCCATGCTTGAGATATTCCACGCGGGTCAGCAGCACGCCGGCGTTGCCCACCAGCACGCGCCCCGGCTCGACGATTATTTTTTCGCTGCGCCCGCGCAACGCGCCCAGCAGCGCGGCGGCATAGTCGGCAATCGACGGCGGCGTCTCGTCGTCGTAGCGTATGCCCAGCCCGCCGCCCAGATCGAGATGCTCCAGCACGATCCCCTCGGCTGCCAGCGCATCCACCAGCGCCAGCACTTTTTCTGCCGCCGCGATGAACGGGCTGGTCTCGGTCAGCTGCGAACCGATGTGGCAATCCATGCCGGTCACGCGCAGATGCGGCATCGCGCTGGCCTTGCGGTACAGCGCGAGCGCCTCGGTATAGGCCACGCCAAACTTGTTCTGCTTCAGGCCCGTGGAAATGTAGGGATGTGTTTTCGCATCCACATCCGGATTCACGCGCAGGCTCACCGGCGCAACCTTGCCCATCTGCCCGGCCACTTCATTCAGGCGCAGCAGCTCCGCTTCCGACTCCACGTTGAAGCACAGTATCTCCGCGTCGAGCGCCAGCCGCATTTCCGCCACGGTCTTGCCCACGCCGGAAAACACCACCTTGCCGGCTGCACCGCCTGCGGCCAGCACGCGCTGCAGCTCGCCGCCGGAAACGATGTCGAAGCCCGCCCCCATGCGCGCGAAGAGATGCAGGATCGCGAGGTTGGGATTCGCCTTCACCGCGTAGCAGATCAGATGCTCGCACCCGACAAAGGCCGTTTCAAACTGGCGGTAGCCATCGGCCAGTGCCGCATGCGAATATACGTAACACGGCGTGCCGAAGCGCTGCGCTATATCGGTCAACGGGACTTTTTCTGCGCAAAGCAGGTTGTTCTGGAAGCTGAAAGGTTCGGTCATATTATTTATTCTGGTTGGATGGAGTCGCAGCGGCGGGCGGCTGCGGTATGAACAGCGGCCCTTTGTGTCCGCAGCCTTGCAACAGCAGGGTTAACAGCAACATAATGCCAGCCGCATAAGTAACAGGCTCATGCATGGTTGTACTCTCACTAAATCGGAACAGGCAGGATTATATGACGGAAAAGGAATTCAACGAATTGGCCGATGCAGTGTTTGCACGCATCGAGCAGGCCATAGATGCCAGCGGCGCGGATATCGACAGCAACCTCAACGGCCCGGTGCTCGAACTGGAATTCGACAACGGCACGCAAATCGTCATCAACCGCCACGCTCCCAACCAGGAAATCTGGCTCGCCGCGAAATCCGGCGGTTTCCATTATGCACATCAGGACGGCCGCTGGGTCAGCCAGCGCGATGACAGCGAACTGTATGGCAAGCTGGGCGAACTGGTGCAGCTGGCCTCGGGTATCACAATTGCATTTTGACGCGCCGCTGCGCAGCAGCGAAATAACAGAGGCTTGATGATGCCCGACAACAGGACAAGCAGATTTTCCAGCAGCATCTGGCTGACGGCGGGATTGCTTGCTGCGCTGATCATCGTCTTTGCCATTTACATCCATCTGCATGGGCAGATTGATCGCGCGCGTGACCGTCAGCATGCCTCCTTCCTGCTGGCCGACGAGCTGCGCAAATCTTCGGACAATCTGACCCGCATGGCACGCATCTACGTCGTGACCGGCGACCCGATATACAAAACTTACTATCAGGACATACTCGACATCCGCAACGGAAAATCACCGCGACCGCATGGCTACCAGAAGATTTACTGGGATTTCGTTCTGGCAGACGGCAAGCCGCTTCATCACGGCAGCGACCAGCCAGCAGCACTGCTGGATTTGATGCGGCAAGCGGGATTCACAGCCGAAGAATTTCGAAAACTGGAAGAAGCCAAAACAAATTCCGATGCGCTGAGCACCATTGAACTGAACGCAATGAAGCTGACCGAATCCAGCGCCCCCGATGCCGAGGCAGACCGTGCCCGCGCGCGCCTGATGCTGCATGACGCGCGCTATCATCAGGCCAAGGCCGCCATCATGAAGCCCATAGACGAGTTCTATGCGCTGATGGAAAAACGCACCACCGATGCCATCATGTCTTCCGAGGCCAACGCCACAGCCGCTCTCTACCTGTTTGCAGCATTGGGCTTTCTACTGCTGCTCATGCTGTGGCGGACTTACACCTCGCTGCAGAAAATCATGGGTGGCTCCGTCGACGAGACACATGCGCTGATCGCCAGGATAGGCAGCGGCGACTTTGCGTCCCCGGTCCCGGTCGCCCAGGGCATGGAAGACAGCGTGCTCGGCTGGCTGTCCGAAACCCGGATCAAGTTGCGCGAGCTTGATGCCGAACGCAAGCGTAGCGAAGATGCACTGCAGCAAAGCGATACCCGCCTCAGGCTGTTGCTGAATACCGTCGCCGAAGGAATTTACGGCGTTGACACACAGGGGAATTGCACATTTATCAATCCAGCCGGATTGCACCTGCTCGGCTACCAGCAGGAAGCAGAATTGATCGGAATGAACATGCACATCATGACGCATCATACGCGCGCCGATGGAACGCCTCATCCCCGTGCGGAGTGCCGGCTGTTTCTGGGCATGCAATCCGGCAACGATCTTCATCTCGATGACGAACTGTTCTGGCGCAAGAATGGCAGCTCCTTTTCTGTGGAATGCTGGACGCGCATGATCAGGCGTGACGGGGAAATATCCGGGGCGGTTATCACTTTCCTCGACATCAGCGAACGCAAACGGATCGAGCAGGAATTGCGCATAGCCGCCACCGCCTTTGATTCCCAGGAGGCGATGATAATCACCGACGCGAATCATGTGATCCTCAAAATCAACCAGGCATTTTCCCGCATCACCGGCTACAGCACGGAGGAAGCCATCGGCCGATCCCCCGCGCTGCTCAAATCCGGCCACCACGACAGCGAATTCTACCGAACCATGTTCGAATGCCTGGAGCGCGACAAACATTGGCAGGGCGAAATCTGGAACCAGCGCAAGGACGGCAAAGTAATTCCGGAATGGCTCACCATTACCGTGCTGACTGGCGGCGACGGCAAGGTGAGCCATTACATCGCCTCATATTCCGACATCTCCCAGCTCAAGCAGGCAGAAGAGGAATTGCGCAAGCACCGCGACCACCTGCAGGAGCTCGTCAACGAGCAAATTGCCGGCCTCAAACGTTCCAAGGAAGCAGCCGAGCGCGCCAGCCTGTCGAAATCCGAATTTCTCGCCAACATGTCGCACGAACTGCGCACCCCTATGCATGCCATCATCTCCTTCTCGGAGATCGGGGAACGCATGGCTGAAAGCGCCCCCGCAGAAAAGCTGCGCGGCTATTTTCAACGCATACAGCAATCGGGCGAACGCCTGCTGAGGCTGATCAACGACCTGCTCGATCTGTCAAGGCTGGAAGCGGGGAAATTGGTTTTAAATCTGCGCCAGGATGACCTGCACATACTGCTGAAAGACGCACTGACCGAACTCGAATTGCTGGCTTCCTCAAAACGCTTGAACATCGTGATGCAAGCCCCTTCCTGCGACACCATCACGCGAGTGGACGCCAAGAGTTTCAGACAAGTCGTGAGCAACCTGGTCGCCAATGCGATCAAATTCACGCCCGCCTGCGGCACCATCACACTGCGCCTGCTCCCCGCCGAATTGCCGCTCGGCCGGCGTGCCCACGAAAGCGGAATGAGACCGGCCATCACGCTTGAAGTCAGCGACACAGGCATCGGCATTCCGGAAGACGAGCTGGAGTCCGTGTTTGATAAATTCGTGCAGAGCAGCAAAACCAGCACGGGCGCCGGCGGCACCGGTCTCGGCCTGGCAATCTGCAGGGAAATCGCCACTGCGCACAGGGGCATAATTTCTGCGCGCAACAATCCCGCCGGCGGCGCCACGTTCACGTTTACGCTGCCGCTCCTGAAATAAGCCCGCTCACGGCAAAGGCAGCAGCAACTTATTCAGTATCGCCCGTATTCAGGCCCCACTGCCGCAGTTCGCCGCGCCGCTGCGCATAGTCCGGGCAGGCGGACTCCACCACGCGCCAGAATGCGGCGGAGTGATTCATCTCGACCAGATGCGCGAGCTCGTGCACCACGACATAGTCGATCAGGTGCAGCGGCATTTTGACGAGCTGCCAATTCAGGCGCACGGTGCCGCGCGTGGTGCAACTGCCCCACTGCGTGCGCGCCGAAGAGAGTTTTATTTCGCGCGGGCTGACATTCATCTGCGGCGCAAAGTGCGCGACACATTCGGTGAACAATTGCAGGGCTTCACGCCGGTACCAGCGCATCACGATTTTTTCGATCATGGCAGGCTCTGTTGCACTGACATGCACGACCAGCAGCGCGCCATGCAGCTGCGGCGGCGCATCGAACAGGCTGGGAACAATGCGCAGCGTAAAAGTCTCGCCGCGAAATGCGATCGCTTCGCCATCCACCCATTGCGGCGGCGGCGATTTTTTTGCCTGCCAGCTGGCCAGCTTTTCCACCACCCAATCGGCTTTTTCCTGCAGCACGCTGTGCAGCCATTTTTCCGACGCGCGCAGCGGCATGTTCACGGTCAGCCCGCGGTCATCGATGCGCAGCCCGATGCTGCGGCGCTTGTTGCTGCGCTTGAGCGTGTAGGTGATCGGCTGCCCCGCCAGCTGGATGCTGCGCTGTTCGGCGACGTCGGGGGATATCAGGCGATGCAACTTCTTCAACATCAGGCCAGTTGCGCGACTTCGTTCTCGATCCAGTCTTCCACTCGCTGATTGATCTCCTCGGCTTTCAATCCGTCGGGATCAATCGGCGCACCTATGCTCATCGTGATCACGCCGGGGCGCTTGATGAAGGCATTGCGCCCCCACAACTTGCCCGCGTTGTGCGCCACCGGCACCACCGGTGCACCGGTGTGCGCGGCCAGCAACGCGCCGCCTATTTTGTATTTGCCGCGCTGGCCGTATGGGATGCGCGTGCCTTCAGGAAAAATCACCACGCAGAAACCCAGCTTGAGCCTTTCCTTGCCCTGCTGGAGCAACTGCTTGATCGCCTCCTTGCCCTTGCTGCGCTTGATCGCGATCGGGCTGGTCATCGCCAGCCCCCAACCGAAGAACGGCAGCCACAGCAGTTCTCGCTTGAGCACCCACACCTGCGGCGGAAAAACTTTTTGCAGCGCAATCGTTTCCCAGGCGGATTGATGCTTGCACAGCACCAGGCACGGCTGCTGCGGAATGTTCTGCGCACCGCGCACCTCCATGCGTATGCCGCACAGCACACGCAGCAGCCACAACATGGTGAGCGCCCAACCGGAAATCAGGCGGTAACGCATGATGGGATGAAACGGGAAGGACAGCAATGCGATCAGCGTGAACAGCGGCGTGATGACAAGTTGCAGCAGAAAAAAAATCAGTGAACGCAAAAATGCCATATCAAACCAATTCAGCTACAACTGCCGCAAGATCCGGATAAATCTGCGTGCCTTCCGGCAGCCCCCCGGCGGCCTGGGTTTTCATGCCCTTGCCGGTCAGCACCAGTATCGGCTGCGCGCCCAGCCTGGCGGCGGGCTGCAGATCGCGCAAGGAATCCCCCACCGCCGGCACGCCCTTCAAATCGACGTTGTAGCGCGCCGAGATTTCTTCCAGCATGCCGCTCTTGGGCTTGCGGCAATGGCAGTCGGCTCCCGCCTCATGCGGGCAGAAAAAGATGGCATCAATGCGCCCGCCAGCCAGCACCACCGCCTTGTGCATCTTGTCGTGGATAGCGTTGAGCGTACTCATCTCGAACAGGCCGCGCCCCACGCCGGACTGATTGGTCGCCACCACCACGCGGTAATCCGCCTGGCACAGGCGCGCAATCGCCTCCAGGCTGCCGGGAATCGGCTTCCATTCATCCGGGCTCTTGATGAACTGGTCGGAGTCGTAATTGATCACGCCGTCACGATCGAGAATGATGAGTTTCATTTTTTAATACCCAATAGTGATGGGTGAATGGTGATTAGTAATTAGTGATAGTCGAGGTATGCGTTTTGCCTATCGCTCATCACCATTCACCCATCACCGCAATTTAAGCCGCCAATTTGGAAATATCCGCCACGCGATTCATCGCCTGCTGCAACTGCGCCAGCAATGCGAGGCGGTTGGCGCGCAACGCCGCGTCCTCGGCGTTCACCATCACGCTGTCGAAGAACGCATCCACCGGCTCGCGCAGCGCGGCCAAAGCCTGCAGAGATGCCGTGTAGTCGCCTGCTGCAAACGCGGCCTCTGCCCTGGGTGAAATCTGGTTCAGTGCCAGATGCAATGCCTGCTCGGCAGGCAGTTGCAGCAGCGCGACATTGATTTCGCCGCCGACCTCGCCCTCGACCTTCTTAAGAATATTTCCCACGCGCTTGTTGGCCGCAGCCAGCGCAGCCGCTTCGGGCAATGCGGCAAAGGCACGCACAGCCTCAAGCTGTTTCGGCACCAGATAAATCTGGCTTGGGTTCAGGCACAGCACCGCTTCAACTTCGTTGGTCGAGTAGCCCTGCTCACGCATCATCCCGCCCAGCCGTTCGAGCATGAAAATTTCCACGTCGGCATGCGCATCACTCACCAGACCTTTGGGAAAACCATCGAACGCGATATTGACCAGATCGGGCAGACTGAGCTGCAATTCCTTTTCTACCAGCATGCGCAATATGCCCAGCGCGTGGCGGCGCAAAGCAAACGGGTCCTTGTCGCCGGTGGGTATCTGCCCGATGCCAAACATGCCGACCAGTGTTTCCAGTTTGTCGGCCAGCGCCACACAGATGCCGACCTCGTTGCGCGGCAAGTCGTCACCGGCGAAGCGCGGCTTGTAATGGTCTTCTATCGCGTAGGCGATGTCGTCGGACAGCCCGTCGTGCTGCGCGTAATAGCGACCCATGATGCCCTGCAGCTCGGGGAATTCGCCCACCATGTCGGTGAGCAGGTCCGCCTTGGCCAGCAATGCGGCCTGATCGGCCTGCAGCGCAAGCGCGTCGCCGCCCAATTGCTGGCCGATGGCGCGTGCGATCGCCTGTACCCGCTCCACGCGCTCTCCCTGAGTGCCGAGCTTGTTGTGATACACCACGCGCGCCAGACCGAGCACGCGCGCATCCAGCGACTTCTTGCGATCCTGATCGAAGAAGAATTTTGCATCCGCCAGACGCGGGCGCACCACGCGCTCATTGCCGCCAATCACCAGACTCGCATCTGCCGGAGTGATGTTGGATACGATCAGAAATTTGTTGGTGAGCTTGCCGCTCGCATCCAGCAGCGGAAAATATTTCTGGTTGGCCTTCATCGTCA
>Ga0315268_10006543_pt1 | contig 12383 bp, 8 predicted proteins | sample C1_top_MG_FD_204535 | JGI IMG/M metagenome (GOLD analysis project Ga0315268, IMG submission 204535) | Sediment microbial communities from Yellowstone Lake, YNP, Wyoming, USA - C1_top | ecosystem: Environmental > Aquatic > Freshwater > Lake > Sediment | place: USA: Wyoming | collected 2017-08-01 | reverse complement strand
CACCGTGCCCAACAGGCTATCTGCTGAACGGCTCGACTATGTGCAGAATCTGATTGACGATGGTCACCCGGCTGTATTTGCCGGTGCGCCTGAGCTCAAGCCCACGGTCGCCGTGGATAATGCGCACGGCATTGATCTGGCGGTTGAGCATTTGATGGCGCACGGTCACCGCAAGATTGCTTTCATCGCCGGGCCGGTCAGTCAACCTGGAGATAGCTTGGAGCGGCTCCATGCCTATCAGGCCGCGCTGCATCGGCTCGGCCTGGAAGCCGATCCGCGTTTGATTGACTATGCCGATCAGGCGGACGACATCGAGAGCGGGCGGCAGGCGATGCAGAGGATTGTTTCGGCGCACGTCCCGTTCTCTGGTCTGCTCACTTACAATGATTGGGTTGCCATCGGCGCGATGCAAACGTTGAAATCCGCCGGGCTTGAAGCGCCGCGCGATGTCGCCGTCATCGGCTTTGATGATCGCTTGCATGCTCGCGTGCAAAATCCGCCTCTCACCACCGTGCGCCATCCAACTTTTGATTTGGGCTACCAATCGCTTGTCGCCCTGCTGGATTTGATGAACGGAATCTGGGACGGCAGCTCGCCCATTCGCATCCCGACACGATTGATCATTCGCCAGTCCTGCGGATGCCGCCCCGGCGTCACGCTGGCGACGGGGCGCGCGGTTGAGAAAGCGCCAACCCTTGAATCGGCCCAATCGTCCCTGACGCGAAAAATAGCAGACTCGGTCGCAGCCGAGGCACGGCACTATAGCCTTGACGATCTGGATGCCATGAGTGAGCGTTTGCTTGCGGCGTTGGTCTCTAGCGTCAAACAAGCCGATGCTACGTCGTTCCATCAAACGCTGGCAGACCTGTTGCGCCTCACCGACGCCCGCGGCGAAGACGTCTATATTTGGCACGCGGCCATCTCGACGCTGCAAAACGAGATCGCGCGGATGCCGATCCAGCTCGAGTTGTTGCGGCGCCCGGCAGAACCCTGGTTGACCCAGGCGCATCTGACCATCAGCGAGCAATCGCGAAGGCAGACGACGGGCGCGCTCATCCATCAGATGGAAATGGCCGAGCGATTAGGACTGATGACATCGCAACTGCTGGCCGTGATGGACACGGCGCAGATTGCGACGATTCTGGCCGAGCATCTGCAGGGCGTCGGCATCCAGCACAGCCTGGTTGCTTTTTTCTTGCCGGAAGAGGACGACCCGTTTGCGTCAAGCACTTGCGTATTGCGCTGTGGGTTGCAGGGCGAGCCGGCCAGCTTGCGATTTGTCACCCGACATTTTCCCCAGCCGGATTTTTACCCGTCCATCAAATCACTGCATCTGGCTGTGTTACCCCTCATCATCCAGGGGCAGAATGTTGGCTTTGTCGCTTTTGATGCTTCGAACCTCGAGCCATGTGCCGTGATCATGCGCAACCTGGCTGCGGCCCTGCAAAGCAGCCAGCTCTATCACGATGCTGCCGAGGGCCGCCGCTTAGCCGAAGAGGCAAACCGGCTCAAGAGCCGCTTTCTTTCCACCGTTAGCCACGAGTTGCGCACGCCGCTCAATGTCATCGTCGGTTTGAGCAAGTTGCTGCTCAACGAGCAAGCTCAGGGCGCCAGTCCTGCGCCGCAGGACTTGGAACGCATCTTTCTCAGCGCCCAGCATCTCGGTTTCCTGATTCGTGACGTGCTCGACTTGGCGAGCAGCGACGCCGGACAATTGCGGCTCAGTTGCGAGCCGCTCGATCTGGCGCAAGTGATGCAGGCTGCGGCAGCGACCGGTGAGCAACTCGCGCGCGACAAAGGGCTGACCTGGCGAGTGGAAATGCCGGAATGTGCGCCGCGTGTCTGGGGCGACCCCACCCGCTTGCGGCAGGTGGCGCTCAACTTTATCAGTAACGCGGTCAAGTTCACTCTGCAGGGCACGGTCACGCTCACAGTCCAGGCTGATGCAGAGCGCGTCACCGTATCGGTCAGCGATACGGGCCTGGGGATTCCGCCACAAGATCAGCAAAACATCTTTGATGAATTTCGCCAGTCTGAACGGACGGCCTCGCGCGGCTATGGCGGAATGGGCTTGGGCCTGGCGATCAGCAAGCATCTGATCGAATTGCATGGCGGCGAGATCGGTGTGTGTTCGTCCGGGGTGGAAGGCGAGGGCGCGACGTTTTACTTTCATCTGCCGGTCATGGCAGAACAACCTGGCACACTTGAGCCGGCGGCCTTGCCGCCATTGCAGGCTGTCTTGCTGCTCACCGACCAGGCCGAGACGGGTGAACAAGTCAGCGCGTATTTGCGCCAGCAAGGCTTTGAGATCGTCGCGCAAATCATCGAGGCACAGTCGGATTGGCTGGCGCAGATACGCGAGGTTGCGCCCGCAGCCATACTGCTCGACCAACGTCTAGCGCAAGATCGAGCCTGGGAAATTGTCCGCCAGCTCAAGCAAGATCCGATCACGCAAGAAATGCCGGTCTTGTTCTACACACTGACGTCGGAGGGTGATGCGGGCAGTATGCTGGAGTTGGATTACCGCCAGAAGCCGCTCGAATCCAATCAGCTTGCGCGTGTGCTGAAACTATCCAGGGGAGACCAGAAACGCAGGACCATTTTGATGGTGGATGATGATCCGTATGTACTAGATTTGCACACTCGCCTGGTGAGGCAACAATTGCCCGATTGCCAGGTGCTTCACGCTCGTCACGGGCGGGAGGCGCTCGCTGTCTTGGAGCACACTCGGCCCGACTTGATTCTGCTGGACTTGATGATGCCGGAACTCGACGGCTTTGGCGTCTTGGAGGTGCTGCAGTCGCGCGAGGCTACGCGCGATATTCCTGTGGTCGTGTTGACGGCGCAAGTGTTGAACGAAGCCGACTTGGCTCGGCTCAATCGAGGCGTCGTGTCGGTGTTGGAAAAGGGTGTCTTGAGCGTCGAAGAGACGCTAGCGCGCGTGGCAACTGCACTCGCTCGCGTTGACCGATTGGGCAGCACGGCGCAGCGATTGGTGCGCAAGGCAATGGTCTACCTGCACGAGCACTATGCCGAGCCGCTCACACGCGAGCAGGTGGCGCGTTACGTCAGCGCGAGCGAGAGTTACCTGGCAAACTGTTTTCACCAGGAGTTGGGCCTCAGCCCGATGACATATCTCAATCGCTATCGCATCAAGCAAGCGCGCGCCCTGCTGGAAGCTGGCGAGCTGAACGTCACCGAAGTGGCGTTTTCGGTAGGCTACTCGGATGCGGCTTACTTTAGCCGCGTGTTTCAACGTGAAGTGGGTGTGTCCCCTGGCGCGTATCGGCGCGGTCAGCGACCCCGCTGAATAATCCTTCCGTCAGTTCGAACTTGACTGTTGCAGGCCCAGAACACTCTGGGCCTGTGCTGTTTAATCCAGTTGTATCGAAGTGTCCAAGAAAAGAGTCGCCTGGTGCAAGACAGGCTGGACAGAATCGTATATGATGATAATGCCGTGAAGCCACGAGCGGGAGAGTGGCCGATGTCTCCTTCTTCTGTTCCCAAAGTGATGCTCATCGAAGACGACCCGCAGTTCGTCTACTTGATACAACGTTACGCCCGCAGCAGCGGCTGCCAGGTCATCCATGTTGATCCGGTCAGCCAAACGGTGCCGCTGGCACAAGAGGAACTTCCTGACTTGATTCTGCTGGACATCTCCTTGAGCGGAGCAGACGGTTGGCAAGTCTTGCGCGCCTTGAAGGTGGATCCCATCACGCGCAAGGTGCCTGTGTATGTTTGTTCTGCCAGCGAGACCGCAATACACGAATGTGAAGAACAAGCGGATGGTTGTTTACTCAAGCCGGTCATGTATGAGGATTTTTTGGCTGCTTTGGCAAAAGTCAAATCTTCTCTTCCAGAAGACCCTGTTTGATAGCGTAGCCAAAGAACAGGTGGCGCTGTTGCGCCAGGAGGTGAACCTGTCAAGTTGTATTCTCCAATCCATGACTTGTCTAATTGTTCCACGTTCAAAGCAAAGGAGAGAAAAATGAGTACTCGGGAAATCACTCGTCGAGAAATGCTCAAGCTGAGCGGCACGGCGGCTTTCGGCGCCTTGCTGGCTGCTTGTGCAGCACCGGCAGCAGCCCCACAGGCTCCAGCCGCGACCAGCGCGCCGGCAAATGCTCCCGCGCCGACTGCTCCTGCTGTTGTATCTGGCCCAGTTACAGTCTCTGTGATGCACGATCCAAAAGAATTCACAGACGACATGATCAAGCAGTTTCAAGCGGCCAACCCCAGCATCAAACTCGAAGTCATCAAGACCGATATGACGCGGTTCTATGCAATGGCCACCGCCGGCAATCCGCCGGACGTGGTGCGTGTGCAAGCGCCCGACCTGCCGCAATTGCTTGCGCGCAAGCTGCTCAAAGATCTCACACCCTACTTTCAGAGCAGTTCGCTGCTCAAGCCCGATGACCTGGCACCGGCCAACAATTACTACAAGGCGAAAGGCCCTACCCAGTTCGGCGACGGCCCAATTTACGGCATGGTCAAAGACTGGTCGCCTGATTTCACGCTCTTTGCCTATACGCCAGCCTTTGAAGAGGCCAAGGTGCCTGTGCCTGACACGACCAAGTCGCTCACGTATGATGAGCTGGCCGACCTGGGCAAAAAGCTCACCAAGGTCCAGGGCGACAAGGTACTTCGGTGGGGATTCGATACGGACACGGCCTGGATTGATCGCATCTGGATGAATATGCTGGCCGAAAAGGGCCAATCGCTCTACACGCCTGACTATAAAAAGATCAACCTGGTCAATAACGACGAAGCGCGCAAGGTGGTCAAGTATTTTTACGACTTGCAAAAGGCCAACATCCTGGCCAGCCCCGTCAACCCCAGCCCGAGCTGGATCGGCGACGACTTTACCAAAGGGCTGGTTGGGATTATCCAGTATGGCTACTGGTTCAGCGCGATGGCGGAAAGTGATGTGACCAAGGGCAAAGTCGTCATGCTGCCCAGCCCCACCTGGGCGGGCAAGCGGCGCAACCCGACGATGACGGCCACGGGCACCATCATATCCGCCAAGACCAAGAATCCTGATGCGGCCTGGAAGGTGTTTGAATGGTACCACGGCGGCAGCCCCTCGGTGGATCGCGCCAAGGGCGGTTGGGGTGTGCCGGGGTTAAAGTCGCAATACGCCATGATCCCCACCGAGAGCTTATTCCAACAGCAGGCGCGGGCGATCCTCGACGCCGAGCTGCCCTACACCAACGACGTGATCCAGTTCAATCCTTACATCAGCGGCGACACGATTTCCAACCTCTGGAACAAGTATGTGGAGCAGGCTCTGCGCGGCTCGCTCTCGTTCGACGACATGCTCAAGAAGATTGAATCGGAGGTCAACACCGCTATCCAGGAGGGCGCCGACCGCATCGGCTAGCCTGTAGCTTGCCCAGAGCAGCACAGTCGCGTTTGCCATCTGAGAGTTCCCTTTCTTAGATGGCAAATGCCCCTATCAGGTGGTTCGTATGGCAATCCATCTGCCTCGAGTCCAAAAGAGACGGCCAGTCTGCGCACAGCAGCGGGCAGCCAACGAGCAAGCTCGAAAAGGCATGTCACCCCGCGCTCGGCGGCAGGCGAGGGCGTTTTACCTGTTCATCTCGCCCTGGCTGCTCGGGTTCATCTTTTTGAGTATCGTGCCGTTGCTGGTCGGTTTGCTCATCTCGTTCAGCAACTATGACGGGCTGAACCTGATGGAGGTCAAGTTTGTCGGCTTGCGCAACTATACCCGCGCGTTCGGCGACACGGAGACACAGTATGCCTTGCAGCGGACCGCCCTGTGGACGCTGCTGAACACGCCGCTCTGGCTGGCTATCTCGTTCGGGCTGGCCATACTCATGAACCAGAACGTCAAAGGCCGCGGTTTCTTTCGCACCGTTTTCTATCTGCCATCGGCGGTGCCGGTCGTCGCTACCGTGTGGATCTGGAGAATTTACCTGGACAAGAACTATGGTCTGGTCAACGGCTTATTGGGCCTGATCCGACCCGGTACGGCCTTACCCTGGCTCACCGATTACGCCCTTCAATCTCTGACGGCGATTTCGCTCTGGACAGGGCTAGGCTCCGGCATGGTGATTTTCCTGGCGGGGCTCCAGGGTATCCCGACCGAACTGGAAGAAGCTGCGCGGATTGACGGCGCGAACGGGTGGCAGGTTTGGCGGCATGTGACGCTGCCGCTGATGACGCCGGTGTTGTTCTTTCAATTGGTGTTGGCGATCATCTCTTCCCTGCAGGCCTATGTGGTGCCCATGTTGATCTCGCCAGGCTCGGGCAACGGCCTGAACAATCTGCCGCCGCGTGGAGTCTATCTGTACATGATTCACACTTTCCAGCAAATCTTTGTCTTTAGGCGCTTTGGCTATGGCATTGCGCTGCTGTGGCTGTTGTTCATCCTGATCATCGCGCTCACGTTCATTGTCTTCCGCACCCAGCGTTACTGGGTGTATTATGAAACCGAGCTGGAGGAGAAGAAGGCGTGACCGGGATATTTCCGTTGAGTTCCCGAACGACGAAACAAGCGCTCACCTACCTCATCCTCGGCATCGTGACGACTTTTATTCTCTTGCCTGAGGTTTGGTTGTTGGTGACTTCGCTCAAAAGGAACACCGAATATCTCTCCCCTCAGCTCACGTTCTTGCCGGCCGTTCCACAATGGGCTAACTATGCCCAGGTTTTCACGATGATTCCTTTTTTTAACTATGTGCGGAATTCGCTTGTGCTGGGCGCCAGCTTCACGACCTTGTGCGTCATGTCGAGTTCCCTGGCCGGGTATGCCTTCGCTCGTATCCAGGCGCCCGGAAAGAACTTGCTCTTTTCGATTGTCATTGCCTTGTTGATGATCCCGGCGATTGTCACCGTCATTCCACAGTTTGTGATTTTTTCGCAATTGGGACTGACCGGCACTTATTGGCCCTGGGTGCTCTGGGGCATCGGCGGCAGTTCTTTCCACATCTTTTTGTTCCGGCAGTTTTTCATGGCTTTCCCACGCGAGCTGGAAGAGGCGGCCGAGTTGGACGGCTGCAGCCCCTTCCGGGTTTTCCTTGAAATCTTTCTGCCCAATGCCCAGCCTGTTCTGGCCACTTCGGCCATTCTCAACTTTATGTGGGTCTGGAGCGACTGGTTCAATCCACTGATCTTTCTAAGCGATGCGAACACCACGTTAGCCGTCAAATTGAACTATGCGTATGTGACTCCACAAGGCCAGCAACTCACGCCAGTGGTGCTGGCTGCCTGCGTCCTTTACGTGTTGGCGCCGGTTGCCATGTTCTTTTTCGGCCAAAAGTATATCCTGCAGGGTGTCGTCACCACGGGTTTGAAAGGATGACGATCACTTTCTTTCAACCAGGCCAGGTATGGCACGATACGGATGGCACACCAATCCAGGCTCATGGAGGTGGAGTCCTCTACGATCAGGGTACCTATTACTGGTTTGGTGAGAACAAAGATGGGGACACGGTCTATGATGCGCAAAAGGGTCTTCTGCATCGGGTAGACGTCATTGGCATTTCGTGCTATTCATCGCAAGATCTGTTGAACTGGAAGAACGAAGGTGTGGTGTTACCGGCGGTCAAGGACGATCCAACCCATGATCTACATCCCAGCAAGGTGCTGGAACGTCCCAAAGTCGTCTACAACTCCCGCACGAAGCAATACGTCATGTGGGCGCATGTTGACACATCGGATTACGAGTATGCTCGTGTTGGCGTCGCGGTGAGTGATTGCCCGACCGGGCCCTATCGCTATCTGGGCAGCCTCCAACCGAATGGCGCCGATAGCCGCGACATGACCGTGTTTCAGGGCCAGGATGGCAAAGCTTATCTGATCTTTTCATCCGAGTGGAACAGAACTCTGCGCGTGGTGCTCCTGGATGAGGACTATCTGTGTCCTACCCATGTGGAGGCGCGCATCTTGGAGAATCGTTCGCGTGAAGCGCCGGCGATGTTCAGGCTCAACGAACGCTATTATCTCATCTCTTCGGGCTGCACCGGCTGGGATCCCAATCAGGCCGAATATGCGGTCGCCAACTCGCCTCTTGGCCCCTGGACGGTGATGGGCAACCCTTGTGTTGGGCATGGCGCACAAGTCAACTTTAATGCGCAGAGCACTTTTGTGCTGCCTGTAGTTGACCTGCCAGGCGCTTTTATCTTTATGGCCGACCAGTGGAAGAAGGAAAACCTCTGCGATTCCCGCTACGCCTGGCTGCCCATCCAAATCCACGACGATCAAGTTCAGATCGAGTGGCAGGAGCGTTGGAGCTTGTCTTTCTTCAGTTAGCGTGTTTTGCGGCACTCTGGTCCTGATGCGACGACGTGATCCAATCCAACGCGCGCTGCAATTGTTCATCGTGCGCGTCGCGCCATTGCGCCGGCGTCATCTCTTTTTCGGCTTCCGGCGTGAGCGGCGTCGCCGTTGGAGACAGTGCGATCGTCACATCAGGTGTAATGCCGTGATGCCAAATGACACGCCCGTCCGGCGTCAGCCACTCTTCGGTCGCCAACAACAAGGCTGACCCGTCGGTCAATCCGAACTCGTTGAGCACCGTGCCAGTGCCAAAGGTCGTCTCGCCCACCAGTTTAGCGCGGTGTGCATCCTGCAATGCGCCGGCTGTGATTTCAGCGGCGCTGGCTGTTCCCTGGTTGATCAAGACTATCAACGGCAGGTCGGTGGCTGCACCGCCAGGTTTGACTCGAACGGGTTTGATCTCGCCCGTTGCATTCTTTTCCAGCAAAACATTGCCGCTGGCAAGGAACTGGCTCGATACGCCAATCGCTTCATCCAACAGCCCACCTGGATTGTTGCGCAAGTCGAGAATGACGCCTGTCATTCCTTGTTGACGGATGTCCTTGAGCGTCTGTGCCAATTCTTTGCTCACGCCCTGGCTGAATGCGGCGACACGCACGTGAGCGATGGTCGTGCCGGGCAATGGCGTCCACGTCACGTTATTGAGCGCAATATGCGCCCGCGTCAGTGTTACATCGCGCGTCTCTCCACTGTCTGGACTCTTGATCGTCAACGTGACCGATGTGCCCGCCGGCCCCAGGATGCGACTGATCGCCTGTTCGAGGGGCAGACCCTCGATGTCCTCGCCATTGACTTTGAGAATGATGTCGCCAGGACGCAGACCAGCCTTTTGCGCTGGTGTGCCATCTATCGGCGCGACGACGACCAGTTGATTGTCCTTTGTCTCCACTTGCACGCCGATGCCGTCAAACTGGCCCTGGTTCATGTTGTGTTCTGCCTTCAACATGTCGGGAGAAAGAAACCGGCTGTGGCCCGTATCGCCCAATGCATCTACCATCCCGCTGATCGCGCCGTAGGCGAGCGTTTGCGTTTGAACAGCGGCGTGATCCACATAGTTCTTCTGAATCAAGTCCCAGGCCTCGTTTAGCAATCGCAGATCTGGCGCAGCGGCTTGAGCGGAACCGGGAGCCGCATAGACCGGCGACGCCAGCCGATCCAGCCAGATGCCGCCGACGATCCCCACTGCCAGCGTCACGACAAGCACCAACAAAATTCTAAGGCGGTTCAAGGAACCTTTCATTTTGTCCATCATGTTTTCCCACAAAAGCGAACCAAACAGCCCAATCCTTAGCATGGGCCACTCCTGCTGACTGTACAATGATTTGGCTATGAAACCGCGCTTTAGTATAGCATCGAATGCTTAACCAGTCCTTATAGGCGCTTTAAGACAGGCTAAGGGAAACATTTCGCGGCGTCCTCATCGAGTAGGATAGCGCCCCCATTAGCCGGACGGATGAATTCAATCCAATGCGCCTGGGATCGTGTTCGCACCTTTGAGTGCATTCCGAAAGGGTGTGCCCGACCTTACGGGCGCCTCAAGGCGAGATTGAGGCGACCTTATGGTCGTCGAGAGTCTCTTGCCAGAAATGTAAAGTCGGCTTATGATGAACCATCCTTGTCGGAGGAAGCACGATGACATCTTCTGAACTCGTGCAGGAAGCTTTTGTGCTAACCCCGGAATATCGCGATTACGTGTGGGGCGGGGACCGCTTGAAACCAGGCTCCCGCCCGATAGCGGAAGCGTGGGTAGTGTATGAAAACGACCGTATCGCGTCGGGGCTATTGAGCGGACGCACGCTGGCCGATGCAACGGCCGAGTACGGCTCGGCGCTACTCGGCACGCGAGCCATTCAGCGCACCGGCGCGCGCTTTCCATTGCTGATCAAGCTGTTGGACTGCGCGCAGTGGCTCTCTCTACAAGTGCATCCCAACGACGAGCAGGCTGTCAGGTTGGAGGGCGCAGGGCAGTTTGGCAAGACAGAAGCCTGGCATTTTATTGATGCTGAACTCAATGCAGAGATCTTGTGTGGCCTCCAGCCCGGCGCCACGAGGGAGCAATTCGAGCAATCGGTTCGTGGAGGCACACTCTTGGACTTGATGCAGCGTTTGGCAATCCACGCCGGCGATTCAATCTTCATCAGTCCTGGAATGATCCATTCGTTGGGCCCAGGTTTGTTGGCGTACGAAGTGCAACAGACTTCGGACATCACGTATCGCGTCTTTGACTGGAATCGCCCGGCGATGCAAGGCCGCAAACTGCACATCGAACAGTCGCTGGCCGTTGCCGATGTCAATGCACTCGCCAGGATTGTGCCTCGGCCACTGCTCGGCGATGGCGAGCGGCGAACGCTGGTTGCGTGTTCTTATTTCACGTTGGAACTGGTGGCGGGAGAACGCAACTCGATGATGCTTGACACGCTGGGCGAGTCATTTCACGCGCTGACGATGATCAAGGGCGCGGCGGAGGTGGAGGGAAGTGACTGGCAACTGAGGCTTGGCCGTTTTGAGACGGCGGTCATTCCGGCCGCATGTCACTCCTACCGGATTCAACCAAGGGGCTTTTGCCGGATACTGAAAGCCTCAGCATAAATGGAGAGAACTATGTCACTATTGCTTGATTCCGCATTGGTTGAAGACGCGCGCAAAGCGATGGCGCTGGGATTTGTGGCCGGCATCACGACCAATCCGACGTTGATGGCAAAGGTTGATCGCCGGCCCGAAGACATCATCGCGGAACTGGCCGATATCTGCCCCGGCCCAGTCTTTTATCAACTCACGGCTTCCACCGCAGTTGAGCGAGAGGCAGAAGCGCGGCGCTTTCTTGCGTTGCGCCAAAACGTCGCGCTCAAGATCGCCATGACGACCGAGAACCTGGCGTTGGCAGCCCGGCTCACAAAGGAAGGCATCAGGATTGGCATGACGGCGAGCTATAGCGCGGCGCAGTGTTATCTGGCGTGTCAGGCTGGTGTGACCTATTCGATCGCCTACGTTAATCGCAGCACGCGGCTGCAAGGCGACGGCTTGGCGCTCGTCTCCGAGATGCGTGCAGTGGTTGACGCCAGCGACACGCCGACCGAAATCCTTGTGGCGAGCCTCAAATCGCCGACGGAAGTTGTCCAGGCTATTATTGCGGGCGCGCATCACGTCACGGTGCCGCTCGCGCTCATGCTGGAGATGGGGGATCACCCGCTCTCAGATCAAGCCATCGAGGAATTTGCTCGCACTGTTCGTAGATAGACACGAAATGGACTGTCTATTCGGCCGTGTGCTCCGAGAGCGGCGAGTGCAAGCTGAACTGCTCGAGCACGCGGTGCGCGATGGCTACGAGCGCGATCAGCGGTAGCAGTGAAACGAACAACGCAGCGGCGGCGGTCGGCCATTGCAGTTCGCGCTCGAAGGTGAAAAAATCACTCATGGCGACTGGAATCGTCTTGACGCGGCCCGCCGTCAGTACGAGAGGGATCAGGAACAGATTCCAGTCCAATACGAACACGATGATGGCGGTCGCCGCAACGCCCGGCGCTGCAATGGGCAGCATCACGCGCCACAAGATTTGCCGGAGCGTCGCTCCGTCCAGCCGCGCGGCTTCTTCCAGCTCGGGCAAAATCTGTCTGAGATAGCCCTGCAAGACATAGACCGCAAGCGGGGCGCACACCGCCGTGTCGGCGAGCGCCACCCCGATGAAGGTGTCTTGCAGACGTAAAGGGCGGAGCGTGTCGCTCAATGGAATGATGTAGGCCATGACCGGCAGGCTGGCGAGGATGAGAAAACCTTGTGCCCACAGTCGGCTGCCCGGGGAGCGTGAACGTGCCAGGCCATAAGCGGCGAGGAATGAGACGAAGATCGTGAGCAGCGTGGCGACCATCGAAACGCCAGTGCTGGTCATCATCTCTTGAACGAAAGTCGGCTCCGCTACTCCGATTTCGAGATAATTCTCGATAGAAGGCGGCCAGGTCCAGGTGGGAGGCGAGGCGGTATCGTCCGGCAAGAGGTCAAGCGATGCGGCAAACGTCCACGCCAACGGCAACGTGAAAACTACAATGACCAGCCCTATGAGCAGACCTCGCACCTGCTTATTGATT
>Ga0315268_10006542_pt1 | contig 12383 bp, 10 predicted proteins | sample C1_top_MG_FD_204535 | JGI IMG/M metagenome (GOLD analysis project Ga0315268, IMG submission 204535) | Sediment microbial communities from Yellowstone Lake, YNP, Wyoming, USA - C1_top | ecosystem: Environmental > Aquatic > Freshwater > Lake > Sediment | place: USA: Wyoming | collected 2017-08-01 | reverse complement strand
TGATCTGGGCGCCGTTTTCCACCTGGGCCTTGGCCACTTCCAGCGCCTTGTCGTATTCGCCGTTGATGATCAGGCGGGCGAACATTTTCGAGCCGGTGACGTTGGCGCGCTCGCCGACGTTGACGAAGAGCGAATCCTCGCCGATGTTGAGCGCCTCCAAGCCGGACAGCCGCAGCTTTTTCTCGATCTCCGGAATGGCGCGCGGCGGCAAGTCTTGCACCGCTTCGGCGATGGCCTTGATATGGGGTGGGGTAGTGCCGCAGCAGCCACCGACGATATTGAGCAGGCCGCTCGCCGCCCATTCGCGGATCTCCGTCGCCATCGCCTCGGGGGTTTCGTCGTAGCCGGTTTCCGACAGTGGATTGGGCAGGCCGGCGTTGGGGTGGGCGCTCACATACACGTTGGAAATATTCGACAGCTCTTCCACGTACTGGCGCAGCTCTTTGGCGCCGAGCGCGCAATTCAGGCCGATCGAAAGCGGCTGGACGTGACTCACCGAGTTCCAGAACGCCTCGGCGGTCTGCCCCGAAAGCAGGCGCCCGGACAGGTCGGTGATGGTGCCGGAAATCATTACCGGCAGCTGGATATGATGGGTGTCGAAATACTGCTCGATGGCAAACAGCGCCGCCTTGGCGTTGAGCGTATCGAAGATGGTCTCGACCATCAGGATGTCGGAGCCGCCGTTAACCAGCCCACTGATCGCCTGAGTGTAAGCGTCCACCAACTGATCGAAGGTGGCATTACGGAAGCCGGGGTCGTTGACCTCGGGCGAGATCGAGGCGGTGCGGTTGGTCGGTCCGAGCACACCGGCGACAAAGCGCGGCTGGGCCGGATTTTTTGCTTCGAATTCGTCCGCAGCGTCGCGCGCCAGCTTTGCCGCCGCCACGTTGATCTCGTACACCAGCCCTTCCATATGGTAGTCCGCCATGGCGATGGAGGTGGCATTGAAGGTGTTGGTCTCGAGTATATCCGCCCCGGCCTCGAGATAAGCCGCATGAATTTCTCTGATCACCTGCGGCTGAGTGAGCACTAACAGATCGTTGTTGCCTTTCAAGTCACTGCCGTAGCCGGCAAAGCGTTCGCCCCGATAATCCGCTTCGGTCAGCTTGTAGGTCTGGATCATGGTGCCCATGGCGCCATCCAGGATCAGGATGCGCTGTTTGAGCTGTTCGTGCAGCAGGGCGGTACGGTTGGCGGACATTAACGCGGGCTCTTTCATTGTAAGTGGCAGCATCCGGCATTATACCTTTTCCGTCCATGCGCTGCCGGGAGTGGCAAGGAAGGCGCTCCGTGCTTATACTGAACTCATTCAAATATTATTTCGGAGTCTGCCATGCCGGTACTGCTTGTCTGGAACGACCAATACAGCGTTCAAATCCCTGAGATCGACCAACAGCACAAGAAGCTGTTCGCCCTGATCAACAACCTCTACGATCAGATCATGCAAGGCCACGCGGAAGAGACAATCGACGCCACGCTCAAGGCGCTGATCGACTACACCCGCACCCACTTCGATTTCGAGGAACGGCTGATGCGCGAGGGAAATTATATCAACTATACCGAACACTGCGCGGCCCACGCCGAGCTGATCCGGCGTATCGCCGAATTCGACGGCAGGAAATTACGCGGCGATCTGGGCGACGAGCTGATGGCATTTCTGTTCGACTGGCTGACCGTCCACATTCTGGAAGAGGACATGAAGTATGCCCCCAGCCTGGCGGCACACGAAGGTCACGCCCTGGAACACCTTACCCCGCGGCAAGCCCACAAATATCTGCACGACAACCCCAACGCCGTGCTCATCGACGTGCGCAGCGAGATGGAATTCCTTTTCGTCGGCCACCCCATCGGCGCCGTGATCATCCCCTGGTATAACACGCCGGACTGGGATTTGAACCCGAACTTCGTCGCCGAGGTCAAGATGGCGGCCAGCCTGAACCGGCCGGTGGTGCTGATCTGCCGTAGCGGCAATCGCTCTGCGGAGGCCGGGAAAATGCTCCTGACGGCGGGAATGACCGAGGTTTACAACGTGCTCTACGGCTTCGAGGGCGAGCTCGACGAGCACCATCGTCGCGGCAACCGCAATGGCTGGCGCTTCGACGGTTTACCGTGGGAGCAGTGCTGAACCGCGGCCGGGGTCAGGCCGGGAATACCCCAGTCGACAGGTAACGGTCGCCGCGGTCGCAGACGATGGACACGATCACGGCATTCTCGCATTCCGCGGAAATCCTGAGTGCGGCCGCCAGTGCGCCGCCGGATGAGATGCCGGCGAAGATGCCTTCCTCCGCCGCCAGGCGCCGCGTCATTACTTCCGCTTCCTGCTGGCTCACCTCGACCAGCCGGTCCACCCGCTTGAAGTCGCAGATTTTCGGCACATAGGCCTCAGGCCACTTGCGGATGCCAGGGATCTGCGATCCTTCGCAGGGATGAACGCCGATGATCTGAATATCGGATTTCTGCTCCTTGAAATATCGGGAACACCCCATGACGGTGCCGGTGGTACCCATGCTGCTGACAAAATGGGTGATTGTCCCCTGCGTATCGCGCCAGATTTCCGGGCCGGTGCCTTCGTAGTGCGATTGCGGATTGTCAGGGTTGGAAAACTGGTCGAGAATCACCCCCCTACCTTCATTTCGCATCCGGTTGGCGGTATCTATCGCCCCTTCCATGCCGCCCGCCTTCGGCGTCAGCACGAGCTCCGCGCCGAAAGCGCGCATCACCTGGCGCCGCTCCACGCTCATATGCTCCGGCATCACCAGCACCATGTTGTAGCCGCGCATTGCCGCCGCCATCGCCAAGGCGATGCCGGTGTTGCCGCTGGTTGCCTCGATCAGGGTGTCGCCCGGCTTGAGCTCGCCGCGCGCTTCAGCCCGCTGGATCATGAACAGCGCCGGCCGGTCCTTGACCGAACCGGCCGGGTTGTTGCCTTCCAGCTTGACCAGCACTGTATTGCTGGTGTTGCCCGGCAAGCGTTTTAGCTTCACCAGGGGCGTGTTGCCGACAAACTCCTCGATACTCTTATACATTCCAGTTCCTCCCTAGTTACGGCATCAGCGGTTTAGGCAATCTCGATCTTACTCCCGTGATGCGCTGTCAGAGACGCAGCTTAAAACCCTCAAGTCAAATCAGGCCGCAAGAAAGTCAATTTATCGCATTTACTGCAAACACTCAAATGCATCCGAAAAAAACAACATGCCATCCTGGATATATAAACATATTATGCTAATATTATTATATAAGAGGGTATATGAATACATATCATTAATTCTCCTATATTTAGAATTTATTTGACGGAAATCAACGCCCAGATATACTGTAAACTGACTTTACGATCTTATTATCTTGAATTTAATTTTGTTGTTGCGGGAGACCAAAAAACAAGTTCAGGTTCAATTTGAGTAAAGACCGGTGCGCGGAGAGTGGAAATCCTTGATCACAGAGATGCCACTCATTATTCTAGTGCCAATGTTTGAATTACATTCCTTTGGCATCAGAAAGGGAGGTAGAATAAAACCTCGGATTCAAGTCTGAAAAGCAAGATCCATAGCACATGGTTAATGGCCAAATTATTGCGCGAAATACGATTCTTTGTATTTCTGAGTATTTGTTCATGTTTTATGGCGATTAACTATTTTTGTTTTCAGTTGTTACAGGCATCCCTGCCATCAATATGGTTATAACAAAGGAGGAGGAAGCTATGAAACAGTTCTGGGGCTCGATGATTATCGCACTAAGTGCAACATTGTTTATGCTGTATCAAAGTGGCGCTTTCGCTGAAAAGCAGGAGGTGGCAAAACCTCAATCCGCTGTAGCGGTAGCGGCGGAAGCGGCCAAAACAGAAGAGAAAAAAACGGAGCCGTCGGCTGACAGCATTACCGCGCAGATAGACAAAACGTCATTAAGCAATGGCGGAACCATTACCGTCACGGGCACAGCCCCGCCAGGGAAACCCGTCTTCGTTGAAATCTGGGCCGATAAAACAGTCCGCGCCTCCCGCTTCGACTCGGATCCGGACAAGGAAACGGGGGTAAGACCCTATATCTTCTATCTGTCCGAAGAGATGCCCGCCTACTACAAACTCTTTGTGCCCGCGGAATCCAAGGAGGCCCTTGAAAACATCAAGAAGGAAGGCAAGAAGTGGAGCTTCTCCAAGGCCTTGAAGGATCTTGGCGCCGACGCCGCTTACTCCGCTCCGGCAAAGATCAAGATAAACCGGTACCAGACGACTCTTACCGGGAGCATCATCGGTTCCCGTGGCGAGTTGCTGCCGGCAATGGATGAGAAGGAGAACAAGAAACGCTCAATGCAGCTGGTGAAAGCCCGCTTCAGGAGTGCGGACAAGGTGCTGGGAGCCGGTGTCGTGGTAAACCCTGACGGCACCTACAAGGCCGAAATAAAAATCCGCGAAGGCCTTGCACCCGGAAAATACAACGTCGTGGCGTCCGTGGACAAGAAAATCAAAAGCCAGCCGCTGGCCTTTGAAAACAACATACACTTTCCCCTCCTGTATCTCGAGAATGCCGGAACCAGCCTCAACCTCTTCGGCCCCTTGCTGCTTACGCTGGCGGTCTCGATCTTCGGCGTTCTCATGGGTGCCGGCGGCGGGTTTATCCTGAACCCTCTGCTGCTCACCATCTGGCCATTGCCGCACACCGTAGTTGCGGGAACGGTCATGCCCACAGTGCTGTTTGCCCAGGGCAGCGGCATCTACAATTATTCCAAGATCAAGTTCATCAGCTGGAAACTCGGCACGGTGATCGGACTATCTATGGTGCTGGGAGGCTTTATCGGCCCAAAACTGACCGAATTGATCACCCTTGACCAGTTCAAGTTTGTCTTCGGCTGGATACTGCTTGTTCTGGCTGGACTCATGGTCTGGCAGACAACGCCTGGCTATTTGGCCAAGAACAAGAAGGAACAATCGATTCTCAAGGAATTCCAAAAGAGGGCCGCTGAAGAAGCCGCCAAGAGAAAACAGGCATAATTCAGGAATAAATAAGGAGATATACCATGCTAGTGACTTTCTGGGGACATGAGTTCAAAGTAAACATCGTATTGGGTTGCATCGGCGGATTTCTGATCGCGATCATCTCCTCAATGTTCGGATTCGGCGGTGGCCCGTTCATGGTGCCGTTATTGACCGTCGGCCTCGGACTGCCGATGTATGTGGTGGTTGGGAGCTCGCTCCTGGCCATTTTTTTCAATACCCTTATAGGAACGATGCGGCATTTCCAGTTCGGGAACTTTGATCTGACTTTCTTTCTCATCATGTTCCCCGCCGCCATACTGGCCGGCTTTATCGCGCCGCAGATCGCAAAACGGATAAGCCCGGTTGCCGTGAAGCGGGTGGCTGTCGCAGGGCTGGTTGTCCTGGCCCTGAACTTGCTCGGGGTTTACTAAAAACGGCGCCTGAAAAAGTCCGGGATTATTGCTGATTGCATGAATCTTTAATTTCGATACATTATTAATGAACGCCGACATCGGGGCTACAGATGGGGAGGATCTCTTCCGCCCATCTTTCTTCTGTAGCCCCCAACAAGGGTAAGGGTACGGGGATTTTGGACTGCTCGTAGCCATAATTCAGCAACCGTACAAATTTTAAGATCAACTTCGGAGGCGGTAATGGGAGAAATATCCTCGGTATTCAGCATGTGCGGAATGTGCGCGGTCCGCTGTCCGATCAGGGTTGAGGTTAGAGACGGCGAGATTAAATGGATCGAGGGCAATCCGCATGTCCCTGCCATCGCTGGCGCCATGTGTGCGAAAGGGTCTGCCGGGATTTCCTTTGTAAACGACGCCGAGAAACCCCAGTCGCCCATGCTGAGAGTTGGCCCGCGGGGCTCGGGTCAGTGGCAGAAGATCACCTGGGAAGAAGCGCTGGACCATGTCACCGGCAAACTTAAGGAGATCACCGAGAAACACGGTGCCAAGGCCATCGCCATCGCCGACAGGGGCGGGGTATTCAACGACCTGACGGCAAGTTTCATCAAGGCGCTGGGCTCTCCGAACTATCTTGACCATGACGATGCTTGCGGCAAGAACGTGAACATGGCCTGCCAGTCCGTTTTCGGATATGGCCGCGGCGATCTGGTTTACGATTTTGCCAATACCCGCCATATCGTGCTTTATGGAAGAAATGTGTTTGAGTCGCTGCAGGTTAGCGAAGTAAACAATATTCTGGATGCCCTCGATGCCGGGGCAAAGCTGACCTATATCGATATCAGGGCGACGGTAACCGCATCCAAAGCGGACAAGTTCCTCATGATCCGGCCGGGAACGGACTATGCCCTTAACCTTGCCCTGATCCATGTGATATTAAAAGAACGTCTTTACGATGCCGACTTCGTAAACAAATGGGTGACAGGCCTGCCCGAGCTCGAAAGCTTTGTTTCCCCCTATACACAGGAATGGGCGGAGAAGGAAACGGGCATTCCGGCGCATGAGATCACCAATCTCGCACGCACGGTAAGCATGGCCAGGCCCAAGGTGATATTCCATGGCGGCTGGATGCTTGCGCGCTACACGGATTCCTTCTACAGCAGCCGATCCGTCTATATTCTGAATGCCTTGATGGGGAATTTTGAAGCACCCGGCGGGCTGATTCTTGCTAAGGATGCGAAGGACGCCGGCGCAAAGCCGTTACGCTCCATTGGCGCCGGCATCCCGAATGCGCAGGACAAGATATTCGATGCCGAGATGCCCGACAAGCCGCTGGGGACAGGCCACATCCTGAACCTCTACAAGGCGATTAAGACGGGCAAGCCTTATCCCATCAAGGCGTTTTTTGCCTATCGCTACGACCCCATTGCATCCATGCCCGACCCGGATGAACAGAAAAAGATACTGGACAATCTGGATCTGCTCGTCTCCATAGACGTCAATTACAGCCAAACTGCTTGGTATTCAGATTTAATCCTGCCGGAAGCCACCTATCTTGAGCGGTCCAATCTATTAACCACCCTGAAAGGGAAAAAACCGAGCTTCGCCATCAGACATCAGGCCATCCAGCCAAAGTTCGACACCAAGCCTGCGTGGGAGATCTTTACCCTTATCGCAAATAAAATGGGCGCCGGCCAGCATTTTCCATTCAAGAGCATCGAGGATATCTGGAATTACCAGCTTGAGGGCACGGGCATCAAGATCGAGGATTTTGATGAAAAGGGCTTGGTAAGCTTAACCAATGAGCCGATCCTGATGAGCCGGGATGCGCTGAAATTCAAAACGCCCTCGGGAAAGGTCGAACTCGTTTCGCAGTGGATGGCACAGAATGCTTTTGCATCGTTTGCGCAATACGTGAGCCCCAGAAAGCCTGAAAATGGACATTTCAGGCTGGCGTTTGGCAGGTCTGCTGTCCATACTCATGCCCAGACCCAGAACAATATGTACCTGAATGAACTCGCCCCTGAAAATGAACTCTGGATAAACAAGGAAGCTGCAGAAAATCTCGGCATAAAGGACGGCGCCATGGTCGAGATCGGTTCCTCGGGATACAGCGGGAAAATCAAGGCAAAAGTAACGCCTTACATCCATCCCGAAGCGGTATTCATGCTGCATGGTTTCGGCAACGAGATACCGCTTAAAACGCGCTCATTCCAGAAGGGGCTGAGCGACACCAAGTTAGAGAAAGGCTTGCTCGAAACGATAGACCCCGTGGGCGGCGGCATTGCCTTTCTCGAATGCATGGTAAGCGTTAAAAAAGCTTGAGGATAAGGGAACGACAATGAGCGATTATTATATTTACCACGACCAGAAAAGATGTATCGGCTGCTACGCCTGCGAGGTTCACTGCAAGACCGAACATAATGTACCGGTGGGACCTCAGCTCAATGCCATCGTGCCGGTGGGACCCAAGCTGGTGGATAATGTCCCGCGCATCAGCTTTGTCTACATGCTCTGTTACCACTGCGCGAAACCGGTGTGCGTCAATGTCTGCCCTACCGGTGCGATGCAGAAAAGAGCCAAGGACGGCATCGTCTTCGTCGAAGGTTCGCTCTGCATCGGTTGCAAGTCCTGCATCACAGCATGCCCATGGGGCGTTCCCCAGTGGGACACGGGGACGGGGAAAGTGCTGAAATGCGATTACTGTAAAGACCGGGTTGACCAAGGGCTAAAACCCGCCTGTGTCACCAAATGCACCGCCCACGCGCTCCACTGGATATCCGCGAAAGAGGCTTCGGATATTAAACGGGAAAAATTCGCCAAAGAAATGGCCGAGAATCCTAACCAACCCTAAACCGTCTCGCCGGCTCCTTTGGTATGGAGTATCCTCATGAGACAAGCCCATAGTGCGGGTGGCCGGAGTTAACACGCAGGATCTGCAAGCTCCGCAAAGCAGCAGACAAGGAATCATCGATGGATAAAATGCAAGCAATCAGGGCTGGATCCGCGATTCCGATGGAATTCATGTCCGATCCGGAAGTGTGCGACGGATGCGGGCAATGCGTGATCAGCTGCAGGGAAGCGCTCGGAGGACCGGAAGGCACTTCGCCGGGCATCCAGATCGTGACGATCGGGGATCGGCACATCCCCATCATTTGCCATAACTGCGAGGATGCGCCCTGCGTGAGCGGGTGCATGCCCGGATGCAGGCACAGGGATGAAGCTACCGGCAGGATAGTTACCGACTATGAGCGCTGCGTGGGTTGCTGGATGTGCGTCATGCTTTGCCCTTTCGGTGCGATCCAGAGAGTCCCGACGCAAGAAGGGGCGCACTTTGGCGTGGCGCTGAAATGCGACAGCTGCCTGGACAAGCAGATTGTTCCCTGCATCGCGGCCTGCAAGCCCAGGGGGTTGAAGGAAGTAGACCCTCTCGCCCTGGCACGCGAGAAAAGGGAAAAGGCCGCCAAACAGTTATCGGGGCTTGTCGATGAGGAATAGACACATCATCCACAATAGGGAGCGATCATCCGGAATGATTGCGCGGGGTGGGAAATGCACTATGTGATGATCGGCAACTCGTATGCCTCTATCGGCGCGGTAGAGGCGATACGGCAGGTGGACAAGGATAGTCCGATTACGGTGATTTCGGACGAACCCTACCCGTGTTACGCCAGGCCCCTGATTACCTTCTGGCTTGGCGGCACGGTGAAGACGGAACATATGTTCTATCGCCCGTCCGACTTTTACGAAAAAAACAAGATCACGGCGCTCACCGGCAAAGAAGCTGTGGCGATCGATTTCAAGAACAAGTCGGTGTCCCTCGCTGACGGCGAGCAAGTCGCTTACGACAAACTGCTCATCGCGACGGGAGGAAAGCCTTTTGTCCCGCCCATCAAAGGGCTCACCCCCGAGGTAAAGAACGTCCACAATTTTACCAAATGGGACGATGCCAAGGCGCTTGCCAAGCTGAGCAAGGAAGGCAAAAAAGCTGTGGTGATCGGCGGCGGCCTCATCGGCCTCAAGGCGTCCGAAGGGCTGAACGATATCGGCGTCGACACCACGATTGTCGAGCTTGGGCCGAGGGTGCTTGCCATCGCCCTGGACGAGTATTCGGGAAAGATCGCAAGCAAACGTCTCAACGATAACGGCATCAAGACGATTACCGGAACGACCGCTCAGGAGATCCTGGTAAACCAGAACAATGAAGTGGCTGGAGTGGTTCTCAATAACGGCAGTGAGCTTGCATGCGGCATCCTGGTGGTAGCCATCGGCGTCAGGCCGAATATTGCGCTGGTGAAGGATACCGATATCAAGCTTGAACGGGGGATCGTGACGGACGAAACCATGCAGACCTCAGTTCCCGATGTATACGCTGCGGGGGATGTCGTCCAGAGTGTCAACATCCTTACCGGCAAACAGGAAGTGATAGCCATTGTGCCGACCGCCTACGAGCAGGGCCGGATTGCAGGATTCAACATGGCCGGCCGGCAGATCCAATACAAGGGCGAAATCGGCATGAACTCGGTTGAGATTTACGGCCTTCCCATCATGTCGATGGGGCAGACCAATTCCGTGGATGAAAAACAAAGAGAAGAGATATTTCAGGAAAACGACATCTACAGGAAGTATGTTTTCGAGGATAACCGGCTGGTCGGAGCACTCCTGATGGGCAATGTCGATTACGGCGGGGTCTTGACCCACCTTATCCGCAGCCGGCGCAGCATTTCCCCCATGATGATGGACTGGCTTCTGAAAGGAGATACCCTCGCTCTTTCCGCATTCATCATTGCGGAGAGCTCCCAAGCCGCAAAGCGATGATCCAGCATCACCCGATCGTTGAGTTCGTCCATGACCCTGACATCCAGGCATCGTTCCGCCGCCTCAACCCCGAACAGCCCCCGCGGCTCTGAGCTTGAACGGTGAGTGCATGGCAATCGAGAAGCTGACTGGCTACGCCGAGCGGGGTTTGAGCGAACTGCAGCGACTCCGTATCGCCAGGAGAGCGGGGTTGCGCACCGTCCTCTTCGTCTGCACCGGAAATGCCATCCGATCCCAGATCGCCGAAGGCATCGTCAATCATTTTTTTGGCGACAAATGGGCCGCGTTTTCGGCGGGAACCATGCCCATGGGGGTCCAGAAAGACACGATAGCGGTCATGCGGGAAATCGACATCGGCATCGAAGGCCAGTTTGCGAAAAATGTCGATCTCTTCAAGGATTGCGCCTTCGACCAGGTCGTCATTCTCTGCTCCGACGCCGGGAGTAGATGCCCGGTCTTCCCCTATGCGGGCAAGACGGATCATATGACTTTCGACGACCCGCTCTCGCCCGATATCCTGGCGGGCGCGATTTTCTTCAGCTACAAATCCCAGCTCAGATCGCTCAGAAATCAGATGAAGAAGGCGATCTGCCATTACATCGAGGGGCTTGAGCCCCTTATCCCCCACGAATTGTCACGAGAGCTCACGCATACTTGCGACGGGAACGGGCACACGGTGCATAGAGCCGCTTTATTGAAGCGAGCCTTCCGCTTCTTTTCGGGAAAAAGGGAATGCCGGCCCCTGATGCCGGCCGATGGCCGTATCGCCGCCAAGTACCGCGCCTTCAAGTACCTGCTCAGCCATAACCATGCCGCGCTCGAGCATATCGCCCAGCTCGAACAGATCTACTTCGGCGGCAAGCCCTTCAGCCTCGCCGCCGTCAGGATCGTGTATGTGGCCCTGCTCGAGTCGGTCTACGGCATTGTGCACGCGCTCGAAGCCATGACCGGAAGAGACCTGCCGGCACTGATCGCCACTCTGGAGCGCATCGACGATGCGCTCGTCGAACACTTCAATCCCCAGCCGTGCCCCCTGACGACCAAGCGGCTCGTCCTGCCCTTCGCGGAGATTATCCCGGAGATGAAAAACATCGTCGGCTCGAAAGCGGCGAATTTGGCTATCATCGGCAACAGCCTCGGCCTGCCGGTGCCCGAGGGATTCGCGATCACTGCTTACGCCTGCGAGCACTTCCTGGAGAAAAACGGGCTGACGACGATTATCGAAGAAGAACTCTCCCATGTTGTTCCCGAAGCACCGGAAGAGAACGAAAACCGCAGCCGGAAGCTGCAGAACCTGATCCGCTCAGGAACCATTCCGCAAGACCTGGCCGACGAGATCGTGGCCGCCTTCGAGTGCGTCGAGGCGAAAACCGGGCCGGGCCTGAGGGTGGCGATGCGCAGCAGCGCCGTCGGCGAAGACACCGAACCGACCTTCGCCGGCCAGTACGAAACGGTGCTGAACGTGACCAGGCAAGGTCTTTTCGCGGCCTACAAGGAAGTACTGGCGAGCAAATACGCACCGCAGGCGATCTGCTACCGGATGCAGTACGGACTCGACGACCGGGAAACACCGATGTGCGTTGCCGCCGTGGCGATGGTCGATGCGCAGGCGAGCGGCGTAGTCTACTCCCGCGACCCTTCCCAGGCTGCCGCGCCGCTGCTCAAAGTCAATTCGCTGTGGGGGCTGGGAGAGCGGCTGGTGGATGGCAGCGCCTCGCCGGATGTATTCCTCGTCGACCGCGAGAACAAGGAGATTCGGGAGCGGGTGATCGCCGATAAACAATGGCGGCTGACATCCCGGCGGGAAGGCGGCATCGAGCTTGGCGAGATACCCGCAGGGGAACAGGCGATTCCTTCCCTTGATGACAAGGCGGTAATAATCCTGGCCAACCACTGCCTGCTCCTGGAAGAGTTTTTCGGCGGCCCCCAGGACGTTGAGTGGGCAAACGACAAGTCAGGGGAGATTTTTCTCCTGCAGTCGAGACCCCTCTTCCTGCCTGAAGTAAACTCCGAGGAACAGACCCGCAGGGAATATCCCGGGCATCCGGTCGTCCTCGCACAAGGCGTCATGGCATCGCCGGGCGTGGCGGCAGGAACCGTGTTTATCGCCCTGACGGACGACGACCTGAAATCGGTACCGAAGGATGCCATTCTGGTGGTAAAAACCGCCTCTCCCAAATACGCCC
>Ga0315268_10006541_pt1 | contig 12384 bp, 9 predicted proteins | sample C1_top_MG_FD_204535 | JGI IMG/M metagenome (GOLD analysis project Ga0315268, IMG submission 204535) | Sediment microbial communities from Yellowstone Lake, YNP, Wyoming, USA - C1_top | ecosystem: Environmental > Aquatic > Freshwater > Lake > Sediment | place: USA: Wyoming | collected 2017-08-01 | reverse complement strand
ACGCAGCAGCATGCCGACCGGACTTGAGCAGGCGGTGATTCTTGCCCATCAGATCTGCCCGTGTGTAACCACTGATCTCGCAAAAGCGGTCGTTGGCATAGCTGATGTCACCCGCCGTATTGGTGATGCTGACAATCGCGTGTTCATCAAGTGAAAATTTCAGGTTGTTCAACTGCACACGCTGTTTTTCGCGTTCCTGTACCAGGTTGGCAACAATGCGCGACAGCGATTCCAGTTCGTTACTGGATCCGGCACCGCCTAATGGCTCATCGCCCAACAACTCGTTGACCGTTTCACGCAAGGACTCGATCGCCCGTGAACGGGCATCGATATCCTCACGCAATCGCGCATTGACGGCATTCAGCTCAGACGAGCTGAGTTCGAGGCTGCGCGTGCGCAGATCGAGATCTCGATCAGATTGTTCGTAAGTGGCATCAACGCGTTCGAGCAAAGCGCCGAAATTTGTCAGCAACGCAGCTACCGCCGGATCGACGCCAGCTTGCCCTGCGGCAGCCCCCGCCGTCTCGAGCAGCGTAGCGAGCGCCGTCTCATCCGCCAGACCAAGCGTACGCTTTAGCTGGCGCTGCAAGCCTCGATGCATTGCTTACTTTTCGCTGATGCAGGTAATCGTCATGGTCTGGTTGTGCAGTTGGCAGGCGCTACCCGGCGCGAACGGACTGATCTCTCCATACGAATAGAAGCCGGTCAGCGTTGCATTACTGCCGAAGACATCGCCGACCGCCTCGACTTCCTCATCGACACGATCGCCCATTACCAACTTGCGACCGACACAGCTAACCAGAATCGCCAAGCTGTCGCCTGGGTTGTCCTGCATGGCACGGGCCGCTTGGGCAGCCGCTTCGGCGCCATCCACCAGGCGATCGGTGCTGGCATGCATCAGCTTGAGATAGCCGTTCGGATCAATCGCACCGGCCAGCGTCAGGCTGCCGGCCGCCTCATCGACGCCGAGAATGGTGCGAATCAGGCCGAGCGCATCATGATCTTCACCGAGCATGGCAAAGGGAAACAACAGACCGGAAGCCGGCAAATCGGCCGCATGTTCGCCCAGATAGCGCTTGTAAACCCCCAGTGCCGGCTCGCCATCGAGTTCGAAGAGCACGTTGCCGACCGAGCGCGTCACCTTGCGCGCCGGGCCAAAAGATTCCCAGCCGCCGAATGAGCCATGGGCAAACTGCAAGGCATCACCCGCCAACCCGACCGCCACGATCGCATTGTCGCAGGCACCTTCAGGACCAAATGTGAAGGTTTGCTGGAAAGCCCCACCATCGCCGGCCAAACCACCAGTAATCGGCAGCTTGCCGCCGACGCGGCTGGCAATGCCTTCGACTAGGTCGCTACCATTGATCTGCACGCCCGGTCCAAACACCATCACGGCTTTCAGATCCGGTGAACTCAGTGCCGCGCCGATACGCTCACCCGCAGCAAACGAATCTTCCATATTCTTGAGGCGGGTACTGGCAGGCGTCAGACGAGTGCTAGTGAAATGCACGGCGCTAACGATGCAGCCGCCATCGTTCACGCCAGCGTTGCTGATTTCTCCGGCGGTCGAACAGCCGATGATGTTGGCTGCGGGAAACGTACTACGCAAGGCCGCTATAAACGCTTCATCCTTGAAAAATGCCACCGCGCCAAATACCGTCACGAAATTGGGATTAATAATGGCCAGCGACGTCAAATCAGCGATGTAATTTCCCCCCGCGCCGGCAGATTGCAGAACTTTCTGTGCGACCTTCATGACACTCCCCCTCTTGTTCTTGGAAAACCCGCATTAAAAATTACTCAATTCACGGTTGTGCAGTGCCACCAACGCATTAATTTTTTGTTTGAATCACCCTTTATTGCACCATGGCCAAGACGATGACGTGGCCGTCATCGGCAAAGGCAATTTTGTATGAATTTTGCTTATAGCTCTTGCCGTTACTCACCAACTCGGTCTTTACCGTGTAATTCTTGCCCTTGGCTTCCGCCGGCAGCTTAAATTTCGAGGTACTCTCATAGCGGCCAGCACCATCGACGGCAGCGAGTTTTTCAGTTTTTTCTTCCACCAGCTTATTCTTTTCGTCGTAGATGGCGTACTTCTGCTGAACCTCAGGCACCTTGTCACCATAGCCGATCAAATCAGTATTGGAAGTAATCTTGACTTCCTTTTGTCCGGAAGTGTCGGGAGGCGTATCTTTTACCTGGGTGGTAAATTTGGCCGGGACGACATCGTTCTTTGGTGGCTTGAGCATATCGTTAGACTTCGCCTTGGCATATTCCTGATTGACGACCTTGGCTTCGGCAATTTTCTTCGATTCGAAATACCAGCTGATGAGGAAGCCCGCCACGGCACCGATCACCGCTCCCTGGACGCAACCCTGGCTACCCTTGGCGGCTGCGCCGATCGCACAGCCCGCCGCCGCGCCGATCATAGCGCCCTTGGCCTTTTCGTCGACCACAAATGACCCATCCTCGTTTTTCTTGAAGCTGCCATCGGGGTTCATGGCGCATCCCGAGATCAGTCCGAGTGCCACGGCAACGGCAATCGGGCGGCGAATAGTATGAAATATTTGCATAATGAAACTCCGTAGCTATGTAATTACTGGGTCTTTGATGCAATGGGGTCGTCGATACCCACGTTGAATGTGACCGGGCGCTGCTCGTTGTTCGTCAGGCTGCGCACGCGGTCATTGACATAAGCGGAAAGGTAGGTGGGGCGAATCAGGCCGGTCTTGTCCTTGTCGGCCCCACCTTTGATACCCTCAATGATAGCTTTGGTGAAGGCACCGTTGCCCCAGGAATCATCTTCCTGGGAAAGCTCCTTGCCGGTAGATGAGGCAAAGATGATGGCGCCTTTTTCATCGTCAATCGAATTGAGCGTACCGGTCATGTCGCCTGAAGCACGACGCGTCTGGGTAGTCAGATTGCCGGAGTGACAGGTGTCGACGAAGAAAGCCGCCCGTCCCTTCAGACTCAACAGGGTCCTCGCGATCGCATCGCCGGGCACCCACATGGACTCGGCATTCATTTTCTTCCACGCATCGAAATCGGCGCTACTCTTCATTGTTCCCTTGGCAGGAAAGGCATTGGCATCGCCGGGAATGAAATAATAGTTTTGCCCCACGTTATCGCCATGCCCAGCAAAGAACACCACGCCGGCATCCTTCTCGCCCACGCTATCACGCAGCCACTTGAGGCCATCCATGATGGTCTGGCGCGTCGCCTTTTCGTCCACATGCAGCCTGATCTCGGTGGCGTTGTAGAGTTTGCCCCTCTGCTGCTTCATGTGATTAGCGAAATCCGCAGCATCCTTGCTGGGCAACCCAAGCGTCCAAGGGTCGGGATACTTGGAAATGCCGACGATCAGCAAGTACAGCTTGTCGTACTTCTCGAAGTGGCCCTCTGCCTTGCGCTCGGCAGCGCGCTTCACCTTGATCGCCACCGGGTCGGACTTGCCATGCTTGTTCTCGGCGAACAACATGATTTCCGAATCAGTCGCCGGCACAGGTACATCAATTTCCTGTACGCCGGCGGCGCGCAGGCCCTTGCCCGACAGATTGCGCACCAATTTACCGTTGACCCGCGCCTTGATCCCGAAAACAGGTGCATCGTTCGGGGAGCGAACTTCGAAACGCACCGGCACGGTCGCGGCGCCTGTTTCAATAGCAGGCTCGGAGCGCAACTCGACAATCGGCGGCAGAATTTCCGCAATATCGTTGCTGCTGGCGAGAGTGGTGACCGCCCGGGACGATGCCGGTGGCGGTGCCACCACCAACGCTGCGGCAGGTGCCTTACTCTGCCCCGCCGTTTTGGCGGGGGACGGTAGCGCTAGTGGCGGTACCGGCTCCGCATTGGCCGCTTCGAGAGCGGCAAGATCCGCCTGTGCCTGGCGAAGGGCTTCTTTCTCATCTCCCACCGTGAGTAATTTTTGAATCACGTCAGGGCGATACAGACGATCGCGGAAGCGACCGGCACTAAAGAAATCGGCCGATTGATTGAAAGCGCGATTAAGGTGCCAACCCACCAGATTTTCACCACCGACCGATGTATCGTAGTAACCGGTCGGTGTCCAAGCGATCCAGCGCGTCTTGTCGCTATGCGCAAATAAGGCGAGTTGTTCGACGCCATCCTGAGTACGGAACCAGCGAATGCTGCCATCGCCCAGACCGGCGACCACCCAGCGGCCATTTGCGCTGACATTGACGACCCACGCCGTGGCGGGAACCCGGTGCTCCCACAACGGCGTGCCATCCTGTTTGTAACGCCGCAAGAACCATTCGGTACCGAGGACAAAACTCTTGTCCGTCGCCTGGATGGCCAGGCTGCGTGATACCTCACCGGCTTTCAGTACAAGCGCACGACCATTGGCCTTGGGTGTAGTTGAGTTTTTCCAGTTATCAATATTCGGAAAGCCACTTTGCTCCGGCGGCGCAGCCTTGTCGGGAGTCGGTGTCGTCTTCAGACTACCGCTATTCAGATCGAAAACCAGATTTTCACCGCCAGCGCGATACTGAAAAGAGATCAGGCTAGCGTCAGCGTTGAGGCGGAAGTTGGCGCCACTATCGCGAAAATCCGCGCTTTGCGTCTGGCTACCGGTAACGCGTTGCCCTCCTGCGTTGAAAACGGCCCAACCCGGCTCGGCCGAGGCAGCGGCAACATTGCCCCCAGGCAAGGCAACGAGCGACAGGATGGTGTTAGTGAACTGACCAACCTCCACCGCTACGGCCGTCCCCTTGTTACCGAAGGCCAGCACCGGGAAATGGCCATTGCTGACATAGCCGCCGGCCGCATACAGAGTGGCGCCATCGGCCGACCAGGCCACGCGGCCCAAGTTACCACCACCTAGGTCGATGCGATGGCTGGAACTCAGTGTGGCAGCATCAAGCAGGTCGACACGTGCCCGGTCCTGATAGCCCACGGCAAGTGTTCGGCCATCGGGAGAAAAAGCCACGTTGTAGGGTTTCCCGCCTGGCGCACTGACGCGGGCGATCCGCTCCAGTCCATCTTTCGCGATACGATAAAGGCGGATAGAGCCATCAATGGACGCCACCGCCAACCGGCCGTCGGCAGCAAAATCGGCGCCGAAGATCGCCTCGTTATATTCGGGATCGGCCCCGACGAATTGCAGATTGCGACGGAAGACGCGCAAGCCCTCCTGACGCAACCCAATGGCGATCATTTGGTTGTCGCGCGACCAAGCCAGTTGCGTGAGTGGCGCTTCCAGACCCGTGATGGTGCTCTTGGCTGGCACGCTGGCGCTGGCACGATCAAACAAATGCAGGAGATGCGTGTTGTCACCGAAGTTGGAATTACCGCCGAGTGCGACGCTACGGCCATCGGGCGAGATCGCTGCGGCATAGATTGCACCAACACTGTCGCCGCCCAGCGGCGGCCGCAACACGCCGAGCGCCTGCCCCGTCCGACTGTCCCAGATGCGAGCCGTCTTATCCTCCGAAGCGGTGACGATCCAGCGACCGGATGCGTCGCTCGAAATCCGCGTAATCATCGCCAGATGGCCGCCCGTCTCGATGCGCAGTACGGGATCGCGACCGGGAGGAGCGGGGGCGGCGTAAATCGCAGGTGTCGCCAGAAAGGCAAGCACAGCACACGTCAACGTGCGCAAAAGGAGTCTCATCATGACAGGTTCACCTCAGCGAACGAGTATTTCCACACGACGATTGCGCGGCTCCGCCACCTCGTCGGCCGTAGGCACCAGCGGATCGCGTTCGCCGCGCCCGGTCGCCTGGATACTTTCGGCATCGATGCCGCGGCTGATCAACTGCTGGCGGATGGTGTTAGCGCGCACTGCGGCGAGTCGGTCATTGTTACTCAATGAACCGACGCGATCGGTGTGACCAACCACGACCAGGTCAGGTGCGGGGCGCTGTTTGATTTCGTCGAGTATCGAGGTAATGGCCTTCTGCGACTCCGCCGTCAGCGTATCACTGCCCTCGACGAAATACAGAGTAAAGCGCGTTGGCGGTAGCGGCTGCGCACTCAAGGCCTTGGCGAACCTGGCTTGCATTTTCTGCGCATCGATATTGGCAGGGCGAACCGTTTGTTCATCGTGCATGGCGATGGGGGCTTGCGCATCAAGGGTCATCGTGCCTGGTTTGGCCGCGTCACGAGAGGTCACCTTCATGCTTCCGGCCGGCACCCCAGGCTCTGACGAGAGTGCATAGTATTCGGGTTGGCCGGCACAGGCTGCCAGCATCAGTGCGCCGCCGAGCACGCTTGCGGCCCGGCACGTCGACAAGAAATAATCCATTCGTTTCACTTGGCGTCTCCCACGCTAATCAACAATTGCTTGGCATTGCCCTTAAGTTCGGATTTCGGTGTCGTGACACGCAAGTTATCCGCGCCGCTCTGGGCAAGATTGCCCGCTTGCAACGAGACCGTGCCCTGTTTCACATAGGCATCGAATGCACCCATGTAGGTGGTCGGATCATAATTGAAACGCTGCAAAACCACTTCGCTGTCCGGACCCATCGAAAGTGTTGAGTTGTCGGCGAACATCAGGCCGACCGAACCGTTACCTTCGGTGATGATGATGTCGTCAACCTTGATGCGCGCGCCTGGCGGACCAGGAAAGCGCTGACCGGCACGATCGATGCGCACGATACCGCGCGACACCTTGATCTGCGCTACGAAGGGCTGCGCCGCTGGCGTCGTTTGTGCCCAGACCGGCACGGCGCAAAACCCCGGCATCGCAACCGCAGTAGTAATCAGGATATATTTGATCTGATTCATGATGTTTTCCGTTGGAAGAATGCAGACGAAGGAAATTCTATACTCACTGCGCCGCCCAGCGGTACCAATTTTTCGGCAGCCTTTGCGCGCATTGCTGTCCAGCTTAACGCAGGAATTCGCGCACCACGGCAACCTGATGCTCATCCATGAACATGGGTGCATGCCCGACGTCGGGGATTTCTACGCTCCGCGCACGCGGCCCGCGTTCCCGCATCGCCACCACCGTCTGCCGCGACAGCAAATCCGAAGTTTCGCCACGCACCACCAGCGTCGGACAGCGGATCATGTCATACAGCGGCCAGAGTTCGACGTCCTTGCCCGCTTCGCCTTGTTCCGCCAGCGCGGCTTTGAAGGGCGCGGCAATGCCCGGGTCGTAGCGTAAAAATATCCGGCCATTCGGCCCGCTCTTCACGACACGCTCGGTGAGATGCCGCCACTGCCCATCCGTCAGCTTGCCGAAGGGCGCGGCGACCAGGCGGATATAAGCTTCCGCTTCCTCGATGCTGGCGAAATCGGGTGGCGTGGCCAGATACTCGCCGATGCGCGCCACTGCGTCCGCCCCGATTACCGGCCCGACATCATTGAGAATCAGGCGCTGGATGGGGGTTTCGGCTTGCGCCGCCAGTGCCATGCCGATCATGCCGCCCATCGAAGTGCCCAGCCAATCGACCGTTTCCACATCGAGCCGGGCGAGCAGCGTCGCCATATCAGCGGCATATTGGGGAATGGCATAGTAGGCCGGAACGCGCAGCCAGTCGCTCTGCCCGCGCCCAACGACATCCGGGCAGACCACACGGTAATCAGGAAAGTCGGCCACCAGCACCTGCGCCAGGTAATCGAAATCACGCCCGCAGCGCGTCAGGCCATGCACGCAAATCAACACACGCGGACTACGCGGCTCGCCCCACTCCACATAGCTCATGCGATGGAAGCCGACGGGGCTCAAGCACTTGACGAAACTCTGGCGCATCGCAGTCATGGGGAACTTCCAGGGGAACTGAAGTCGGGATTGTGCCAGTAACGCCGCCCTTCCTGCCGCGCATAACGAATCGGCACCTCCGTCGCGCCAAGCAGCACGGTGATCGCACCGGCGGTGTCGGTACGATGGATTCTGCTGCCAGCGGCGCGATAGCGCGCGAGAACCTCGGGAAAGGGATGGCCAAAGTGATTGCGATAGCCCACCGGGAAAATCACCTCGCCAGCGCCCACGGCGCTGATGAAGGCCGGCGTTGAAGTGCGCTTGCCGCCGTGGTGCGGCGCCACCAGGATGTCGGCGCGCATGTCCGCCCCGTGGCGCGCCAGCAGGGCGGTTTCCGCCGCGCCTTCGAGGTCGCCTGGAATCAGCACCGCGCCATACAGGCTTTCGATCTTGAGCACGCAACTCATGGCATTCGTCGGCAGATTGCTGGCGTAATCCACTATCGTTGGATGGAGCAGGCGAAAACGCACGCCATCCCATTCCCAGCTTTCCCCGTCAAGACACTGCCGCGTATTTTGCCGTCCTTCCAGCGCCGACTTTTGCAAGATTGGATGGGCTGGCGGCACAGACGTAATGAAGTCGGCCACCGGCAAACTCGCCAGCAGCGAAACTGCGCCGCCCGCATGATCCTGGTCGGCATGGCTGACGATCAGCGTATCCAGCCGTTGCACGCCGCTCGCGCGCAAATAAGGCAGGATGATGCGGTTGCCACTGTCCGCCGCCGCATTGAAGGCCGGGCCGGTATCGAAGATCAGGTCATGCGAGGCGGTCTGCACATGCACGGCTTGGCCCTGACCGACATCGAGCACCGTGAGTTGCAAGCCACCGGGCGCGGGGCGTTCCGGAAAAATCAGGAACAAGGGGAGGAAGATCACCAGCCCCAACCAGCGCGCCGGAAAACCTTGCGGCAACATCAGCCAGAGCGTACCGAACAACGCCAGCGGTACGGCCCAAATGGGTGGCGCGTGTTGCTGCCAGACGGCTCCGCCCAATCCACCCAGGGCAACCAGCCATTGCAGAAACTCCATCAAGCCGGCGAGAATCGCGTGGGCCAGTTGCAGCGCGAGGGAAAAACCTGGCAGGCTGCCCAGCAAAGCCAGCGGCGTCACGAGGAAACTCACCACCGGGATCGCCAACGCATTGGCGATCGGCGAAACCAGCGAAAATTGCTGAAACAGCGCCAACAGCAAGGGAATCATGCCGAGTGTCATCGCCCATTGCGCCCTGCCCCATTCGATCAGCCAGTGCCGTTGCCCGAGGCGGCCGTTGCCAATGTAGAACAACAGTGCCACCGCGCCGAATGAGAGCCAGAAACCCGCCGCCAGCACCGCCCAAGGATCGAGCAGCAGCACCAGCAGCAAGGCGGCGCCAAGGATGCGCGGAGCCGCCACGGCACGGCCAAAAATCATCACCAGCGCCACCACGCCGAGCATGTAAAGCGTGCGCTGCGCCGGCACGCCAAAGCCGGCGAGCAAGGCATACAGGAACGCCCCGGCGAATCCGGCGAGCGCCGCTGCCTTCTGCGTCGGCCAGAGCAGCGGCAGGCGTGACGAGCGCCGCCACAAGGCAGCGACCAGCCAGGCGACCAGTCCGCCAAACATCGTGACATGCAGCCCGGAAATTGAGACCAAATGCGTAATTCCGGTGGCAGCGAACAAGCGCCACAGTTCCGGCGCAATGGCCTGCTGGTCACCGACTGCCAGTGCAGCCAGCACGCCGGCGTAAGGTCGATCGGGCAAGCTACGGGCGATACGCGCCCGCGCGGCCTCGCGGAGCTGTTCGATCGCGCCGGACAGCCCGCCGGCATCGGTTTGCAGCCGTGCCGTCAGCGCCGACTTTCTCACATAGCCGGTGGCGCGAATGTTGCGCTCGAACAGCCAGCCCTCATAGTCAAAACCATGCGGATTGACGTTGCCCTGCGGTCGTTTGAGCCGCACCACAAAACGCCAGCGCTCGCCTGCATGCGGTAGCGGCAGGCCGTTGGGTACGGCAACCTCCTCACCACTCTCATCTTCGACATCGTCAGCAAACTGGCGATACCAGCTCAAGACGATCCGGTGCGGCAGCGGTGCCGCCGCCTGCTCAATTTCAAAAGTAAAGCGTACGCCCCGCTCAACGCGTTGCGGCAATTCGGCAACGACGCCGGTAATCTCGATTTCGCGTCCTTCCCACTCGACCGGCAGCGTATCGGCTAAACGCCAATGCGCAAAACCACCCGCCCAGGCCAACCCGAGCAAACCGGCCCCGATGAGAGACAACCAGCGCCAGCGCTGCCGACCGGCCAGCCACAGCAATGCCCCCACCAGTGCTCCCGCTGCCAGCAAAGTCGGCGTTGGCAGGACGGCAAACTGTTGCAACGCCCAAACGCCCAGCGCAAAAGCCAATACCCGCCACGGCATGATTACAATGTCCTCATGCGCAATTGGCTACGTCGAACCATGCCGGATCACACTGCGGTGCATAGCAACCGCTGGCTGGCGCCGTTCCGCAATACGCTGCTGCATCCGCGCCTGTGGCACATCAATCGCCATTCGGCCGCCGGCGGGGTGGCAGCGGGCTTGTTCTGCGGGCTGATTCCGGGGCCGTTCCAGATGCTCGGTGCGGCGCTCTGCGCTGTCGCCTTCCGCATCAATCTGCCCATTGCGCTCATCACCACGCTGTACACCAATCCGTTCACCATCGTGCCCTTGTATCTGCTTGCCTTCGTGCTGGGACGCTTCGTGCTGGGGTTGTTTGGGCAGGTGCATGGGCAGTTTCTCATTCCGCCCGACTATGGTGACCCGGGCAGTGAAAACCTTTTCGCCTGGATAGGCGCGCTGATCGACTGGATGTGGCAACTGGGCACCCCGCTCGCCATCGGCTTGCCACTGCTGGCCACGCTACTGGCCGTCTGCGGATACTTCGTGGTGCGGTTGGCTTGGCGGGTTTATCTCGTCCGTGCCTGGCGGCAGCGCCGCAGCAGCCGCGCCAAGCCGGCCGTCGCAGAGCAATAGCCGGCGCTGGCAAGACGCCGCCAGCGTTGCGTCGTGCGTGACAATCACCAGGCTGGTGCCATGCGCGGCGTTCATGCGCAGCATCAGCGCGAACACTTCATCCGCCGTATGGCGATCCAGATTACCGGTCGGCTCGTCGGCCAGCACACAGGCCGGCCGCGTTACCAGCGCTCGCGCCAGCGCCGCCCGCTGGCGTTCGCCACCCGACAATTCGCCGGGACGATGCTTGAGGCGGGCACCCAAGCCGACATCGGTCAGGATCGCTGCCGCTTGCGCCTCTGCCGCGTCTTTTGTCATGCGCCGGATCAGCAGCGGCATGGCGACGTTTTCCAGCGCGGTAAATTCCGCCAGCAGGTGGTGAAACTGATAAACGAAGCCAAGGCTTTCGTTCCTCAGTCGCCCGCGTTCAGCTTCTGAAACATCCGCCAAAGCCCGTCCGAGCAGATGCACCGTGCCGGCCGACGGCACATCCAGCCCGCCCAGCAGATGCAGCAGCGTGCTCTTCCCCGAGCCGCTCGCACCAATGATCGCCACCGTCTCGCCAACGCCGACTTTCAGGTCGATGCCGGCCAAGACCGGCACATCGGTCGCGCCTTGGCGGAAAGTCTTGCTCAGTCCGGCGCAAACGAGGATGGGCTCATTCATACCGTCATTCATATCTGAGCGCCTCCGCCGGATTCACTCGCGCCGCGCGCCAACTCGGATAAAGCGTCGCCAGCACTGTCAACACGAAGGACACCGAGGCAATAATCCAGACATCGGACCAGTGCAAATCGGAAGGCAGGTCGGAGATGTAATAGACATCCTTGGCAAGAAACTGGATGCCGAGCAGACGTTCGAGGAAGGGCACGACAACATCGACATTCAGCGCCAGCGCCACGCCACCGCCAATACCCATAACCAGACCGATCACGCCGATCAACGTACCCTGGATGATGAAGATGCGCATGATGCTGCCGGGACTCGCCCCCAGCGTGCGCAGGATGGCGATGTCGGCGCGCTTGTCAGTCACCGTCATCACCAGCGTGGACACGATGTTGAAGGCCGCCACAGCAACGATCAGCAGCAGGATAAGGAACATCATGTTCTTCTCGATCGCCACGGCGCGAAAGAAATTGGCGTGGTTCTTCGTCCAGTCCGAAGCGCGCAGTTCCTGACCGAGGCTACCGGCCAACTCACGCACCACCGTCGGCGCGGCGAACAGATCGTCGAGTTTGAGACGCACGCCGGAGACGCGATCGCTCATCTGGTAGAGCTTCTGCGCATCGGCCATGTGCAGCAGGGCCAACCCCGAGTCGTACTCGAACATGCCAACTTCGAAGATGCCGACCACGGTAAATTGTTTCATGCGCGGCAACACTGCCGCCGGCGTCACCATGCCCTGCGGCGCGATCAGCGTCACCTTGTCGCCCGTGAAGGCGCGCAACGCATAGGCCAGTTCCGCGCCCAGCACAATGCCGAATTCGCCCGGCCGCAACTGTTCCAGCGCCCCCGTTTTCATGTGGCGGGCAAAATCGGCAACGCGATCTTCCTCTTCCGGCAAGATGCCGCGCACCAGCACGCCTTTCACTTGGCCATCGTAAGACAGCATGCCCTGCTGCTGAACGTAGGGCGCAGCGGCCAGAACGCGCGGATGGCGGGTCACTGCATCCACCGTCATCG
>Ga0315268_10006540_pt1 | contig 12384 bp, 8 predicted proteins | sample C1_top_MG_FD_204535 | JGI IMG/M metagenome (GOLD analysis project Ga0315268, IMG submission 204535) | Sediment microbial communities from Yellowstone Lake, YNP, Wyoming, USA - C1_top | ecosystem: Environmental > Aquatic > Freshwater > Lake > Sediment | place: USA: Wyoming | collected 2017-08-01 | reverse complement strand
CGATTTTGGCTTCCTCTGTTTTTCCAATCTGCGCCGTTCCGGTGATGATTGCGGTTGATTCTTTCGCCCCTTGCGGATCATTTTCATCTTCAGAGATTTTTGTCGTTTCGATTTTATATTCCCCGCTTCCGGTTCCCTCGGTGAGAATCTTGTATTCTCCGTTTTCGGGGTTGGGAATGGTGATGAATTCTTCGTCGGTTTTATATCCCGTGTAAAAAGCGCCGGGAATTTCGTTAAATTCTCCGCCCGTTTCAAAGTTTTTTCCGATTTTTTCTCCGCTGGGAGACTGAATTTGAATGTCAACCGGAGAATAAATCAAGATTATCAAAATATCAGGAACGTGCCATTTTCTCACTTCGCTGGCCGGTCTTTTGCCGGTGAGAATTTCGAGAATATCTTTTTGAGCGCTGGTGAGAAGCTCGTTGTGTTCGGATTGAAGATAAATTGTTTTGTTGGCGGGAATTGAGGTGGATTCAGAGGAGTAGAGAGGGACGGTTTTATCGCCGTCACTGGTTGCAAATCCTTCCTGATTTAGTAAGGGTATATAAAAATTTTTTGGATAACCATGCAGCCACAACTCATCTTTATACTCATTCGTAACATTTAAACCGGAGATTGTTTTATTGATGTTGTTTAATTTTCCAATAATCTTTATGAACTCAACATTTTTAAGCTTTTGTACTTTGTCTTGACTATTTAAATTTTCCAAAAATTCATTTCGTGGATAATTATTAGGATAACTTTCGCGCAGAGTGTAATTGTTCTCAATATCATACAAATAATTGTAAACCGGCAACAACTCCTGAACGGAAAGTATTGGCCGGTTGCGGATATAATGAAAGACATCACTGAATCCGTTTTTTCTGGCTTCGTACTCAAAATATTTTGCCGCTAACATTTCATATAAGTCGGTAAAAAATGCTCCCGCTTCCCATTTGACATAGTCCTTCGGCGCCCCGAGATGCGGTGTTCCAAGTGTAATCAATTGATCAACATCGTCTTGATAATAATTTGACTCAATATATTCCCTTGCTAAAAGCCCGCCCATTGAATGGGCGACAATGTCCACTTTCGGCCGGTGGGCCTGGTCTTTGATTTGCTGGATTTTTCCGCGCAGAGCAACCGCATTCACTTTGTTGCTGTCCCGCCACTCATAGGGAAAAGTGAAAAGATTTTGTTCAGGAATATATCCGTTATCGGCAAATTCTTGGTACAGGTTGTCATAAGTATGAAGCATCGGCTCAATTTTCCACTCCCCGTCCACCTCCCACGATCCCATGATTCCCGGTATGATAATCACCGGATCGGGAATCTGGACAGGATCTTCTTCGATCCACGGGTCAAAAAGAACTTTTCCGACTATTTTATCACCGCCTCCGTTTGGATTATCCGCGCTAGTTGGGCCATTTTTGTCGCCCCACCAGTTGTATCTCGCGTCCAGCGCGCCAAGACTCGGATTTATGGAATTGTTTCCAACCGCGCCTGTTTCGTTATCATAAATTGAATTGTTAGTTATTTTCGTAATCTTTGAAGAAGCACTTACGGCGATTCCAAACTGATTTCCGGTAATCACATTGTTTTCAATTATCGGTTCGGCGTTATAGACGACGATGCCATAACCATTGTTTTTCAACTCGCAATTTTTCACGGTGCGGTTTTTGTAGTGGTTATTTGAAGAATAGATAGAAATTCCAAAAGCAGAATACATTATCCTTGCGTATTCAATTTTGAGAGTGTAGTCCTGATAAGGATTGAAATTCAGCGCCACCCAATCCCCTGATTGGGGCTTATAATAGCCATTATCGTGATTAGTGTCGCCCATATACGAATCATCGCGTATTGAAGTGAAAACAACGGGCTCTTCCCGTGTTCCTTTGACGATAAAATCATTTTGAATAGTCAGGTCAGCAAGGTTGCTGATACTGAATTTCACGACGGTTCCGGGTTCAATGGTAAGCGGAGCTTTGACAACAACATGATTTCCCACAATGTATGGGCTATTTTCCTTGGTCCAAGTACTCGGTTTGTCAACAAAATACGTAATATTCGTCGGACCGGCGGCCCGTGTAACGCGCACAGGAAAAATACAAAGGCTGAATAGCAAAAGAGATAGATAAATAACCTTCCTCCTCATTTTGTTTATTTTTTAGATTTTGGCCTTGTCGTGTAATAAACAATAAGAAAAATGTTCAGCAACGGCCAGACAAAAAGGGAAAAATATCCGAGCCACATTATTCCGTAATCTCTAAACATTTCCGATCCAATGTTAAGCAAAAATGATATGTTGCCTAATATCGAAAAAACTAAAATTGCTAAATAAATCTTTCTTGATATTAGCAAAACGACTAGTGAAATCAGAAAGGAAACTACGAGGAGAAAAATAGTAATCTTAAGATCAATAGTTGAACTTCCAAAAAAAAACATAGTTTTGTTCCCAATAACCCCCGCGGGAATTTGCAAAAACTTCCACGGAAATTATTTTTGATTAATTTTTATTGTATAAAATTGCTTATTCTAAGTATGGCATCATAAAATAATATACTGCCCTTGCGAATATCATAAGCACTATTGCCAATCCCAAAAATACCGCAACTTTAAAAACCTTATCAATTATTTTCACATGAGGGCTATTTATTTTTCCTGCATCCGACTTTTTTTTAATTCTTTCATCTTCATTTCTACTATTTAATTGAATAAAGGAAATGCAAAGATATATTAAAAGTGAATAAAAAACCCCAGTTACAATAATTCCTAGAAAACTTACGTCGGGAAAATTTATATCGAACATACTTCCGTAATGATGAACTAGACCTATCTTCTCAAGTATTTTTTCAAAGGGAGCTCCAAAAGTCGTACCATAAATAAAGAAAAACAAAAGACCGATAGCGATGGCAAAGACAGCAAAAGGAGTCCACATTAGAATCGGGATTATATCAAGCAATAAAAATAAAGCAAAAGGAAATAAGAGTATATAAAAGGGAATTAGTGAAAGAAGGACTTTCTTTTTAGACGGCTTCAGAAAAGACACGAAATTATTTTTATTAATAATAAAAAACAGTACAACTACAAAAAGCGCCGCTGCGACTGACCTTTGAAAGCAATATCAATTTCCATTTCCCTCCTTAAGAATGCTTATATATTTTTACTATACCAAACATTCCAACCCACTCCAACCCCACTTATCCACACCCCCCATTTTTACAAACCCTCTGATTCTCTCATTAATTTAATTACTTATCGAAACTCCTTCCTCCACCCAAACATTCCTCTAATACTTGGTAGTATTAGAGGATTTGTAAGTTAAGCGTATTTCTTCCTACTTCGTAAAATTCTTTGTAATTTTTTATATAAACCTTTCTTTTCTTTTGTCTTTTCCAGCTCGCCGACCACCTTTTCAAGCCTTTCTTTTTGCCGCTTATTGGCGCTTCTCACTATTTCTTCCAGAAGCAATTCCGGCCAATAGTAAGACGGATATTTCCTTTTTACTGAAATCCAATTGGTTTCGCTTGCCTCATCGATAATGTCCTCTCTTTTATTGCTTTTGTTCTGTCGCGCTGCTCTCTTGTATCCATCTCCGGAAATTTTAATCCATTCTTGCACGCGAGCTATAGTTCCAAAACTAACCTTTAAAATTTCTTTTATTTCATCGTAGGTCTTGTTTTCTAGAATAAGTTCTGCTATTTTTAGGCGTTTTGCGATCATTTCCACCTCCTGGTAAGAAAGCAAATCCCGCAAAAGTTCGGCTGCCTCTCTTGTATTTTTTGTTTGAGTTATTGCAAAACAAAGTTGGTAAAATATTTTCCCAACTTCTTTCCTTGATAATCGTTCGTGATGCTTCGCCATATGTTTTTTTCGCGTTAATTAACTGCTCTACGATTTCAATACATTCCTCTAATACTACCAAGTATTAGAGGAATGTTTAATTATTTATCTATCAATATGCTGTCAATATCAATATAGTCAATTTTAATATATCTTTGGGTTAGGGATTTAGGACCCATTATCCATAATAAATAAAAGAAAAGCTAAGGAACTCTGTAAATAAATATCGTCTTCCCCACTCTCGCGACGAGATTGTTTTCAAGAATCGTGTATTTTCGCTCCGGCGGGATCCAGTCGGCATAAATATTATTCATATATTCAAAAACGGAAACGGCGATGAGCGAGCCCGAGGGAGGAAGTTTTCCGGCGTCCTGAAAATTGAAATACTTTTGCCCGTCTCCGAGATAATATTTCAGGGGTACATCGGCGAAAATTTGAGTGTAAATTTCAGAAACATTGTTATCGCGCATCCACTTTCCGAGCCGGCGCACGTCAGAGCCGCCCCAGTCGTAATTGGAATCAGTGGCGATAAAATAGCCTTTGTCCGTTCCCCCGCCAAGAAGGTTGTAATAGCTCAAATAATACGGGAATGAACAAATAACCGAAATGAGCATAAAGATTGAAATGACTAGAAAAAAATGCTTCAGCCTAATTCTTTTCCAGATTTTCTTTTCCCAAAAAATATCCATTCCCCGTCCGGTGAGGACCGCGACGGCAAGAATGACCGGCATTATGTGGCGCAATCCGATTTGAAAAGTCGAAGAAAAAGTGACAACCATGTATAAATAGCCAAATGTGAAAAGCAAAAGACCAAGCGGGTTCAAAAAAGCTGATTGAATTTTTTTCATGATTTTTCCCTTTTTTGAAAAAAATCCGAAAATTAGCGCAGAGAGAGTAATAAGAGAAAAAAGATGAAAGCCGAGAGAGAGTTTCGTGGCATATAAAACCGGAAAATACCAGCCTCCCGCCCCTTCATTTTCGTAAACATGGCCGAGGAAAAACGTATTTTGGGCAGAGACAACCATGCGGCTCATGACCATAAAAACTCCGTTTATGTAGGCGGCCAGACCTTTGGTGAAAACATTGCTATAAACCATAAACTCCAGAACTTTGTGGCCGATTTGGGGCAATTGTTCTTCGGGATAGTTCTCATGAATTTTTTGGACAAGGATATTATTTTCAGCTTTATAAATGTGAAAGGAATAGAAAACTGAAACAAAAAACAAGGCCGCGAACATAATCGCCGAAAAGGCAAGGAGATATTTTATTATTCTTAAGCCTTTAGTCGAAGTCTCACTTCGAATAAAAATAATAAAAATAAATCCCCCAAAAAAGAGGGCTGGAACGAGAACCACCGAAGAAAATTTGGAAAGAAGCGCGAGAGCAAGCGTCAATGAGGCAAGCAAGAAATATTTCCATGTTTTTTCACCCTGCCCGAAATGCTTCGCATATCGAAGCAGGCGGGCCTCCGCGTATTTTTTGAGATAAAGCGCGAAAGAGCAAATGGCGATCACCGAAAGAACGGCTGACATAAAATCAATGACTACGAACGAGCCGTGAGCGATGCTGAACTGGGAAACTGCAAAGAAAAAAAGTCCCAGAAGCGCGGCGCATTCGTTCCACAAGCGGGATAAAAGGACAAAGAGGGAAAACAGGAGGAGAGTATTGGCAAGAATCACAGCCAGGCGCGCAAAAAAAGCAATCCGATCTGGATTATTTTGGGGATGGAACAAAAGCATCACGCCGAAATGGTCCTGATTGTTGGCCCATTCAAGCGCCTTGGGGAAATCCGTATCTTTGAATGGATATTCGGCGCGATGAAAATCAGGAGGAAGATTTTCCTGATTGGTAATATTTGGAAAAGCAGGATGGATTGCAAGCTCGCCCAGCCCGGCGATATCTTTCACCAGCGGCGGGTGTTCGGGATTGATGAAATAACGGTTTGTTTTCAAATAATAATACCCGCCTGATATATGCGGAATTTCGTCGGCGAGAATTCCATTTCCGGAATATTTGAGATTTTTCCAATCAACCCCGTTAGAAATCCTTGAAGAACATGAGCGCAATATATTGCACGCCAAATTTCTAACGGGGTAAAAGCCGGCGCTGGAAAAAAGCGCGAGAAGAAAAAATAAAAGGCAAATCGCGATTGCGGATATTTTGTATTTGTGTTTTAGCATCAGTGATCAATAACCAAAGAACAAAGAACAATATTTTTTTGATCACTGATCATTGTTCATTGATCATTGTCAGATATTTTCCGCCACCTTGGGCTCCATTTTCCTAAAGATAAAAAGGCTCGCAAAAAACAACACCACGATTATGCCGGCAAAAATGCTGTTTTGCCAAAGAGGTGCGTAATGGTGTTCTGTAAGGGCCATTTTAGTAAAATGGATAATGTAGCCAACCGGATTCGCCAAAAGAATCGGGTGAAACTTAGCCGGAATAATCTGGAGAGGATAGACTATCGGCGAGCCATAAAAAAGAGCCTGAATAGCCACTTCCCAGATTTGTTGAATGTCCCGATACCTGACATAAAGCGGCGCGGCGATAAAAGAAAAGGAGAGGATGAGAATAAAGGTGAGAAGAATGAAAAAGACAAACATAAGAATTGCGGGAATACCCGGCCAGAATCCATACCAGGCAAAAAAAATGGCAATGATAATCAGATTCATCATAAAGATAAGAGTGGCATTCAGGGTCGAAGCCAGAACAATCGTCCAGCGGGGAACGTAAATTTTTGTCACAAGCGAAGACTTGCTAAGAAGCGACGACAGCCCTGCCATAGTCCCCTCGGAAAAGAAATTGAAAAGCATAATGGAAGTGAGAAGCTGAAGAGAAAAATGCTGGATGCCGGAATTGCGCGGATTGAAAATGGTTGAAAAAACAAAATTGAGAATCAAAAAGGTGAGAAGCGGCTTGAGAAGCGCCCAGACATAACCCAAAACCGACCCGTGGTAGCGCAATTTAAAATCAGTCCGGGCCAAGGCCCAGACTAACTCCCAGTAGTTTTCATGTTTTTTGGCCATACGCCCGGTAGTACAAATTTAAAACTTTTTTGTATTTTAGATAACTGGCGATCGATAATATGAATGCTATTTATTGCTTAGCCTTTGTCAAAGTTGTACTGTCGGGTCAACAAGAGTTTCCGTTAGGCAGAAACTTTTCGCGGCATTTGACAGAGTAAACTTAATTTTAAACCAAATCCTGCTTTGGAAAATTCAGCCCGCGCTTGAAAAACTGAACTTCAGTGTCCTTGAGATCGAACATCTCTTGGAAATACTTCGTCATTGCGTCCTTGTCCATGTCGTCCTTGCAGGTGTAAGCGTCCACGCTTACAAACTTCTTTTTGGGGAAGGTATGGATGCTGATGTGAGATTCAGCGATCATCACAAAGCCAGAATAGCCTCCGCTGTCTTTCGTGTTCCTCGGTTCCGAATATTTCACCACCGGCTCCGTCAGCTTTTTCATCCCCAGTTGGTTAGGAAGCTCATCGAGTGTTTTTCTGACGCGCTCGGGATCGTTGAGCTTCTCCGGACTGCCCCCGTAGCCATCGAGAGTGAAATGCACTCCGAAGGTACAGGTTTCCCCAGTCCCCTTCTTCTCCTGTTTCATTTTTTGTATTTTGGGTTTTTGGTCTAACAATTAAATTTTGTATCCTCTATGAATCCGTACCTGCCTGCTAGCAGGCAGGCGAATATACGAATAAACCTTTCTTAGTAAAATTATACTGTAGAACTTGCTTCACTGCAAGATTTATTCTTCTTTTTTCTCTTCTGTTTTGCCTTTCTTTTTCTTTATTTTTATTTTAATCGTTTTTTTTCCCTTGTAGTATCCGCAAAAAGGACAAGCCGTGTGCCGCTTTATCATTTTTTTGCACTGCAAACAACCGATGAAATTTTTTGAAAAAATTTTTATATTCGCCCTCCTCCGATTTCTTCTCCCTTTTGTGTGACGCTGTTTCGGTACTGACATAAAATTTCTTAAAAATAAATTTCTACTTTGATTTTAGTTTCTTTGAAATGTTTGTCAAGCCCCGCGCCAACTTTTTTATCCTTTTTTATAAATTTTTCTGTTGAAGGCAGAGCGATTTCGCCTTTCATTGAAGACTACCGACGTAAAGATGCGTAAGCTGGCGCGGGATAAATCCCTTTTCGAAATAATCCAAAACTTTTCCGATGCACTTCGCACGGCCCGTATTTTCGAATCATTTCGAAATGCAATTTTGTGCCATATCCCTTGTGCCTCGCGAAGCCATAATTGGGAAATTTTTCGTGAAGCTTCAGCATCATCTGGTCGCGAGTCACTTTGGCGACAATTGAGGCGGCTGAAATTGAGAAAACTATTTTATCTCCATCAATCACATTCTTTTGTTTCAAAGTAATATTTGGAATGATGCTCCGGCCATCAATCAATAAGATCTGCGCTTCGGCACCGAGTTTTTTTCGAAGATCGGAAATTGCTTTTCTCATTGCTAGATATGTTGCTTGAATTATATTCACCCGATCAACTGTCTCGTGACTTGACCACCCGACACCAAAAGGAAAACTGCCGGCTATGAGATCATAGGCCCTCTGGCGCTGACGAAAAGAAAGAGTTTTCGAATCTCTTATTAGGTCAAAATCGGCGCTTTCAGCTATTCCGTCAACTACTTCGGGAAATACGACCACCGCTCCGGCTACCACCGGTCCGGCGAGCGGCCCCCGGCCGGCTTCATCAACGCCAACTACAAAATCCGCGCCCTGCTCCCAGTAATATTTCTCTTTTTCGAGATCTGGATAAATCATTTTTGTATTATACTTTAATGTTAAGTATAATATAAACAGAACAAAAATTCACTTGACAGTACATCCGTTTTCTTATTTTCATAATCAGGCTTTAGATCAAAAGTTGAATAGCGATAAAAAGAGTCTTTGCGCAAGCATCGGCTTTTTTTGTCAGACTTTTTTATTATTGCCAATTGCGTTATAATATAAAAAAACAACAAAGCCTTTTATAGACCCCGAATTGACATGAGGTAAAGGAGGTTAATTTTGATTATGCCCGGTAGTACAACTCCGGGCAATAAAAAATAAAGTTATTTTAAATATCCAGATAATTTATCAAAGTTGTACTACCGGGTATGTCGCAAAATAACTTAACTAAAAAAAACTTCGTTCATCTCCACGTCCATTCCCACTATTCTCTCTTGGACGGACTCGCCAAAATTGACGAGTTGTTGGATCGCGCTCAGGAACTTGGGATGGACGCTTTGGCTCTCACGGATCATGGAGTGCTTTATGGCGCGATTGAGTTTTCTGAAAAAGCCAAGAGTCGCGGAATAAAGCCGGTCATCGGCTGCGAGATGTATGTCGCGCCCAACGGGCGGAAAATGAAACGTCCAAAAATCGATGATGCGCGCTATCATTTGATTTTGCTCGCCAAAAATGAAATGGGGTACAAAAACCTGATGAAGCTGGTGACAATCGCTCATTTGGAAGGATTTTATTACAAGCCTCGCATAGATAAAGAAATTTTGCGCCAATATTCAGAAGGCCTCATCGGCCTTTCCGCTTGCATTGAAGGAGAAATTCCGGCTCTGGCTATCGCCGGAAAAATCGAAGAGGCTGAAAAACAAGCCCGCGAATACGAGGAAATTTTCGGGAAAGGAAACTTTTATCTGGAGATTCAAGATCACCCCCGCTATCCCAGTCAAAAAATTGCCAATGACGCTCTCATTGAAATTTCGCGAAAAACAGAAATACCGCTTGTTGCCACAGCTGATTTGCACTACGTGAATCCAGAAGATAACAATGCCCAGGATATTCTGCTCTGCGTTCAGACCAACCGAAAAGTAAGCGAATCTAACCGGCTGAATATGCTTGATTTTGATTTGCACATGCGCTCTGCCGAGGAAGTCCATGAATCATTCAAGCATGTCCCGGAAGCGATTGGGAACACCCAAAAAATCGCGGATGCTTGCGAGCTTGAAATTGAACTTGGCAACACAAAGCTTCCCCAATACAAAGTGCCAGCAGGACATACTCCTGAATCTTATCTTCGAAAACTTTGCGAAGAAGGATTGAAAAAACGTTTTGGGAAAAATATTTCTCAAGAATGCCGCGACCGCATGGAATTTGAACTCTCGGTTATTGAGAAAACCGGTTTTGCTTCTTATTTTTTGATCGTTCAGGATTTCGTCAATTGGGCGAAAAAACAGGGAATTGTCGTCGGCCCCGGCAGAGGAAGCGCGGCGGGAAGCTTTGTTTCTTATGTTTTGAATATTACTAATATCGATCCGATAAAATACAATCTTCTTTTTGAGCGCTTTTTGAATCCGGAGCGAATTTCGATGCCGGATGTTGATATGGATTTTGCCGATACCCGCCGCGACGAAGTTTTGGATTATGTGAGAAACAAATATGGCCACGATCGTGTCGCTCAAATCATCACTTTCGGAACAATGGCAGCTCGCGCGGCAGTGCGCGACGCAGGACGGGCGCTTGGTTATCCTTACAATTTCTGCGACCAGACGGCTAAAATGATTCCAATGAATATGCTGATCAAGGACGCGATTTTGAACGTCCCGGAACTTTCGAGTCTTTATAGCTCCGATCCCGCCGCCAAAAAGCTTCTCGACAGCGCCTCACGGCTTGAAGGCGTCGCCCGCCACGCTTCGATGCACGCCTGCGGAGTGGTCATCACGCCCGAGCCGGTTGTGAACTATACTCCTCTGCAATACGTTTCCGGCGACGACAAAAATGTCGTCACTCAATACTCGGCTTCGACAAAATCAAGCTACGTTGAAAAAATTGGTCTTCTCAAGATGGATTTTTTGGGGCTAAAAAATCTCACCATTATCCAGCACGCCATCAGAATCATTGAAAAAACCAAGGGAGTAAAAATCGTCATTGACGAAATCCCGCTCAACGACCAGAAAACATACAAACTCTTGCAAAACGCGCTTACGACCGGTGTGTTTCAGCTGGAATCAGGAGGCATGAAAAGATATTTGAAGCAACTCAAGCCGAATACTTTTGAAGATGTGATTGCCATGGTGGCACTGTACCGCCCGGGGCCAATGGAATGGATTCCCGATTTTATCGCGAGAAAGCACGGCCGAAAAAAAATAACCTACATTCATCCAAAATTGGAGTCGATTCTCAAAAATACTTACGGCGTAGCCGTCTATCAGGAGCAGGTAATGCAGATCGCCAGAGCCCTCGCCGGTTTTTCCCTTTCCGAGGCGGACATTCTTCGAAAAGCGGTCGGCAAAAAAATTCCGGAGCTGATTCGGGAAGAAAAAATAAAATTCATCGAGGGATGCGTGAAAAACGGCATTGACCAAAAAATTGCCGAAAAAGTTTTTGCTTTTATTGAGCCTTTCGCCGGATACGGATTCAACCGGTCGCACGCGGCCTGCTATGCTCTCATCGGATATCAAACGGCCTATCTCAAGGCGCACTATCCGACTGAATTTATGGCGGCGCTTCTCACATCGGATCAGGATGACATAGATAGAATTGCAATCGAAATTGAAGAAAGCCGAACAATGGAAATTGAAGTGTTGCCTCCAAATGTCAATGAAAGCTTTGTCACTTTTGCCGCGATTTGCAAAAAGGGAGAAAAAGAAAAAATACGCTTCGGCCTGGGAGCCATCAAGAATGTTGGAAAAAACGTGGCTAATGAAATTGTCGAGGAGCGTAAAAAAAATGGAAAGTATAAAAATATCACGAACCTGATTGAAAGAATTCAGACCAAGGATTTGAATAAAAAATCTTTGGAAAGTTTAGTAAAAAGCGGCGCTCTGGACGAACTGGGCGAACGCAATCAGCTTCTTGAAAACGTTGAAAATATCTTGAGTTACTCTAGAGACTTTCAGCGCCGGGAAAATTCCAGCCAAGTCAGTCTTTTTGGCGCAGGCGGAATTGAGCTAAATTTGCCTGAAATTAGCCTCGTTCCAGTCAAGCTAGCTCCTAAAATGCAAAAATTAGCTTGGGAAAAAGAGCTTCTAGGACTTTATATCAGCGATCACCCGCTTGCCGAATATTTTGACTTCTTCAAGCAATTTTCAACTCCTATTTCGCAGATTGACGAGAGCTTTATCGGACAAAATGTGACTGTTGGCGGAATAATTGAAACCATCAAAAAAGTATTTCTCAAGTCTCAAAAAACAATGATGTTTGTCAGGCTTGAAGACGCCGGAGGACAAAAAATAGAAGTGATTGTTTTTCCAAACACCCTGGATCGGTACGGCGGGCTATTCCAGGAAGGCAACATTGTGCTGGTAAGCGGAAAAATATCCGACAAGGATGAAACAATGAAAATAATCTGCAATGAGGCAAGGCTCGTGAACCAAGAAGAGATTGAAAAATATGAGGCGCTCGAAGCCCAGAGAAAGACTGAAACCGAGCGTGAAAAAAATTTTCAGAAAGTTTTTATCAGGCTTCCCAAGAACTCAAGCTCCGAACTTTTGCGAAAGGTTTCAGAAATTTTGAGTAAGGCTCGATCAGGAAAATGTAGGATTTATTTGGAACTACGCGACATAAATTCTGAAAATACAAGCCGGCTGGAAACGCCGTA
>Ga0315268_10006539_pt1 | contig 12386 bp, 12 predicted proteins | sample C1_top_MG_FD_204535 | JGI IMG/M metagenome (GOLD analysis project Ga0315268, IMG submission 204535) | Sediment microbial communities from Yellowstone Lake, YNP, Wyoming, USA - C1_top | ecosystem: Environmental > Aquatic > Freshwater > Lake > Sediment | place: USA: Wyoming | collected 2017-08-01 | reverse complement strand
CCATCTGGTACCCGTCAAGGGCGGTCACGACGGAGGCCGCTTCACCCGGCACGTTGACGAGGATCGACGTGGTCGATCCGCCATACATGGCGCCGAAATAGAGGCCGGCCATCGTGATGAGGGCGGTGGTGGTATCCATACCGAAGGTGAGAGGGATGAGAATGGACACCCCCGCGGCCGGCCCGATACCCGGAAGCACGCCGATAAGTGTCCCCATCAAACAGCCCATAAAACAGAAAAAAAGGTTCTGCCTTGAGAGGGATATTTGAAAACCCATGATGAGATTCTGAAACGTATCCAAGCGAGTCTCCCCCTATTGAAATAACCCGATGAGCCGGACGCCCCAATCGATGGCCTTGGGCTATGCGGCGAATCGTTAGAATCCAAACATATTTTTCGGAAGATCCACGTGGAGCAACACGTGGAATATGACAAAAAGAACAATAGATGCGCTCACGGCAACCAGAAGAGTCGTTTTCCAGCTAGTCTGCATCACGAAGCGCAACAGAAATGCCGTAAGTAGCGCCGTGGCCGAGAGGTACCCCAGGACCTCCAGCAGGGCAATGTACGCAGCCAGGCCCGCCAGGAAGAGCACTACCGCCATAAGAGCCTTTCCGCGCGGGAAAACCGCCTGCCGGTTAGACTCAACCTGCTGCAGGGTGGCATTGACGATCAGGAGAATGGAGAGAATCGCCATGAACACGCCCAGCCACATGGGAAGAAATCCTGTCGACGGTGCAAAGTTTGTCCTTCCGGTTATCGCCCGCAGAGGCATCTGCATGGACGCCATGATGACATACCCGGAGAATATCAGCAGGATAATGCCGGTTATCTGATTTGCTCGTTTCATCGGTTTCCCCGCCTGTTTGATCAAGATTTCATAGGGCAGGGGCATGCCTATGCCCCTGCCGCCGATTTTCCTACTTCAAGAGACCCATGGCCTTTAACTCGGTCGTAAAGCCGGCATTTTTTCCATCCAGATACTTGGAAAACGCAGGCCCATCCAGATATCCTTCATTGATCATACTGTCCTTGTGGTACTTCTTATAGTCTTCAGTCTGGGAATATTTCAAGAAGGCGTCAGACAGGGCCTTGCGGGCATCCTCGGGGATGCCTGCCGGGGCGACGATACCGCGCCACATCCCCCCGGTGACTTCGACCCCGATCTGTTCCTTGACGGTAGGAACATCCGGCATTGCCGGCAGGCGTTTATCGGCGATAACGGCCAACACCCGGACTTTATTGCCCCGGACAAGCTCAATGACCTCGCCGGGATTGCCGGAGGCCATGTCGATATGGCCGCCCAGAAGCGCTACCTGGGTATCGCCGCCGCCGCTGAAAGCGACATATTTGAACTTGACCCCTGCCGCCTGCTCAAAGCGGTAGGTGTTGATGGACTCCGCACCGCCGGGATGGGCGCCGCCCATCGTGACCGTTTCAGGGTGGGCCTTGGCATAGTCCACAACCTCCTTCAGGGTTTTAAACTTTGAATTGGCATTGACCATCAGCACGAATTCATCGAAGGAGAGGTTGGCGATGGGGGTAAAGTCTTTATAACTGACAGGGAGTTTCGTTTGCAGCGGCGTCAGGATGAAGAGGCTTGTCGTAAGCAGGAGGTAGTAGGGGTCTTTTTTCTTGCCGGCGACATAGGCCATGGCCACACCGTGGCTGCCGCCCACCTTGTTCTCGACAACGATTGGCTGGGGCAGGAGATTGTGCTTCTTGAATCCCTCCGCAACGACCCGGCAGACGGTATCGCTTCCCGCACCGGGTCCGGAGCCTACCACCAGGGTGATGGGTTTCTCTGGGTACGCCCCCCAAGCTGCCCCGGGTCCAATAACCAATAACAGCGCTAACACGATCAAAACAGTCGATTTGTAACGTTTCATCTTACCCAACCTCCTTATTTCGATTTTACTCTCAAAGAACTACCCCGCTGCGAGCAGCAACACATCCAAAACCCTGCCTTGTACGGCCGATTCCCTGCAAGCGGTAGGAAATTTCCACGATAAGAGAGGGAATGGAAGTTGAAGTCCCTCCGCAACACTGACGATATTAAGTTTTATCGTAGATTGTCGACAATCGTTTGTCAAGAATAAATTATCAAAATCATAATTATTCATTGCCTTGCAGGCCCAGATGATTTAGAATTGCTTGAAATACAACCAGGAGGGAGACACTTATGCCGACAGTTATTGTGGAAGTAGATGAGGGGAGGACAGTCGAACAAAAGAGAGGCTTTGTTAAGGACGTCACTGAGGCCGTTTGTAAAAATTTCAATGTCGAACCGCAAACGGTCACTATTTTCATTCACGAAGGGAAAAAGGAAAATCGCGGGAAAGCCGGTAAATTGGCGATCGACTGAAAACGAAGACCTTTCGCCGGGCCGAAGCCGACGTCGCTGAAACCGGTCGATCCCCGTTTCGCTTTTCCCCTCCCGCCGCTACCAGCGGTCGACCGTGTAGAGTGGCGCTTTTTCCCGAAGCAGCTCCGCGGACCGGCGAGGATTATAGAATCCACAGACACAGGGCTCCGCGAGGATCAGGCTTCCGTCCCATTCGTTGACCTTGCCCGTCTTGACCCTTCGGATGATGTCTCGGACCCTGTGGGGCGAGACGACGCCGTGGCCGCACATCGTCGTGAACTCCCGGATGTCGGCCGAAGGCAGGCGGTCCGTCCGTCCGTGGATGCCGAGGGAGAGGTTAATCGTGTGCGGGGTGATGCCGATTTCCTTGACGACCTCCCGGATGCGGTCGGTAAGGCCGCTGACTACGATGGAGATTCCCTCGTCCGCCTCCTTGAACTTGGTTAGCACCTCCTTGACCTGCTCCAGGCTGCCGAAGACGAAGTAGATGCGCGTCCCGTCGACCGTGATGTTATCGATGATCTCCTGGGGCGTGATGTTGTACATGTTGTGCCGCTCTTTTGACTCAAGCATATTGGCCGGGCCCGACTGGTAGCCCAGCTCTGCCAGGCGGCGCACCTTCGCGGCACTCCCCTTGTAGTTGAATCCCCTCGCCGGAAAGGTGAAGAGGACATAATCCTTCTCCAGTGATTCCCGGCTGCCTTCCCTGTGCAAACTGTGCGTCATGATTTCATCCTCAATCCCAGGCTCGTCCCAAGCCCATGTTGACTTTGGCGTTCGGCCGCCAGGTTAAGCCCTCTGCACGGATGCCCTCGAGAACTTCCTCGGGTATCGTGAGCCCCGGTTCGAGGAGGGTGCAGGCGTCGATGCAAAAGACGCTGTCCACCTCCTTGGCGACCTCCTTCAGGGACCGGAGGATGCCGCGAAGCTGGTCCCGCTTGACCGTAAACTCGATTATGGCGGAGAGCACCCGTTCCCCGAGCATCTCCGGCTTCAGGTCCCCCGTCGCCTCGTCGGCGATCATGGAATGGATCGGGTTGCTCTTTTCGATCTTGTGGACGCCGGTCCGGGCGATCGCCCGGCTGATCTTCTGGACATCCCGAAGCGACATGCCGAGCGTGGGTCGGCCGACCTCGATGGCGACGCCGATCTCACCGGGGCCGACACGAAGGGTGACATCGTTCGTCTTGGATTCCTCCGTTCCCCGCCCCTGAATGCCGGTGACCGCGTGCGTGGATTTCGGGTCGCTGAAGTACTTGCGAATCGCCCGGGGGTATTCATAGACATCAGGGGATTCCGCAATGGCGTCAACCGGACAGTGCGCGGTGCGCAGGCAGGTGCCGCATTCGTAGCAGATATCCTGGTCGATCGTGCTCTTGAGCCCTTTATACCTGATCGCGGCGGTGGGACAGCAGGATTGGCAGCCACCGCACCCGACGCAGACCGCTTCATGAATGATCATATGCTCACCTTCTTGGAGGAAAGAATCAGGTTAAACGCCGGGACACAGAAGTCCGCATCCTGCATATCGCTGCCCTGGATAATAGTCATTTCTTCTTCATTACTCCCATGTCATTGAGAATGACGGCATACTTGCCTTTCCATTCCTCAAGGAACCGCCCAAAGTCACTGCCGTCCATCCACGCTTCGGACAGCATGTTGTCTTTGCAGTATTTCTTGAAAACCTCGGTCTGCGTGTATTTGAAGAAGGCCTGCTCCAGAACCCTGCGGGCATCCGCCGGGATGTCGGCCGGGGCGGTGATCCCGCGGTTCTGGACGAACAAGGCATTGATCCCCTGCTCTTTCATCGTGGGGATCTCGGGGGCGCCGGCCAGGCGCTTCTCTGATAACACGCCGAGAATCTTGACCTTGCCTGCGTTGTAGAGTTCCAGCGCTTCGCCGGGGTTGGTGCTTGCCATGTCCACATGATTGCCGAGGAGCGCCGCATTGACCTCTCCGCCGCTGTTAAAGACGATGTAATTGAACTGGACGCCGGCCGCCTTCTCAAAGAGGTAGATGGCCATGGAATCGGAGCCGCCGAACTGGGTGCCGCCTATGGTGATCTTCTTCGGATTAGCCTTGGCGTAGGCAACGATCTCATTCAGCGATTTCAACTTCGAGCCCGTGCCGACCATGAGCATGAACTGGTCAAAGGCAAAATTGGCGATGGGGGTGAAGTCCTTGAGACCGACCGGCGTCATCCCCAAAAGCGGCGTGGTCAGAAAGGACGGTGTGGTCGTGAGGATATAGTAGGGGTCCTTCTTCTTGCCGGCAACATACGCATAGGCGATCCCGCCGCTCCCGCCCGGTTTGTTTTCCACCACGATCGGCTGGGGAAGCAGTTTTTCCTTCTGGATGGCCGCAGCCAGAGTCCGGGCGAAGATATCGCTGCCGCCGCCGGCGGCGCTCTGAACGATCAAGGTGATGGGCTTTTCGGGATAATTGCCGGCGCTAAGGGCGTTTCCCGCTTCGAAGACGACCAACGGCGCAATCAAGAACAACACGAATAACTTGGAAAGGTTTTTCATTTTTTTCCTCCATCTAAAGTTCCGGTACGCCGACAGGCTCCAAGAAAAATCCTGCCGCAGCCGGACATAAAAAGGACATCTGAAAAAACCGATACCCGCCTCTGTTCTCCGAATCCTGCCTTGATCACCTCCTTTATATCTTCTTCAATCCGGCTTTTACTGCCGTTATGATCAGGGTGACTCTCGTCGCTCTGGTGATAGATCTGCTCGATCTGGATTTGGTAGGGCTGGGAGGCCAATGGTACGGCCGACAGTGATCCATTAAGGACCCTCATAGAGAAATGTCAGGTGGAACCGGCAAGAGCTCGTTTTTCGTCATGGGACGATACAAAGCGCTGTATTATATGTCAACAAGTTTCTCTCACAATGAGGCAACCGGATAGTCAATATAACCAGTTGCCAATAGAAGAGATAGATGTTATTGAGTATCCGGAAAAAATAGACTGGGTCGAGGAATCCTGAGACACGGCAAATCGCCGCTTCACTGGTCGGACATGACCACAGGAGGGAGATATGTCATTCGAGCGGATCTGGCATAAGTCCTACGCCCCCGGGGTGCCGCCGGCAATCGAGCTGGAGCGGATCACGATGGGGGAAGTCCTCCGGCGGACCGCCGGGCAATTCCCGGACCGAACGGCCTTCATCTTCATGGGCCGGAAGATCTCCTTCGAGGAGCTGGAATCGCTGGTCAACCGCTTCACCCGGGCGCTGGCCGGCCTCGGCGTCAAGGCGGGGGACAAGGTGGCGATGCTCCTGCCGAACCTCCCCCAACTCGTCATCGCCAACCACGCCTGCTACCGCCTCGGCGCCGTCACTGTGATGAACAACCCCCTCTACTCGGAACGCGAACTGGAGCAGCAGCTCAACGACTCCGATGCACGTTTCCTCGTCACCCTCGATCTCCTCCTTCCCCGGGCATTGAAACTCAAGCCCGCAACGAAGATCGAGAAGATCATCCCCTGCCATATCAACGACTACCTCCCCTTTCCGAAGAAGCAGCTCTACCCGTTCGTGAAGAAGGAGATGTACCGGAAAGTCATTCCGGAGCCGGGCGTCTACTCCTTCCTCGATCTGATCGGCAAGTACCCCGATGACCCCGTCCCCATCGAGGCCCGGTGGGATGATGTCGCCGCCTTCATCTACACCGGCGGGACGACCGGGGTGAGCAAGGGGGCGATGTTGACCCACGCGAATATCAGCGGCGTGGTCCAACAGTTCCTCGCCTGGTTTCCCGACCTCAGGGAGAGCGAGGAGACCCTCATGGGGGTCTACCCCATCTTCCATTCCGCCGGTTATACGGTGAGCCAAAATCTCACCATCTGGCAGGGATGGACGAGCATCATGATCCCCAGGCCCGAGCCGGGGATCATCATCGAAATGCTCAAGGCGTATAAACCGGGATTCCTCCCCGGCGTCCCGACAATCTTCGTCGGTCTCCTCAACCGGGAGGAGTTCCGGAAGATGGATCTCTCCTTCATCAAGGGGTTCTTCGGCGGGGCCGCCCCCCTGGCCCCGGATACGGTGAAACAGCTCACCGCTCTCACCGGTAAAGGAATCTATGACGTCTACGGCCTCACCGAGAACACCGCCCTTGCCACCTGCACCCCCTGGAAGGGGAAGGTCAAGCCCGGCACCGTCGGCGTTCCCATTCCCAACACGGACGTCCGGATCGTCGATCTGGAGACGGGAACGCAGGAGCTTCCGACCGGCGAGGCGGGAGAGATCTGCATTAAGGGGCCCCAACTCATGCAGGGCTATTACAACAGACCGGAGGAGACGGCCACAGCGCTCCGCGACGGCTGGCTCTACTCGGGGGACATCGGTTTTCTCGACGAGGACGGCCATCTCACGATCGTGGATCGGAAGAAAGACATGATTGTCGCCGGTGGTTATAACATCTACCCCAAGGAGATCGATGAGGTCCTCTTCGACCACCCGAAGATCGTCGAGGCCTGTACCGTTGGCGTTCCCGATAAATATCGCGGTGAGACGGTAAAGGCCTTCATTGTCGTCAAGCCGGAGGAACGCCTCACAAAGGAGGAGGTCATCGCCTATTGCCAGGAGCGTCTGGCCGCCTACAAGGTCCCCAAGCAGATAGAATTCCTGGAGTCCCTCCCCAAGAGCGCCGTGGGGAAGATCCTCCGGCGCGAGCTCCGGGGGCTGGCGGCGAAAAAGCAGGAAATTTAAAGGATTTTATTCTCAGAAATTGCCCTTGACAATGCACGGGCTTTTTTGTTAGGGGGTAATGCCATTGTAAGGGGGAGTAGCAATCGGCGGAGGTACCGCCGGGCCGCGTTTCGTCAACACGGTGGGAATTCCACCCGGGCGCGGCGTCACGACTATTGTCGAGATATGCAAGACCTTTACTCACAGCAGTTTAACCATGCCGTGGGTAAAGGTTTTTTTGTACCCCGCGGCACCAGAAGGAGGGGTTATGATCGACATGGGCTGGTTGGGACAAATAGCGTTTACCTGGGAATTTTTCGCCGCGGTGATGAGCATTGTCTTTATCGATCTGGTACTGGCCGGCGACAACGCCGTGGTCATCGCCATGGCGGTCAAGAACCTGCCGGGCAGACAGCGTTTGTGGGGAATTGCCCTGGGGGCGGGCGGCGCCGTCGTCATCCGGGTGATCTGCACGTTTCTGGTGGCCCAACTGCTGAACATGCAGTTCATCAAACTTGTCGGGGGGGCGGTGATCATCTGGATAGCAGTCAAGCTTCTCACCGAGAGCGCCAAGGACGAGTGTGAGGACCGCGAGTGTGGAAGCATCTGGCAGGCGCTCTGGATCATCATCGTGGCAGACATGAGCATGGGCATCGACAACATGCTGGCCGTCGGCGCCGCCAGCCACGGCAATCTGTTCCTGCTGCTTTTCGGCCTGGCGCTCTCGATCCCCTTCGTCGTCTTCATGAGCAACATGCTCTCCAAACTGATGGACAGGTACCCGATCATACTCTGGGGCGGCGCCGCCATCCTCGGCAAGGTCGGAGGCGAAATGATGATCACCGACCCGTGGGTCCTCGGTCTGCTGAGCCCGCCCAAGTGGGTTGAGTACGCGGTTATGGTGTTTTTTGTTCTGTTCGTCTGCGGGCTGAGCAAGTTGCTGCTCAATCGGCGCAGGAGTGAAAATTCAATCGAGCAAGTCGCCACGGACGGCGCAGTCTGATTGGATCATTACCGCCTTCAGACGCGAAGGCTTGCGACGCCCGGCAAATGGCTCGCGGCCGTTTGTCCGCGTTTGCCGATTAAGGCTCACGTCAAGACGATACCCGATGCGACTCTGCGGGGGGCTCACCTCCCGCAGAGTCGCAATGAAAAAATCCGTTACCTTTTAATAGTTTCGGTTTTATCAACCAGCCATCCTCACGGGGATGACTTTCTTTATTCATCATTCACCCGCACCGCGGCGACCGCTCCGGCCTGAATCCCCATTGCCGTTTTTTTTGCATGGGACACCTGCTTTTTATGGGAACAGCATGCTTCGCGCAATCTTTCCCCCCTATGGTCGGTCCGGATACCCCTCACCGGAGAAAGATTTCCAAGGAAATGATTTTCAAAAGCATCAGGATTTGCTACAAGAAAGCGTTATAGAAAATAGTAAAGCAATGAGGGAGGAACCCGATGAGTTTTGAGCGGAGTTGGCACAGGAGCTACATGCCCGGCGTCCCCCGGGAGCTGGATTTCGATAAGATTACCATGCCCGAGGCTCTCACCCGGACGGCCGGACGGTTCCCCGATCGTCCGGCGCTTGTCTTTATGGGGAAGAAGATTTCCTACCGGGAGCTGGATGCGCTGGTAAACCGCTTCGCCGCGGCCCTGACGGCGATCGGGGTAAAGGCGGGCGACCGGGTCGCCATGCTCCTGCCCAACATGCCCCAGTTCGTCATCGCCAATTACGCAGCGTTTAGGATCGGCGCCGTAACGGTAATGAACAACCCGCTCTCCACCGAGGAGGAGCTCGCCTATCAGCTCAACGACTCCGATTCCACGGTCCTCATCACCCTGGACCTCCGACTCCCGCTGGCCCTTCCACTCAGGAGAAAAACCGGGATTCGGTCGATCATCGCCTGCCATATCACCGACTACCTCCCCTTCCCGGGCAACAAGCTCTTCCCCTACATCCAACCGTCGCTCTATCGGAAGATCGAGCCGGAGGCAGGGATATACGAATTTCTCGCACTGCTCGACAAATATCCTGACACACCGGTGGAAACCAAAGCCCACTGGGAAGAGGTGGGGGCGCTCCTCTACACGGAAGGGACGACCGGGGTAAGCAAGGGGGTCATGCTGACGCACGCGAACATCTCCTGCAACACCCAGCAGCTCAGGGCCTGGTTACCCGAACTGAAAGACGGCACGGAGAGCATCATGGCCGTCTTTCCCTTCTTCCACTCCTCCGGCTGGACGGGAATACAGAACATGTCGATCCTCGCCGGGTGGACCGACATCCTCGTCCCGCATCCCGAACCGCAGGCCATCATCGAGATCCTGAAGAAACACAAGCCGACGATCCTGCCGGTGCTGTCGGCGGTCTACACCGGGCTCTTGGCCCGGGAGGAGCTCCGGAAGGCGGGCCTCTCCTCGGTTAAAGGGTTCCTCTCCGGAGCAACACCGCTGTCCGCAGCAGTGCTTAAAAAGCTCAAGGCCCTCAGGGACGCTCCGGTCATTAACCTCTACGGTCTCACCGAGATCTGCGCGATCGGAACGGCTACCCCCTGGAGCGGGGAGGAAAAGCCCGGGAGCGTGGGGGTGCCGCTTCCCGGAACCGACCTCCGGATCGTCGATGCGGAAACGGGTATGAGGGAGCTTCCGACCGGCGAGGCGGGGGAGATCTGCTTCCGGGGGCCCCAGGTGATGACGGGCTACTGCAAGAAACCCGGGGAGACCGCAGCTGTCCTGAAGGACGGCTGGCTCTTCACCGGCGACATCGGCTTTCTCGACGAGGACGGCTTCCTCACCATCCTGGACAAGAAGAAGGACCTGATCGTGATGAACGGCAGCACGATCTACCCCCGGGAGATCGACCAGACCCTCTTGGCCCATCCCCAGATCCTCGATGTCTGCACGATCGGCATTCCCGACGGGCACGGCGGCAAAACGGTGAAAGCCTATGTCGTCCTCAAGCCGGGGCAGACTGTGGACGCGGAAGAGATCATCGCCCATTGCCGGGAGAGGCTCACCCCCGAAAAGGTTCCGCGGGGCATCGAGTTCATCGACGCCCTGCCGAAGAGCGCGTTAGGCAAGGTGCTCAGGCGCGAGGTGAATCAGATCGAGAAGAAGAACCGAGCGGAAAAAACATAGCACGGGGTTTCGTCTCAGAAATTAGAAGGAAAAATAAAGGAGGTGCATCGTGCGTATTACCGAAAAGCCATTCACTGCAATGACAGTTACGGAACCGGAGCCCGGCGTAGGGCTCGTAACCCTGAACCGTCCGGAGCGGCTAAACGCGATCAACCCCGACATGCTTATGGACTTCGAGGCGCTCTTCACCGCTCTCGCGCAGGATGATGCGATCCGGGTCCTCGTTCTCACCGGCGCGGGCCGCGGCTTCTGCTCCGGGGCCGATCTGAACGAAGCGATGGCGAACCGGAATTCGGAGGCCTTCGCCGATCCAGAACATTTCCTCCGCCTCGCCCAGGAGCGCTACGCCGGTCTCATCCTCGGCCTCCGGGCGATTCCCCAGCCGGTGATTGCCGCAGTGAACGGCGCCGCCGCGGGCGCTGGTCTTTGCCTCACGCTTGCCTCCGATGTCCGTTTCGCGTCGCCCGCGGCCACCTTCATCGCCTCGTTCATCAACATCGGCCTTTCCGGCGGCGAATTGGGAACCACCTATCTCCTCCCCCGCCTCATCGGTCTCGCCCGGGCAGCCGAGATCCTCTACACCGGCAGGAAGGTCGCCGCCGAGGAGGCGGAACGGATGGGCCTGGTAAACCGGATCGTCCCGCCGGAAGCGCTCCTCGAAACCGCCCTCGTCTGCGCGCGGCAGATGACCGCGAAAAGTCCTGCCGGGATCCGGCTAACCAAGCGGGCCCTCGATAGGAACATCGACGCCCCATCGCTTGCGGCTGCCATCGATTTCGAAAACCGGAATCAGTCGCTGATGGTCTTCTCCGGGGAGTTCTTCGAACTCATCAAAGCCTTCGCCAGAATACCTGAACGGTGATAAGGAGAAAATCACAACCACGGAGATTGACGAGATGGCAGAAATTACCGGCAGATGCGTCGGCCTCATCGCCGACAGCCACGGAAACCTGGATGCCACTGCGGAGGCGATCCGTCTCCTGAAGGCACGGGGCGCAGGCATCCTCATTCATCTGGGGGATTTCTGCGATTCGATCCGCCATGACCGGGCGGTGGCGATGATCCGCCTCCTTCGGGAAAACGACATCCTCGCCGTAAAGGGAAACAACGACTTCTTTGTCGAAAGCATGCTGACTGCTGAATGCCGACCGCCCGAGCCGGAAGGGCCGCCCGCCGTCGCCTTCCTCCATACCGTACCTATCATGCGCACACTCAACGGCCTGCTTTTCGCCCATTCGCTCCCTTACGACTCACTCCGATCATTCTACGAACCGATCGACACGGGCACCACCCAGCGGGCGGAGCGACTCTTCGCCGAGACCGATTTCCAGCTCCTCTTCTGCGGTCATTCGCACCTCCCTATTCTCTTTAGGAAGGCGGGCGGTACCGTAACCCGGGAACAGGTGCCCCCGGAGGTAAAACTGGTCCTGGGCGCAGCGGGTGAGTCCCCGGATAACGGAGGGGTGGGATCGCATACGGAACAAAACGGCAACGGCGCCGACCGCTTCATCGTGGTCGTCGGCTCGGCGGATGAAGGGGAGTGCGCCCTGTACGACCGGGAAGCCGGAATCTACGAACGGATCAGGATCTTCCCCCCTTCCCGCTGACCCCCTGCCGGGAAATAGGGGAGAGCTTAAGGAGGAACAATCATGGCGGAAAAATTCATCAGTCTGAGAAACCTGCAGTTTCTGCTCACCGAGCACCTTGACGCAGCGGCACTGACGAAGTATCCCTATTTCGCCGACCACAGCAGAGAGACTTTCGCCATGGTCCTGGAGACGGCGATGCGGATGGGGAGCGGAATCCTCTTTCCCGCCCTCTCGGAGATGGACAAAAAGCCTCCGGAGTTCAAAGACGGGAAGGTGTTCGTCCACCCGGTCGTGGCGATCGTCATGAAGGCCTGCGGTGAAGGCGGCTGGATCGGCGCCCAGGCCCCCTACGAACTGGGCGGCCAGCAGATCCCGAACACGATCATGACGGCCTTCCGGGGGATCTTCTCGGCGGCGAACTACTCGGCCTCCGTCTACCCCTTCCTCACCACCGGCGCGGCCCACCTGATCCTCTCCTTCGGCTCGCCGCCGCTTGTCGAAGCCTACGTACCGAAGATGTTCGCCGGCCGGTGGCAGGGGACGATGGCCCTTACGGAGCCGCAGGCGGGCTCGTCGCTCACCGATCTCAAGACGACGGCC
>Ga0315268_10006538_pt1 | contig 12387 bp, 9 predicted proteins | sample C1_top_MG_FD_204535 | JGI IMG/M metagenome (GOLD analysis project Ga0315268, IMG submission 204535) | Sediment microbial communities from Yellowstone Lake, YNP, Wyoming, USA - C1_top | ecosystem: Environmental > Aquatic > Freshwater > Lake > Sediment | place: USA: Wyoming | collected 2017-08-01 | reverse complement strand
TTTCCGTGTCACCCGGCACAGTGGTGGCTGATGCCGCCAAAAGAGTTGGGATTAATATCCCGGTGTTTTGCTATCACCCCAAGCTGGAACCCGTCGGCATGTGCCGCATGTGCCTGGTGGAAATTGGCACACCGCAGGTTGATCGCAGCACACGCCAGCCGGTGCTGGACGCCGAAGGCAAACCCGTCATCGCCTGGAACCCCAAGCTGCAGACGGCCTGCACGACGCCAGTGAGCGAGGGTATGGCCGTCCGCACGAACACGCCCGCTGTGAAGGACGCGCAGCGTGCGGTGCTCGAATTCCTGCTTACCAGCCACCCGCTCGACTGCCCCGTTTGCGACAAGGGCGGCGAGTGCCCGCTGCAGAACCAGACACTGGCCTATGGCCCCGGCCAGACACGCTTCGAGTACGCTGAAAAACAGCATCTCGACAAGCGTGTGCCATTGGGCGATCTCATCATTCTCGACCGCGAGCGCTGCATCCAATGCGCCCGCTGCATCCGCTTCCAGGATGAAATCGCCGACGATCACGTGCTGGGATTCTACGAGCGCGGACGGACGATGGAGATCACGACGTTTTCCGAGCCGCCTTTCGACAGCTACTTTTCCGGCAACACGACAGACATCTGCCCGGTCGGCGCGTTGACCACTCAGGACTTTCACTTTCGCGCTCGACCATGGGAGATGAAGAATTATCCAAGCATCTGCAATCATTGCGCGGTCGGTTGCAACCTGACGCTGGGCACGCGCCGCAGCGCCGAGCATGGCGGCACGTGGGAAATCCTGCGTGTGATGCCGCGCCAGAACGAGCAGGTCAACGAGATTTGGATTTGCGACAAGGGCCGCTTCGGCCATCATCACGTGGCTAGCCCCGAACGCCTATCTGGCCCAATGATCCGCGATATGAACGGTGTGCTGCAGCCTGCGTCGTGGGACGATGCGCTGTCGCTTGTGGCCGGACATTTGAAGGCCGCCGACGAGCGTGTGCTAGGTCTGGTGGGTGACCGTCTGGCGAATGAAGACCTGTATCTATTTGCCAAGCTGTTCCGCGAGGGGCTTGGCTCCCAGAATATCGAGGTGCGCCCCCGCGTGGCCGGACATTCAATTGCGGCACAATACGGCGTGGCGACCGGCACCGATCTCGGAACGATGGGCAGGGGTGCGGCGATTTTTGTCATCGCGGGTGATGTGGAAGAAGAAGCGCCGGTTTGGTTCCTGCGCATTCATGGGGCCGCCAAACGCGGCGCGGCTCTCGTGCTGGCGAACGCGCGCCAGACCAAGCTCGACCGCTACACGGCGGGGCTGCGCTATCGTTACGGAACCGAGACACATGTTGTGCTGGGTTTGCTCAATGTCGTCTTTTCTGAGGGCCTCATCAGGCCTGCGACCGAAGGAAGGGTAGCCAGGATCGGCGGACTGGCTGAGCTCGAGTCGCAAGTCGTCAGGTACACCCCCGCAAAAGTGTCAAAGCTGACAGGTGTGGCAGAAGAGGCGTTGATTAGCGCCGCACGGACGCTGGCGAATGCTGCCGATGCAGTGTTCATCTTTGGCAGCGAAGGCGTCACGGACGGCGAGATACTGGCTCAGGCCCTTGCCAATCTCGCTATTGTGACCGGTCACATGGCTCGACCGAACAACGGTCTGCTTCGATTGTTGCCGCACAACAATTCTCAAGGTGCCGCTGATCTGACGCCAACCTCCGACCTCCGACCTCAGATTTCAAATCCCAGGACGGTGTACATCGTCGGGACGGACCCGGTTGGGGATGGCGAGGCACTGCCCAAAGACGCATTCGTCGTCGTACAGGAACTGTTCATGACCGAGACGGCCAGGCGCGCGGACGCAGTGTTACCGGCGGTGTCGTTTGCCGAGCGCGACGGGACGTATACGAATGCCGAGCGGCGCGTGCAGCGATTCTATGCGGCGCTGCCGGTGTCGGTGGACGCGCGTCCCGATTGGGAAGTTTTGTGGGATATTGGCCGGCGGATTGGGATGGACTGGCATTACAACACGGCGGAAGAGGTGATGGAGGAACTTGCCAGGTCGGTTCCAGCTTACGCTGGCATGACCTATGCGCGGCTGATGCAGACACAGGAGCAGTGGCCTCCGGTGGGTGCAAATGATTTATACTTTGGTGGGACGGCGTATGACAACCGTGGTGGGTTAGGCATGCAGTATCCGGCGGCGTGCCAAGCGATGGAGAGTTTCGTAGTCCGTTCCGTCGAGCCGCCTGCGCCACCTTCCGGCGATATCATTGCCGTGCCGGTGCGGCGGTTGTATCATCGCGGCACACTCATCGCGCAGTCGCACGTGCTCGACCCGCATACGCTTTTGCCGTATATCGAGCTTTCCCGCGCCGATGCTGATCGGTTGGGCATCGCCGATGGCGACGTGGTGACGGTGACGCTGGCTTCTGGCGAGCGCGAGATGACGGCGCGCGTGGATGGGCAGGCGCCGCCGGGCGCGGCGCTCGTGCCGGGGCATATCACCACAAACATCACGCTGACGAGCGTCAGCAAAAAGTAGGCGTTCGTATGACGTGTTGCGTTTTCACGCAACGCAGCATACACGGTGTGCAATACGCAGCTTGTTAGAGGTCCTCAATGGTCGACCTGCTGATCGAAGCGAGCATCAAGAGTTTTTTCATCTTTGCGGTGGGGATGGGCGGGTTTGCTTACATGACCTGGATAGAGCGCAAGTTCCTCGCCCGGCTTCAGAACCGCTACGGCCCCAATCGGGCAGGCCCTTTTGGATTGCTTCAGCCGATCGCAGATGGATTAAAGTTGTTCTTCAAAGAAGAGATAACACCCGCTGGTGCAGACAAGGTCATCTTTACGCTTGCCCCGGTCGTGACGCTTCTGCCAGCGCTTTTGGTATTTGCCGTCATCCCGATAGGAGGCACCATCTACCTGTTCGGCGCGGAGCGCCACCTGGTGTTGGCGCCCGGCTTGAGCGTGGGCATCCTGTACGTCCTGGCGATCACGTCTATCGCGGTGTATGGCATCACAATGGCAGGCTGGTCATCGAACAACAAGTACGCGCTTTTGGGTGGGCTGCGCTCGTGCGCGCAGATGATCAGCTACGAGCTGGCGATGGGGCTGGCGATTCTGGCAGTGGTCTTGACCGCAGGCACTCTTAATATTGACAAGATCATCGCTGACCAGGATCATGTGTGGCACATTTTTATCCAGCCAGTGGCATTTGCAATTTACCTCATCACATCCATTGCAGAGGTGAACCGCGCACCGTTTGACTTGCCCGAAGCCGAGCAAGAGCTGACGGCAGGCTATCACACCGAGTACAGTGGAATGAAGTTTGCATTGTTCTTTGCGGCAGAATATATCAAGATGATCGCCGTCAGCGCGTTGGGGGCGACGCTGTTCCTGGGCGGCTGGCGCGGCCCGTTTGTAGACCAGGTGCCGCTGCTGGGCCCGGCGTACTTTGCTCTCAAGACGCTGCTGGCGTTGGTGGTGTTTGTGTGGATACGCGCTACGCTGCCGCGTATCCGTTATGACAGGCTTATGGCCTTTGGTTGGAAAGTATTGCTCCCTCTATCATTGGCGAATGTGTTGGCGACGGCGCTGGTGATTTTGGTGTTGGGAGGCAAGTGATGCTCGATGTGTTCAAGAGCTTTGGCGCAACGTTTGTGGCCTTTGTGACGGGTTTTTGGACTACGTTCAGACAGCTTTTCCGCAAGCCGGTAACCATCCAGTACCCGGAAATCAAGAAACCGACCAAGCAGCGCTTTCGCGGACGGCACGAATTGCGCCGCTATCAAGATGGACTCGAACGGTGCATCGGCTGTGCGCTGTGCGCGGCGGCCTGTCCTGCCGATGCGATCTATGTTGAGGCGGGCGAGAATTCAGACGAAGAGCGCTACTCACCCGGCGAGCGATACGCCAAGACTTATGAGATCAACATGCTGCGCTGCATCTTTGTCGGCTACTGCGAGGATGCCTGCCCCACAGATGCGATCGTGCTGACAGATCTGTACGAGCTTTCATCGTACGACCGGCGGTCACAGATTTACGCCAAGGGTATGCTTCTCGTCCCGCCGCCAGAGGGTCAGCCCGATACACCGCAAAAAGTGGAGCCGCATAGTCGAGACCGAGCGATTCTGCCGGAAGGACTTGTTTCAGAACCCTAGTCCCTGGCACCTTGAGGCTAACTGTGAATCCACTTACCGAGCAATACATCATGTTTGGCGTCGTCGGCACGGTGGCATTCATGACGGCGCTAGCGATGGTGACCAGCCGCAACGCCGTCTATAGCGCACTGTTCCTCGTGCTCAACCTATGTTCCATTGCCGTGTTCTTTCTCATCTTAGGTGGGCCGTTTATCGCCGTCGTTCAAGTGAGCGTATACGCTGGCGCCATCATGGTGCTGTTCCTGTTCGTCATCATGCTGCTGGGCGCTGAGCACACCCCGGGCGAGCAGCACTTGCCCTGGCAACCGGCCGTGGCAGTCCTGCTTGCCATCCTCTTGCTGGCCACGACAGGCTATACGCTGTGGCGCACAGCTCCTGGCTGGTCTCCGACGGCTGGCATGCCGGCCAGCCTGGCTGGCGATCCGGAAGCCATCGGCAAACTCTTGTTCAGTAGCTATCTTTTCCCCTTTGAGGTCACGTCGGTGCTGTTGCTGGTTGCGATAGTCGGCGCAGTCGTCATGACGAGGGACACGAAATGATTCCAGACGTCTTTCCGCAAGTGCTGCCGTTATACCTGGGCCTGAGCGCCGCGCTGTTTGCGCTGGGCGTGATCGGCGTGCTCGTGCGGCGCAATGCCGTCATCATCTTTATGTCGGTCGAGTTGATGCTCAACAGCGCCAACCTGGCGTTTGTCGCCTTTGCACGTTACCTACAGCAACTGGACGGGCAGATTATCGTGTTCTTTGTGATGACCGTTGCGGCCGCAGAGGTCGCGGTGGGCCTGGCGGTGATCGTGGCGATCTTTAAGACGAAGAAAAGCATCAATGTGGACGACATCAGCGTGATGAAGGGATAAGACCTGGCGAAGGTTCTGAAGCCTTTGCGAGGTTTAGAGTGGGGCATTAGGCGATATGCGATACATAGATGCATCGAGGGAACACTATGACTGGGATCTTTGACCTCGCCTGGCTCATCATTCTCTTACCAGCCGTCGGGCTGACGTTCAACGCTTTCTTTAGCGCGCGCTTCAAGGAAGAAATTGCCAGCTATGTCGCCATCGCCGCGTCTGGGCTGTCGTTTGTGATGTCGGCGTTGGTGTTGATCGCGCTGTGGGGCTTGCCGCCGGAAGGGCGCTCGATCCACGTGCCGCTGTATACCTGGGCCGCCATCGGTAGTTTCAGGGTGGACATGGGCTTGCTGATTGACCCGCTGTCCGCGACGATGCTCATCGTCGTGACGTTCGTCGGTACCCTGATTCATGTCTACTCCATCGGTTATATGCACGGCGATAGCCGCTACCGCCGTTTCTTCGTTTACCTCAACCTGTTCATGACCTCCATGCTCATCCTTGTGCTGGGGAGCTCGTACGTGATGCTGTTTGTCGGCTGGGAAGGCGTGGGGTTGTGCTCGTACCTGCTCATCGGCTTTTGGTTCGAAAAGGAAGCCAACAACAACGCGGCCAAGAAAGCCTTCCTCGTCAACCGCGTAGGTGATTTTGGCTTTACACTGGGCATGTTCTTGATCTTTGTCACGGTCGGTTCACTACAATATCAAGAGGTGTTCCAGGCTGCTGGGGACGGCAAGGTGGTTACAGGTGTAGCCACGGCCATCACGCTGCTGCTGTTCGTCGGCGCGACCGGCAAGTCGGCGCAGATTCCGCTCTATGTCTGGCTGCCCGATGCGATGGTCGGCCCTACACCCGTCAGCGCGTTGATCCACGCGGCGACGATGGTCACGGCAGGCGTATACATGATCGCGCGCAGTCACCCGCTGTTCGTGCTCGCACCGGCCTCGCAGGCAGTCGTCGCCATCGTCGGCGCGTTGACGGCGGTCTTTGCCGCGACCATCGGCTTGGCGCAATTCGACATCAAAAAGGTGCTGGCCTATTCAACCATCAGCCAGCTTGGCTTCATGATCAGTGCCGTCGGCATGGGCGCGACGGTGGCGGGCATCTTTCACCTGGGCACACACGCGTTCTTCAAGGCGCTGTTGTTCCTGGGCGCAGGCAGTGTGATTCACGCGATGGAACACGGACATCACGAGTCTCAAATCTCTAAACATGGAGATAAGGAGACCGTGTCGTTCGATCCGAATGACATGCGGCTGATGGGAGGCTTGTCGTCCAGGATGAAATTGACCTTTTGGGCATATGTCGTCGGCGCGGTGGCGCTGGCGGGTGTCCCACCGCTGGCAGGCTTTTGGAGCAAGGACGAGATATTGGCTGAGGCTTTCGCCAGAGGTGTGACAGGGGCGAATTTACCTTTCGCGATTGTGTTTTGGTTGCTGCTCATTGCAGCGTTCTTTACTGCGTTCTATATGACGCGGCAGGTCCTGATGGTGTTTTTCGGCAAGCCGCGTCATCCTGCCGCGGCGCACGCACCGGAAAGCCCGCCCGTGATGACGAATGTGCTGGTGACACTGGCTGTTTTTGCTGCCGTGGCTGGTTTCATCAACATCACGGGTGCGTTCACAGGCTGGCTTGAGCCGGAAGAGCTTTTCCTCGGACTGAATCCCGTGGTGGCCGGCGCTTCGATTGTCGTCGCCGTGCTGGGCATCGGGCTGGGTTACCTGGTCTATCGCCCGCGAGAATTGCCGGAGGGCGTAGACGATCCGCTGCGCAGGCTTGGCTTTGCCTTTACCACGCTCAACGCCAAGTACAGGGTGGATGAGTTGTATGATTGGCTGATCGTTCGGCGGTTCCTGGCGCTGTCGCAATTCCTGGCCTACACCATTGACTGGCAATTTTGGCACGACTGGTTCCACGACACCGCCATCACTGGGACGTTCAGGCGCGTAGCGAGATTCCTCGCGAACCCGATTGACCTCGGCATTATTGACGGCGCGGTGAACGGGCTGGCGCGGCTCATCCGCCGGTCCTCGGATCAGTTGCGGCAAGTGCAGACGGGCTATGTCCGTAATTATGCGTTGTCGGTGTTGTTGGGCGTCGTCGTGATCGTGGCGTATTTTGCATTGAGGTAAAACGTGAAACACGATGTGCCATGCGTGATTGGGCATTTGTCACTGGTCACGCATCACGCAGAGAGGTCGGCATGAATGTATTGAACTTTCCTTTGTTGACAATCATCACCTTCCTGCCGTTGGTCGGCATCCCGATCATCTTGCTGTTGCCGCGCGAGAAGCGAATTGCCATGAACTGGGTGGCCTTTGGCATTTCGACGGTCACCTTCGTTGTATCGTTGACCTTGCTCGTCTACTTTTCGCGTGACTATGCTGGGCCACAGTTGGTAGATCGTTTGCCCTGGGTGCCACAGTTTGGCATTGACTATTATCTGGGCGTGGACGGCATCAGCTTGTGGTTGGTGCTGCTGACGACCTTGATCTCGCCTATCGCGCTTCTGTCTGCCTGGAACATGGATTACGAGCCGCGCAAAGGCTTTTTGAGCTGCCTGCTCTTGCTCGAAGCTGGGATGGTTGGCGTGTTTGTCTCGCTGGACGTATTCCTGTTCTACGTCTTTTGGGAATTCACGCTCGTGCCGATGTATTTCCTCATCGGCATGTGGGGCACTCCCGGTCCCCGCCGGATCTATGCCGCCGTCAAGTTCTTTCTCTACACGATGGCCGGTTCGATCTTTATGCTTCTGGCCATCATCTCGCTCTGGCTGATGGCGCCGGCGCAGGTCGGTCGCTTTACTTTCGATCTACCCGTACTCACCCAATTCTCGAACAGCCTGCCTCCCAACATCCAAATGTGGTTATTTATCGGGTTCGCGGCGGCGTTTGCCATCAAAGTTCCGGTGTGGCCGTTGCACTCGTGGTTGCCCGACGCGCACGTGGAAGCGCCCACCGCCGGTTCGGTGGACCTGGCGGGCATCTTGCTGAAATTGGGCTCGTACGGCTTTCTGCGCTTCTGCGTCGCCATGTTCCCGGATGCCAGCATTCGGGCTGCGCCCGTCATCGCCGTTCTGGCCATCATCGGCATCATCTATGGCGCGATCGTTTCGTTTGCCCAGACAGACGTCAAAAAACTCGTTGCCTACTCATCGATTTCGCACATGGGCTTTGTGATGCTAGGCATCTTTTCGCTCACCCCGCTGGGCATCCAGGGTAGCATTTTGCAAATGCTCAACCACGGGCTTTCCACGGGTGCGCTGTTCCTCATTGTCGGCATGATCTATGAACGCAAGCACACGCGCGACCTCAGCGCGTTCGGCGGCTTGATGAAGCTGATGCCCGTTTTCGGCGTGCTTTCGCTCATCGTTGTGCTCAGCTCGATGGGCCTGCCCGGGCTGAACGGTTTCGTCGGCGAGTTTGCAATCTTGCTCGGGGCTTTTGGCAGCCGGGCACTCGTGCCGCAGGGCTGGATTTACACTGCCTTTGCGGCCACCGGCATCATCCTTGCGGCGGTGTACATGCTATGGATGTTCCAGCGCGTGTACCTTGGCGAGGTCAAGCCTGAAAACCAAGATATGCAAGACCTCTCACTGCGTGAGGTGTGGGTACTGGCGCCGATTGTCCTGCTGATCTTTGTCATCGGCTTGTACCCCGCGCCGTTTTTCGGGGCGATGTCCAGTTCAGTTTCGGCTGTGCTGGCGCGCCTGCCAAGCCTGGTGTCAGCTACGCACTGATGCTTGGGCTTGAGCTTGAGGTGAAAGGAGTTTTGAACGTGAAACACTTGAACAAAATCTTGTCGGTGATCTGGTTGGCAATTTTTGCGACCACTCTAGTTGTGCCGGGGGGGAGCGTGTTAGCCTCTTACAGCGCAGCGGGCGTCCCCTGGTCCCCCAGCCAGGCAATTGATCTAAGCAACGTAGCGGCGCAGCTCAATCCGGATGTTGCCGTAGACAACACTGGCAATATCTACACAGTGTGGGAAGACTATCGGAGCGGCAACGCCGACATCTATTTTAGCCAGTCGGCGACGGGAACGGGAACCTGGAGCACTCCCGTGAGACTCAACAACGATGGCGGCGCGGCCAACCAGGTCAGGCCGACCATCGCAGTAGGGGGCAGCTATATCTATGTCGCGTGGGAAGACTATCGCAACGTTGACGCGGACATCTATTCGACCCGGCGTCTCATCTCCGGGGGTGGGTGGGAGACCAACCTCCGTGTGGATCAAGATCGCGGCAATGGAGACACACCCGACACCAACGACCAGAAGCGACCGCGCCTCTGTGTGGATGCTAGTGGCAACGCCTACGCCGTGTGGCAAGACAGGCGCAACGACTATAAAAAGATCTACTATGGCCAGCGAGCGATTGGCGACTCGGGCTGGTCGCTCAGTGACAAGGTCACCATGGGAGAAGGCTCCTCCCCAACAGATACCAATGAACAAGGGAACCCGGACATTGGCTGCCGTGGCTCTGGTGCCAGCCTGATGCGCTATGCGGTTTGGGAAGATTACCGGGCCGACAACGCCAATGTCTTTTATTCACAGGGCAACCCGGACCATACGTGGTCCCCTGAAATAGGTGGAAAAATCGTTGACGATACGAATCACCGACAACAAACGATGCCGTCCATTGCATTTGATGCCGCCGCCACGGCCCTGGCTGTGTGGATAGACGACCGCACCGGCTCCGCGCAAATTTGGGGAAGCACTCATCCCAATGGTGGGGGGTGGAGCGCCAACTACCAAATCAGCAATGCCGGCGCCCTCAACATTATCGATGCACATCCACGCCTGGCTATGGTGCTCAATACAGGTGTGCCTTACATTGTTTGGGTAAATGCTGCGGGTAACGTGGCCTATACTTATTGGAGTGGCGCCGGTTACGCTGCGCAAGCTGCGGTGAGTGACAGCAACACTGGCACGCACAGGTCGCCTGACATTGCTGCCAGCGCGAACGGGTCTCTGTATGTCGTCTGGTCAGATCGGCGCGGCGGCGGGAACGCACACATCTACTTTACGACGAATGGTCCGGCGACGAATGATTCCTCGATTACCGCGTGGCCCGGCGGCGCGTGGAATCGCAGCCAATTCTATCTTGACATGACCGTTCATAACTCGGAAACATCTGATCGGTCGGTCGTCGCTACAGTGCGACTGCCGAACGATTTTTATTTTGTTCAGCCGACCATGGGCTCGGCCATGTCTACCCAATCCGGCATCATCCAGCTCTCAACCCACGCACTGACCTGGACCCAGCAGCTCGCGGGCGGCGCCCACTCGAGTCTGCCATCGTGGACCGTTTATGTCAGTACCACACTCACACTGCCGACACTTTTGAACAGCACAATGGTCATCACCGACCATGTCTTGGGCAGCACCAATGGCAAGACGCTTTCGGCGCCCATGATCGTGAACCCTCGGCAAAATTTTCTGCCACTGACGTACAAGCGGTAATCGTGTCCGGGTCGAGGCGACTATGCAGCTTTCGCTTTCCTATCACGACTGGCTGTCTATCCTGCCGGTGCTCATCCTGAGTAGCTGGGGAATGCTACTGCTCCTGGTGGACCTTTTTGTGTCCAAGCAACGCTCGGTGGCCCTCGGCTGGTTGAGCATGGTCGGTCTCGCCGGCGCGTTGGCGGCCGAGGCAGGACTGTGGGGCAATCGGTGGATCGGCTTTGGCGGGATGGTCGTGTTGGATAGCCTGTCGACGTTCATCGGCATCGTGGGACTGCTGGCGGCACTGTTCACGGTGTGGGTTTCGCTCAACTACATCCGCGACCGGGGCATCGAGCGCGGTGAATACTATGCGCTGTTGCTGTTCTCTACGAGCGGCATCCTGCTGATGGCACAGGCCACCAACCTGGTCATAGTCTTTTTGGGACTGGAACTACTCTCGATCCCGCTTTACGTCCTGGCGGGATTTGCCCGGCCGCAACAAGATTCCGAGGAAGCGGCGCTCAAGTACTTTTTGCTCGGCGCGTTTGCCACAGGCTTTTTGGTGTATGGCATTGCGCTGGTCTATGGGGCGACAGGCACGACGGACTTGGTGGGAGTGGCAAAGGCTGCCCAGACAGGCCGCAACGCGACTTTGTTGCTGATGGGTGCAGGATTGCTGATCGTCGGGTTAGGCTTTAAGGTAGCCGCTGTGCCGTTCCACATGTGGACGCCCGACGTGTACGAGGGATCGCCTACGCCGGTCACTGGCTTTATGTCGGTCGGCGCCAAGGCGGCTGGTTTTGCCGCGTTGTTACGCGTGTTCCTCTTTGGCCTGGAGGCCGTGCAGGTGGACTGGATACCGGTGTTGGCGATCCTTTCCGCGCTGACGATGGTCGTGGGAAACGTCGTCGCACTGGTACAGACCAATCTCAAGCGGATGCTGGCCTATTCGAGCATTGCGCACGCTGGTTACATCTTGATGGGTGTAGCCGCCGGGCCTAAGTCCGGCGGGCTGGAAGCGGTGATGTTTTACCTGCTGACGTACGTATTCACCAATATCGGCGCGTTCGCGGTGCTGGCAGTCTTTGCGCGTCGTGAGGGCGAAGACCAAACTTTTCACCAATACACTGGAGTGGGTCGCAAGCACCCCTGGCTGGCGGCAGCCATGGCACTCTTTATGTTCTCGCTGATCGGCATGCCACCCACCGGGGGCTTTTGGGGCAAGTACTACTTGTTCCTGGCAGCGGTGAACGGCGGCCTGGGCTGGCTGGCGCTCGTGGGTTTGCTGACGAGTGTTATCAGCGCGTTCTTTTACCTGCGTGTGATCGTGGACATGACGATGCGCGAGCCGGAGCGTCAGTCGCCCGATCGTATCTATCCTGCGCTGGTTACAACGCTGGCGGTGACGGCGCTGGGCACGGTCGCATTAGGAGTGTGGCCGGGGCCATGGCTGCAACTGGCGCAGGCCGGCCTCAAATGGTTCGGCAGTTGATGAATAGGAGAGGACGAATGGCCGCTCAAAAATGGGAGTATTGCAGCCTAAAGATCGATCACTTGGACGACCGTCAAGTCGTGAGGTTCATCCAGTACAAGATAGATGGACAAGTCGAGCAGCCCGTCGAGCCAGACGAGTTTGGACGTTTTGTAGCGCAGTTGGGAAGGGAAAGTTGGGAACTGGCTGGCGTCTCTAGCGATCAACCTCCGCCGCCTGGCGCGCGCTACCGCGAAAGCTGGGTGTTTAAGCGCCCGCTCAGAGTTTCGCGGCGATCAGGCGTATAGAAAATCGGCCCTGGGCAAGACTGCTCAGGGCCTTTGCTTTGATGAGATACTCTATCTAGGGGTTGTGAAATCTCATGACACGCCATCGTGCAACCGCGGCGTTGAACTACCGCACGGTCGTTGGACAGTGCGTGTGTAACCCTGCCCGGTCGCGCAACAGGCTCAAGTTAACC